>Ga0207100_1029_pt1 | contig 39322 bp, 30 predicted proteins | sample Alteio_BWMinHeat_82_FD_153520 | JGI IMG/M metagenome (GOLD analysis project Ga0207100, IMG submission 153520) | Enriched cells from forest soil in Barre Woods Harvard Forest LTER site, Petersham, Massachusetts, United States -... | ecosystem: Environmental > Terrestrial > Soil > Temperate forest >...
CTGCGAGCATCACCATCGCGGCTAAAAGCGAGTGGTACGAAACCGGAATGACTCCTACATACAGAACCGAGGAAATTGTCTGTTTTATCCGGCTGCCGGCAAGAGGCTTACGGGTTCGGTGTCGAACCACCATCGCCAGCGCCATCCAAGAAACCGCGGGGAGTACACAACAGATTGAATAGAGCGACAACGCGAAAGGAGTGATTCCGCGTTCGCCGACCCATGCGGTTCCGAACGGGATTAGGGACAACGTAAATAGAAAACCCAGGTTGGCCCAGAGCAGGCCGTGGCTCACCTGTTCTACATCATCCACCATGTAGTGATGATTGACCCAATAGATGCCTACTTCAACAAAGCTCAGAGCATAGATCACGAGCATTGGGAGTACCTTGCGCAGACCTTCCACGTCCGGGAGATCGTGTGCTGGAACTTTGAGTTCAAGAACCATGATGGTGATGATGACGGCAATCACGCCGTCAGAGAATGCGGCCATGCGCCCGGCCGTGAGTTGAAGAGACATCTGTGGTGATCCTCATTCCTTAAAATAGACTTGCCCGCGCCTCTCGAACTTGGGATGCACAAGGACGCTTCAATCGCCCGGCAGAGGTAAGGCTCAAGATTCGCCAGGCGACTTGGAAGCGATGTTCCGCCAAGTGTGCCGGAAGCTGCCAAACGGAGCATCAGTGTCCTCCCACTGGACCCGAGATTGTTGCCCTTTTCATAAAGAACAAAGCAGCTACACTTGCGAGCAATACGCAACCCAGGGCCAGGAAGCAATCGCCGTAGGCGAGCAGAAATGACTGGCGGCGGACCGCACCGCCGATAGCGACGATTGTACGCATATTGGCTGAATGCGAATCACTGCCCTGAGAGAGGAAGTAGGCTGCCGACTGCTGCATCCGTTCCTGCACGGCGCCCAAGTAAGGGGTCACCGATTCCCCGATACGCTCGGAGTGGAACCGTTCTCTCACAGAAAGCAGTGTTGACAGTCCGGCGATCCCGATCGATCCGCCTATATTGCGCATCATGTTGAAGAGCGCCGATGCCGAGCCGCTTTCCCGTCCTTTGGCCATGCCGGCCGTGGAGACCGCGGAAAGAGGAACCATGATGAGAGGCTGGCCAAGGGCGCGAATGATAAGCGGGATGTAGAACTGCGGCCCTGCGAAATTGGAGTCGAGATGAGTGGTAAGGAATGAGCTACCGCCAAAGAGAAGAATCCCGATGCCGATAATGATTCGGGTATCGACAAGTTGCATCAACTTCGGTACCAGGGGGATGACAAGGAGTTGCGGAAGACCCAGCCAGATGAGAACCGTTCCGATCTGGGATGCATTGTAACCGTGCATCTGCCCCAGGTATAAGGGCAGGATAAACACGACGCCATAGAGACCAATGCCAAGAGCTAAATTGGCGATGCTACCAAGCCCGAAGTTCCTGCGCGCAAAGAGGCGCAGGTCGACGAGCGGCTCTTTCTGTCGCAACTCGATGAGGATGAAGACGGGAATGAAGATGGCGGCAGTCCAGGCCAGCTTCACAATTCCCGGATCGCCAAACCAATCTTTACGATTGCCGTCTTCGAGCACGACCTCAAATGCAGCAAGGCCGATCGCCATGGTGAGGATTCCCCACCAGTCACCTTTTTTCAGCAGGCCCAGATCCATGGGCTGCTTTTCCATGGTGAACCAGACTGCTGCGATCATCAGCACTCCGGGAATGGCATTCATGTAAAAGATGAATGGCCATCCATAGTTGTCCGTCAGCCATCCGCCGAGGAGCGGCCCTATGGCAGGAGCGAAAGTTGCCGTGACGCTGAACAGGGCCATGCCAATCGCTTGCTTCGAGGGCGGAAGGTACGTAAGGATGACGACGAAGGAGAGCGGAATCAGTACGCCGCCGGTGAACCCCTGCAGGACGCGAAAAAGAATCATCAGATCGAGAGAATGTGTCTGCCCGCAACAAACGGAAAAGAACACGAATAAGACCGAATTCACTATCAGATATTTCCTCAGTGAAAATGCCGCGGAGAGCCATCCAGTCAGCGGGATGACGACGATCTCGGCGACGAGATAGGACGTCGGTATCCATGAAATCTCATCCGAACTGGCCGCCAGCGTTCCTGCAATGTCGCGCAGTGAAGAGTTCGTAACAACGATGTTGAGCACTGCCAGAAAACAGCCAATCAGAACTCCGATAACGCATATCCAGGTCTTCAACGGGACACGATCTTGGGCGCCGGGCGTGAGATTTGCAGCCGTCGCCGGATTCATCGTTGTGGATGCCATGAAAGTGCTCCTTTATTTTGTGGCCACAGTAACGACCGACGACATGCCAGGCGAAAGCAGGTTCTCATAGCCACGCACGCTGTCCTGATCGAGCACGATCTTGACCGGAATTCTCTGCACGATCTTTGTGAAGTTGCCGGTCGCATTGTCCGGAGGCAGCAGCGCGAATTCATTGCCAGAGCCGGGAGCGAGGCTGTCCACGTGTCCATAGAACTTGTGCTTTGCAAAAGTGTCGATCTCGACTTCGACACGCTGACCGGTGCGCATCTTTTCCAGTTGTGTTTCCTTGAAATTGGCGACTACCCATGGCTGGTCCTCCACAATCGCCATCAACGGCTGCCCGATCTGCACGCGCTGCCCGGCTTCGACAGACTTTCTGCCGATTCGTCCGCCCACAGGAGCTTTGATGATGGTGTAGGAAAGCTGAAGCTTTGCGTCCTCTAACGCGGCCGTGGCCTGGGCGACTGCGGCCTGCGCGGTTGCAAACTGGCCTTCGCGCACGCGGGTCTCTAGCCTTGTAGCCTGAGCAGATTGCAATCCGCCCTGGGAGTTCGTTAACAGTGCCTCCGTACGGACGACGCCTTGCTGTGCCGCAAGCAGTTGTGCCTGCGCCTGCCGCACTTGTTCCTGGGCCGCTGCATGTCCAGCGACGGCCACCTGGTAGCTGGCGCGCTGGTGATCGACGGTTTGCTTCGAGACCTGTTCTTTCGTATAGAGATCTTCGTACCTGTGCAAGTCGGCGTCTTCGCGTTGCAGTGCCGCATTTGCCTCTTGAAGCTGGGCCTGCGCAAGTGGAACTCCTGCTTCAGCAGCGGTGACGGCGGCCTTTGACGCCAGGATCGAAGCCTTCGCCTCTCCAATGGTGCCGACCGCTTGTGTGGTCTGCGCCGTAGCGGATTGCGATGTGGAACGGATCGCAGCTTCGGCAGTATCAGCCTGGCGGCCCGCCGCATCGAGGGCAGCTTTTGCCTGATCAAGCCTGACCTTGTAGTCGTTGGGGTCAAGGACGACCAGCGTCTGCCCTGCAACAACATGGTGGTTGTCATCGATCAGAACTTGCTGCACGGTATCCGTGATACGGGCGCTGATTGGGTGCAGATGTCCCGCCAGGTAGGCATCGTCTGTTGACTCATGATTCGCGGACCAGAGGATGTATCGAACACCCAAGACCAGTAACAGGGCCAGAACAGCTGCCCCGCTCCAAATCAACAGGGTCTTTTTCCTCTTGGTGATCCCGGCGGCTTTCGGAAGTTCCGGCGCTATGGTTGATTCCTCTTTTAGCGGCTCTAATATTGCTTGACTCATCGCCTTCTCCTCTCTCAAGAACGGACTATTTGCGAATTAGGGACGGGTATAGGTCTGCTCCACACTGCCAACTGCGCGGGCCAGCTGCGCACGCGCAACGTTGTAGCGGAACAGCGCGCCGATTTCCGCGTCGTTAGCGCGAGCGAGCGAATCCTGCGCGGTCGTGACCTCAATGTTGTCGGTTACGCCTGACTGGAAGCGGCCTTGGGAAAGCGAGACTTCCTCATTGGCGAGCTGCACTTCCTGCCGGCCAAGCTCTACTTGGTGCAAGGCTGCTTGCAACTCAACTTGCCCGTCGCGCACTTGCTCGGTGACCAGATTCCGTTCCTGGGCGAGTTGTTCCTGCGTCCGCTGCTCTGCCAGTGCTGTGCTCTTCCGTTCTGCTCTGAGCCGTCCACCGGTAAAGATGGGAACTTTCACACTAACGCTATATTCATAGCCCGGAGTCGTCGAGTTGAACGTCTGCCCTTGCTCATTCCATCTCCCGTCAAAAGCCAGATTCGGCAACGATTGAGCCACGGCGGCCTGGTGTGCCGATTGAGCCGCCTTGATGCTCTCCTCCAGGGAGTGCAACTCGGGGCGCTGTTCAAGCGCAGCTGATAGCAGATCCGAAAGATCGAGCGAGGGCGTCGAGAAGAAGTCCTGCTGGTCGGCGAACTCGATCTGCTCGCTGTCGGGAACGTTCAGAATGCGCTTCAACGCATTTACGGTAGTCTCCGCATCCCGCTGGGCATCAATCAGCCGTTGCTGTTCCTCTCTCAGCCGCACTTGAGCGCGCGATACGTCAATTTTGCTCGCTACACCATCCTTTAGCAGGTCATCCGCCTGATGGGCCAGACGGTCGGCCAGCTCTACGCGCGACTGGGCAGCGGTTACGCTGGCAAGCGCGCGAAGGTGCGCCATGTACTCGCTGACTGCCAGCAAGACAGTCTCTTCGCGGACTGTCTGCTCGTCGGCCCGGCTAGCCAGCAGGCGGTGTCCGCTCGCCTGATATTCGCGAATCAGGGTGAGATTGAAGATCGGAGTCGAGAATGTTGGTCCGACGTGAATGGACTGATATGGGCCGACTTCATGGGGAATGATCGAGGGCTGGACGCCGAGCTGGGCCTTGGTGTTGTATCGCGTGACAGCGTCGCTGGCATCAAAGCCCGCATGCGGAAGCAACTCCGAGCGCGCGATCACGCGATCCTGCTGTCTACTCGCAGTTTCGATATTGGCGATCTGGATGTCGAGATTCTGTTTCAGCGCCAGTTCAACAGCTCCGGCCAACGTCAGCTTCTCGCTGCTGGAAGGTGCATTCGGCAGCATTGCTGCTTCGATCCGCGCGCCCCTGGATTGTTCATTCTGCGCCCTTACGACCTGCGCCTGCGTTCCAACAATCACGAGGAGGAGCGCGGGCCAGAATTCTGCTGCCAGTAACCTCTGCTTGCCCCGGTCCTTACCTTTCTGATTCATTTCTGATCCTCCTATATATCAACTAAAGGGGTCACTCAAATAAGAGATGATTCATAAAAGCGCGATCTCATCCGAGACCAATCTTGCGCGTAGCTCTTCTTCGGTTTCTTCAAGGTATATCTCTTCTTCACATGCAAGCTGCTCGTAGTAAGACTCGCTATGTGCTGGAATTGCTTCGCTGCTATTGCTTCGGATTGCCATTGTGCTTCCTCCCTTACAGGCAAGTTGTATTGCTGTTGTACCAGCACTAGGACTTGATCTTCGGCCCATGTTCCCAATGCTCGGAGACAAATCGCCCCGTGCCGCCTGAACTACAGCCAGCTCCTCAGGCATGCTGAATACACTGAAAGAGCAGCCGCGCAGCTTGAACCTCTTTCACGCTCCCGGTCATCAGCGTTTGTATGATTGTTTGGTTGATAACAAGGACAGCGGCGGAGGCGGCCATACCCGGATCCTGCAGGCCCATTGTTGCAGCCAACTGCTCAAGAAACCGCCTCAAGTATTCCCTCTGCTCTCGGGCGATGACGAAAGGTTCTCCGTTAGAGGCGCCGTTGCCCTCGGTAACGATATTCATAAAAGCAAGGCCAAAGTACTTCGGATCTTCAAACGCCTCCTGCAAGACGTCAGCAATGATCTCCAGGCCGCCTCCGGTGGCTTTGTATCTTGCTTCGATTTCTTTCTCAAACCAGCGCATCCAGATGGCATGGCGATCTTTCAGAAATGCCGAGACGGCATTTTCTTTTGAGTGAAATTGCTCATAGAAGGCAGACTCTGAAACTGTGGTCATCGCCAATACCCTTGGGATCTCAGCCTCTCGCACGCATTCTCGACAGAAGGCGTCAAAAAAGACTGTGATCGTAGCGTCCCTAGTCCCAGTGCTGTGCCGCATCTCCAGCATGTTTCACCTCCGGGAAGTTGATTCTGGGCTGTCATTCCCTCACCCCGTGTCCTCAAACGACAGCTAACTGATCCCGACTTCATCTCTATTCGAGAGCTCGGCCTCAATGGCGTGCCTTCAGTCTCTTCTAACTTGCGCGCTCTAGCGGGAAGGCACCAGGCCCCTCACTGCCCGCGAAATTCTGAATGCGTTTAACTTTCTGCACTCACATTTAACTTTCTGCACTCAGGAGTGCACGCGCTTGGCCAAAAGAGTCGGAATCGCCCCCTAACCGCTAAACCACATATAACAAGGAGACCTGACCCAATCGGATACCCGAGGCGCTCTAAGTGACTACCGATATGTCGTTATCCATCCATAGTGACGACTTCTATCTCACGAGATATCGTGCTCTCGTAAGAATCTGTAGACTTTGGTCGTAGCGATGCACGTCGACATCACTGCATTTGCACGTGGCTCCTCGAGAGAGGAGCGTATTCCCTAAACGCCGTGCAACCGCATCTTGTCCGTCGCTGCGCGATTAAGCTCAGTTGTGGAATGAGAGACAGGGGATCACGGAAGCGAACAGGAAGCAGTGTGAGTTGGCTTCCGAGCGGAGTTAAAGCGGCGTGGCGGCGATTTGATGAGCGTGGGCTGCGGGCCAGGCAGTTCTACGAATGGAAGAAGCGACTGCAATCCGAGCCTCAGTCCGCGGAAAGATTGGGGAATTCGGTGGGAATCGGGCAGTCGCGCCGCACATGGGGCGGCTTACCACCGGCCCTGGTGGGCACCACCGTCCACGTGCAGCACTTCCCCGGTAGTGTTGCGGGCCCCTGTCAGATAAACAACGGCGTCCACGACCTCGCTGACGCTGGAGATTGTACCCATCGGCGAGAGCGTCTTCAGGAAGTCCTGCGATTCGTTTGCGTGCATTGGGGTGTCGACAATGCCGAGCGCCACGGCGTTGAAGCGAATATGTTGCTTTGCATACTCGCTTGCTAAGCTGCGGGTGATGGCTTCAATGCCTCCCTTCGTGATCATGGGCACAGACGCCAGTACGCCGGCAATCGGATTGACGGCCTGGGAAGAGGTGATGCTGACCACGCTGCCACCACTTTTCTGCGTGAGCATCTGCTTCACAGAACCCTGCGTCACGTAGAGAAAACCCTTGATGTTCACAGTCGAAAGCGCCTCAAAATCTTCCGTCGTGAACTCGGTGAAGGGTTTGGCAAAGAAGATGCCGGCGTTATTCACCAGCGCGTCGATGGAACCGAATCTCGAGATTGCGGACTCCACAATCTCTGCTGCCACCGCACGGTCTCCGATGTTTCCATCCACGAGCGCCAGTTTCTCAGACGCGCGGAATGCATCCGAGCGGCTGATGTGTCGTGAGTTCGCCACCACGTTGTAACCGCGTTCGAGGAACGCCTTCACCACACCAGCGCCGATGCCTTGGGACGCTCCAGTTACGATGATGGTTCCGTTATTTGGCCGAGCGGAACCAGCGACTTTTGCATCGTTCATAGGCGATTCCATAACGGTTGTATCCCTTCATGGTTTTCAATTCGCAAGCAAATCTATTTTTCGTTCTTTGTGTGGACACCTCAACTCGCTAAACTTGCTTCTGCCCAGTTCGTCGGGTTCCCGCGATACAAACATAACGGGAGCTGTTGCGTTGTGACTGACGGGATTGCAGCGCTTGCGAATCGGTTGCACTGAACGCCTGTCAGGCAGAGTTAGCCTCAATATTTTTTCCCCCTTACCCATACGATCTTTAACTCGCCGAGGGTTCAAGGGAATGGTCCTGCGCCACCTGATGTGTCGGACGGATTTCTTCGCTCAGCCTTGGATTGGAACGGTCTGCGGAACTGCGCGGGAATCCGCCTCGTACAAAAGCGGCTCGCGGATGCTTTTCGTCTTCAATTGAGACTATGTCACGGCCGAACCGAACGCTGACCAACCAACCGGCCAGCACACGCATTCTCCGCTCCCATGTTGGGACTGCGTACAGGTGATAGGCACGATGGATCAACCAAGCGAGGAAGCCAACAAATCCTATGCGGCCTGACTGGAAGGCGCCCCTTCCCATACCGAGAGTCGCGATTGTTCCTAAGTCATGGTGAAGATATTGTTTTATTGGTCTCCCACGAAGAGAAGCCACAATGTTGGCGGCTAGAAGGCGCCCTTGTCGCAGTGCGTTTTGAGCATTCGGCACAACTCGACTGGTCGGCGAATCTCCAGAAAGATCCGGAACACTCGCATTGTCTCCCGCTCCCCAGGCATCCTTGATCAAAAGATCTTCCGTGCCGACACGGAGGTCAGCACGGACGAGCAGAAAGCCTCCAGTGTCCACGGGAAGGTCTGTATGCTTCGCGATGATAGGATTGGCGCCGTTGCCGGCGGCCCAGACGATGACATTGGTGTCGAATTGCTCGCCGGTCGATAGTACTACGCGGCCATTCACCGCAGACACCACCTGTGTGTTCAGATGAACGCGCGCCCCCCGGCGCTCAAACGACTTCACCACACGAGCTGCGGTTCTCTCTGACATTTCCGGCAGGATTCGATTCGCGGCTTGCACCAGCCGAAAATCGAGGTCCTGCAGTTTCAATTCTGGATAGTAGCGCAGCAAACTTTCAGCAAGAGAGAGTAGTTCACCAAACCCTTCGACACCCGTAAAGCCACCGCCAACAACGATCGCTGTGAGAAGGCGCTTACGTTCGCGTCCAATCGGCAATCCAGCAGCCTGGTCGAAGGAAGAGAGGAGCCGATTCCGGATGGCAATCGCTTCCTCCACGTGCTTGAGACCGATCGCTCCCTGCTTGAGTCCGGCCACTGGGAACGTGCGGGTGACAGCTCCTGCAGTTACCACGAGGACGTCATAGCTTAGAGAATATTCGTCCCCAGCATTCGGACATACAACCACTGTTTTTTCTGCGTGATTTACTTCGACAACGGAGCCTGATATCACCTGGGTTCGCGGCAGATTTTTACGCAACGAAACAAGCGCATGCCGCGGCTCAATGGAGCCTGCCAAGACCTCGGGGAGAAACGGCTGATAGGTCATGTAGGGGCGGGGATCTATCAGAGTTACTTCGGCCTCATCGCTCCTCATGAGCCTTCTTTCCAGTCCCAAGGCCGCGTAAAACCCCGCATATCCACCGCCTACAATAACAATTCTTTTCATGTCAGCCCTCACCATGATGTTGCAACCCAAATGCGCATTGAACCGTATTCGGCGAATAATCGGGGCTGGGGTGCACCTTCGCCCCTCATGTTTTCAGTTGACGAGTGAATCCTGTTGTCGCTCTTGGTGCAGGCCCTTCAAGTCGCGAAATTGATCGATGGTCAGGTTGTCGGGGACCTGCGATGCAAGAAGGAAGGACGCTGCCGAGAATACGAAAACGGAGTAGTTCAGGGGCGCGTGAACTCCGAGCACGAAAGTCCGCAAATGCCAGTGCGATCATCCCCGTCAGCAACGCTGCCACCCGTGTTGATAATCCCAGTATCAGGAGAATCCCCAGTCCAGCCTCTGCGATTGTCACGGATACTCCAAGCAATGGAAGACATGCAGCTGGGCACCAGGGATTGAGCTTGGCGGTATAGAGCACGAAATTGTGGAAATTGCCCCACGAAACCAAAGAGGTTCCTGGAGGTCCCCAGAAACCCATTCGGTCGGCAACTGCTGAAAGAAAGCCGGCTCCAAGTGCAAGTCGAAGGAATGCAACCGCTAGATTGGATGGTCGCGATAATTTCAGCCAACTCAATTGCCTCGGAACACCGTCCACTGACTTCGTCATGGTTTCATCTCCCAGTCTCCCGAGCTCTTGCCTACTCCATGTGCGCGCGATGAGATGTCCGCGTTGACTTACTGCGCAATTCCCTATGCGTGACACACTGGGTCCACCAACTGACTGCGATTCTCCTTCGTCGGTGGCAAGCGGAAGAAATCGCGAAAACTCCGTTCCCCTGCGTGTCGCGCATAAGCCTTAAACATACGGTTTCACACTAAGTCGGACGAATTAGCGAAGATCAACAACTTAGAGATCTGACGAGGAACAAAGATTCAGGCCGTCGTGCGACTTTCTTGTGCCTTGGTGGTGCTCATTTGAATGGCCCTCTCAGTTGTATCCGAGCAGAACTGTCGTAGTCCGTGGATTCAGTTGGCGGGTACCAGAACAGGAGCGCCTTTGTCCTTCACTAAGAACACGACGAATTTCGCCGGTTTGGTTTGGCTTGCGTTCCGCCCAACGACGTGGACGTCGTTTGGGCCTTCGTAGAAGGTTTGACCGGCTGTCACAGTCGTCTCCTTTCCGCCCCTCACCTGCATCACGATCGAGCCTTCCAGCACATAAACAAACGCATCTGCATAGTGGCGATGTACTGGGTCAGAACTGCCCGGCGGATATACCACGCTAATCATCAGGCCCTCTTTGCCAGGAAGATTCGTAAGGTCCTTCGACAGGAGGGGCGTTACCTGAGCCTCCTGTGCTACGAGTGCGCCGGGCATGAGACACGCCAGCGCCAAAATTGCTTTTGTGAACGTCATAAATTAGTCCTTCCTTCGATGGACGCATTTCATTGCGTCGTTTGAATGGATCGGTTACTTTGCGTTACGGGCACTGCCGAGGGTGTTTCGGTTCGACACGCAGCCCACCTTCGATGTGATTCCCGTCTCGACTCTCTTCCCCTCGGCCACTGTTGCCTGCGGACGTGGAATTTATGCCGCGGCTTGAGTGATCCAGGTACGGAAGCGGATCTCACCGAGTCGTGCGTTATTGTCAGGGACAAGCGACCTCTCGCTCACGTGGATGCCGTAGTACCGTCCGTTCGGGTCGGAGATCACCTCACGCGGATCCTTGCGCGCGGCTAGGTCTAGCCTGGCGAGTTCATCCAGGCGGAACTGTTCCGGCCCTCCGATCTCGACGGTGCCATTCACGGGTGGGTTCGTTGCGATTCTGGCCAACGCACTCGCTACATCTTCAGCTGCCATCGGTTGAATAAGAGCCGCAGGCATGTGTACCTTGTTGCCCTCGGTGGAGTAGTCGACGATTTGCTTTACGAACTCGAAGAACTGCGTTGCGCGGACGATTGTGTAGGGAATCTTGGAGGCTTTGATCAAGTTCTCCTGAGCGAGTTTTGCGCGGAAGAAGCCGCTTTCGACCAGACGTTCCGTTCCTACGACGGACAGGGCAACGTAAAGTCCGACTCCCGCGGTCGCTCCATAGGTGAGAAGGTTACGGGTTGATGTTTCGAAGAAGTTCAGCACTGCCGCGTCCTCCCAAGAAGGGGAGTTCGTAACATCGACGACCGCGGAAGCGCCTTTCAGCGCGTCTGCGAGTCCCTCGCCGGTAATGCTGTTGATGCCGGTATTGGGCGACGCGGCCACCGCTTCGTGCCCATGCTCCCGAAGCCTTTTCACAAGCTTCGATCCAATGAGTCCAGTACCGCCAACTACTACAATTTTCATGATTGTCCTTTCGTGATTGCTCGCTATAGAGCACGTTGAGTCCGGGAATATCCCGGAGATTAGTGATCAACATTCAAAGTTGTGGTTACTGATGCATCCGCAGAACTTACTTCACCTGAAGAATTTTCTTCACCGCTAACTTCCTGTTGTCCGATGAGCTGCGGGCTTCTCATTCCCTGCTGCCGTAGAGAATGCAAATGGACTGCCAAAGAAGCCGATTGGATGCTTATCGCGAATCTGCGCAGAAGATAGAGACTTAGCGCGAGGGGATGCCAGACCGATTGAAAGTTTACTCCCGACATGTCGTCATCGAACCGATGGAGGGCCTTCTAGCTCACGACATATCGTGGCGCGAGAGACATGTGATCTTACAAATAGCAGTATCTGCTGGATCGACCCGCAATTCGGCGCAAAATGGTGGCCAATAATATCTCCGAGAGTCGTCATAGGGATCGTCGCTGGATTGCCGAACTTTGAGGATGGCCCTATTCAGGTTACACGTCGTGCGCCGGTCGGGAGAACTCGTGTGCACGTCGACTGCGTGACATTGCCTGGTGTCGAATCCCCAGCCTGTCCATCAAGCTGCGAAGGGTGTTCGGGTGAATATCCAGGATGGCTCCTGCCCCGTTGGGTCCGCTGATCACCCAGCCGGTTTTCTCGAGCACTCGCAGAATATGCTGGCGTTGTATTTCCTCGAGTGAATCTGTGAACTCCCGCGTGGCTCCCGGTTCTGTCTTCCGGCCCGATTCCTCAATCGGCAGGAGATCCTCTCCGAGTTTAAGATCAGATCTCTTCGATGCTTGTGGTGTCGAAACGGGATTCGGGAGCACTCCGTTGTCCGATCGGATCACGGCACGTTCAACTAGGTTCTGGAGCTCCCGCACATTGCCGGGCCAATGGTATGCAGAGAATGCATTCATTGTTGCTTGTGGTATCTCCTCAATCCGCTTCCCCATACGCCTGGAGAAAATCTCCACAAAGTGAAGGATCAACTGAGGTATGTCATCCGGGCGCTCCCGCAGGGGCGGTATGAGGACAGGAAATACATTTAACCGATAGTAAAGATCGCTGCGGAATTCGTTGCGTGCGACCATGTGGGCCAAGTCGCGATGAGTGGCGGCCACCAGGCGGACGTTGATGCGATGGGTACGGCCGCTTCCCAGTCGCTCGAACTCTTGCTCTTGTAAAACGCGCAAAAGTTTCGGCTGAAGGGCCAGCGGTAAGTCCCCGATTTCGTCCAGGAAGAGAGTGCCGGTATCCGCCGTTTCGAAGCGGCCCACCCGTTGTGCGACGGCCCCGGTAAAGGCGCCTTTCTCGTGCCCAAACAATTCACTCTCCAGCAGATCGAAGGGAATTGCCGCGCAATTTAGCTTTACGAATGGCCGTCCGCAACGCGCACTTATATTGTGAATAGCACGCGCGATCAACTCCTTGCCGGTACCGGTTTCTCCCAGGACCAGCACGGTGGAATCGGTTGGCCCCACGCGCTCAACTTCGGCGAGTACGAATTCCAGCGCAGGGCTACTGCCCACGATTTGGTTGAACTCGCGGTCTCTTTCGTCTTGCTCAACACCCCGAAGTCTCGCGACAGCGCTCACAAATACCTTCCACCAGACCTGTGTCAACAATGGAGATCGGCCCTCAACTAGTCAGGGCCACTCGAACAGACTCAAGGAGAGCTTCGGAGTCAAAAGGCTTAGTGAGAAATTTCACTGCGCCGCCTCGCATTGCTTGCATTCGCATCTTCTCGTCGCCGTGCGCGGTGATGAAGATGGTCGGGATCGAGCAGTGGTCGGAGTTTAGCTTGGACTGGAGTTCCAACCCCGACATCCCCGGCATTCTGATGTCGGTGATTAGACACCCGGTTTCGTGTTGCTGGCCAGACTTCAAGAATGCTTCAGCGGAGCCGAAAGATTGGGCTAGAAGTCCTGCTGATTTCAGCAAACGTTCCACGGCGGCCCGATACGATTCGTCGTCTTCGATAACGGCAACCATTTTGTGCTTGCGCCCGATGTCCATACAGGTACAGGATCGGTTCGCCCTCCGCGCAACGCAATTATTGATTGTTATAAGGTCGATAATGCTTATATATAAGAGACCTTAAAGTGGCCATAAGAGGGGTCGGTTCGCCGATTGGGGATTCGAGGTTAGTCGATCGCCGGCAGCTTGAGCTTTTCTGCCATTCTTCCCAGTTCAGCCGGTGAGTTGGCCTGCATTTTGTGCATAACCTGCCCGCGATGCACGGTCACAGTGATTTCAGTGGTACCCAGTGTTGACGCAATCTGCTTCGTGAGCATGCCAGAAGCAATCAGAAGCAGTACCTCGCGCTCTCGCGCAGTCAGGCTTGCGTAGCGGTCCTTCAATTCTGCCATCTCGTTCTGCTGCTGCCTCGTTTGGCTGTCCCGCTTCAAGGCTTGCTGAATCGCATCAATCAGATCCTGATCCCGGAATGGTTTCGTCAGAAATTCCACGGCCCCGGACTTCATGGCTTCAACCGTCATTGGAATGTCTCCGTGACCGGTGATGAAAATAACAGGAATCTGAACGCCCACCTCGGTCAACTTGCGTTGCACATCCAGCCCGCTCATCCCCGGAAGCCGCACATCCAGGAGGAGGCAACTCGGACCATTCGGAAGCTTTTGCCGTAGAAAGTCCTCCGGCGTAGCAAACGATTCAGATCGCAGACCTACCGTCTTCAAGAGGCGCTGCATCGCCGCACGCATACGGGCGTCATCGTCGACGATAAAGACGATAGGGGAATCGGAGGAGGTCATCCGCCACCTCCCTCCGTGATCGGCAACGTGAACTTAAACGTTGCCCCCGGCCCGGAGTTCGAGGTGGCCCAGATACGGCCACCGTGCGACTCGACAATGGAACGAGTGATCGCCAGTCCCAGACCTGTGCCTTGCGACTTGGTGGTAAAGAACGCGTTAAAGATCTGGTCGATCCTTCCAGTGGGCAGCCCCACGCCGGTATCGCTGACCGAGATCAGCACTTCACCGTCTTCTCCCAATTGCGACTTGATGCTGAGCTCTCCGGCTGTGTCCTTCATTGCCTCAATGCCATTGAGCATGAGATTCATCAACACCTGTTGTAACTGGACTCGATCCGCTATTACCTCGGTAAGGCCGCCGGCGAGATCGGTATGCATCGTAACCGAATGCCGATTTGCCTCTTTCTGGAGTATCGCGACCATCTCTCGGATGACTTCGTTTACGTCAACTACCTCCTGGGGTGAAGAACCCTTTCGATACAGAGTTCGGACATGCTCGATAATATCGGCTGCACGTCTGGCGTCTTTCATCATTTCCAAAGCAGCTTCTCGCGCCTCCGGCAGGTCGGGCTCCCGGCGATCGATTAGACGTAAGCATGCTTCCGCATTTGTGACAGCCGCTCCAATCGGCTGCTTAATTTCGTGGGCCAAAGAGGCGGTCAGTTCGTCCATGGTGCTTAGTCGGTTTATGTACGCAAGCTCGGTCTGTGTCCGACGCAATTTCTCCGCACGCTCGGCCTCGCGCCTTTTCTGTTGCTGGTGGTAGATGTAGATAGTTGCCAGAATCAGAAGGAGCGCTGCGATGTAGGTAACGCGGAACCACCAGCTATTCCACCATGCGGGCAGAATCTCGATGCCAAGACGTGCTCCGGGTTCGCCCCAAGGACCTCGGCCGGTTGCACCCTGGACTCTGAAAGAGTACTTGCCCGCCGGGAGCGTCGTATAGCTGGCGAATCGCTGGTCGCTTCCAACCTCATTCCATTTTCGATCCAGACCTTCCAGCATGTAACGATATCGATTTGTGGTCGGATTCAGATAGCTCAGGGCAGAAAACCCGATTGAAAATCTATTCTGCTTGTGGGAGAGGGTAATGGCATTTGTGAAATTGATCGTCGTACGTAGCGGTGAGTCGGATCCGGGCAAAACTTCGGCTCCGAATAAGCGGAATTCGGTGAGAGCAATTGGAGGAACAAACGTGTTGTCCGAAACATCTTTGGAAAAGAATGAGGTGGCGCCGCTAAAACCCCCAAAAAACATCTCGCCGGTTTGACTCTGGAAACACGCACCCCATCCGGTCAAATCAGGGCCTGGAAGCCCGTCTGAGGTCGAGTAGCCTTTGATGTCTTTTGTTTTTGGATCGAGTTTCGCGACCCCATTGTCGGTGCTCATCCACAGATTCCCGGGCTCATCCTGGAGAACGCAGCCCACCACACTGCCAGGGAGTCCCTCCCGACGTGAATAAGTTTTGAACCTGCCAGTTGTCTCGTCAAATTGATCAAGTCCGGCCTGCGTCCCAGCCCACAGCGTTCCCGAGCGATCAAGAAGAATCGAATTCACTCGGTTGTCACTCAGTGTTTCCGTACTGTTCTCATCATGCTGATAAATCGTGAACTTTCCCGTGGCCGGTTCGAACCGCACGAGCCCGGAAGTTTCGGTGCCGAGCCATAGCATTCCTTTGCGGTCTTCTGTGATGGACAAGTAATACGGATGTACACTTCGCAACTCCACGTTGTATGTGATGAAGCTGTTCGTCGTTTCATTGAAGCGATCCAAGCCATCATGAGTGGCGGCCCAGAGCGTTCCCTCGTGGTCTATAAAGACTCGTGGGACGATATCGTTACTGAGGCTGTGCGGATTTGCAGAGTCATGTTGAAAACGTCTGAACGAGCGTGTTCGCGGATCGAAGCGAAATAGCCCATGACCATATGTACCTACCCAGAGATAACCCAAGCGATCTTCGCAGATCGTGATCGCATCTGTCCCTTCTCTTCGTCCAGTAAGGTAAAAATCTTCGTATCGTTGCGAACTGCGGTCAATGCGATGAAGGGCGCTGTGAGTACCGATCCAGAGGATTCCCTGATGGTCTTCGTAAATCGCGCCGACAAAGGGTTCATCCCGGTCGGCAGGATTGCCGAAGTCGTGGCGATACCGCTTGAACGGCAGAGGTTTCGGTGTAAAGCGTGTGAGCCCAAAACTGGCGAGACTAGCCCAGATGACTCCCTCCCGATCCAGAATTATGGAGCGGACACTGTTCTGGGCAAGACTCTCAGGATCATTGAGGCTATTGTGATAGCGGACAAATCGTTTGTGTTCCCGGTCGAACTTGAGCAGCCCCGCACCGTTCGTTGCGAGCCATAAAGCCCCATTCTCGTCTTCAAGCATCCCTGCAATGCCTGTCAAAGCACCGCCGGTCGAATTCTCCTCACGAAATGAGAACTCCGTCAAAGTATTTGTCTTGCGGTCGAACACTGCCAAGGGGTTCCCGGAAACATGATAGATCCAGAAAACCCCGAAGCGATCCTCGTAGAAAGAGAACGGAAATGAAGCCTCATGAACTGGAATGTGCAAACCGATTTTTCCAGTGCTGCGGTCGAATGAGTCAAGGCCCTCACTGGTGGCAACCCAAAAGGTACCCTCCTTATCTTCTCCTGTCGACTTGATGTCATTGCTCTCGAGGCTCGCGGGGTCGCCAGGGTCGTGAGAAAACCGTCGAATACGTTCAGTCGAAGGATCCAGCGCATACAAACCAGTCGGAGTCGAGAGCCACAGAGTGCCCGAATTGTCCTGGCTGATGTGATACACAGAAGGAACTGGAAAACGGGAAAACGTTTCGGTTTGACTATCAAACCTATTTAGGTATTGATTGGACCCGGCCCAAAGCGCCCCGTTACGATCTTTGAATAGAGCATGGACATATGACCCGCCGATGCTCTTGGGATTTTCTCGATCTTGCGTGAACACTTTGAAGGTGAACCCGTCGAATCGGTCCAGGCCATTCGGGGTTCCAAACCACATAAATCCCTGATCATCCTGCGCGAAGGGTCCTACATTTGATATAGATGGTCCTTCGACGCTATAGAAACGGGCAAACCGAACATCATACCCGTCGGTGATGGGCAGGCGAGTTCGCCGAGGGATTATCCTCGCTTCGGGAACCGCACTATTTCCAAACTGTCGGCCTGCGGCGAAAACGTCTTTGGCTACGCCGGACCAGAAGATCATCCACAGAACGAGTAGGATCACGGTTTGAAGAGTAGTCGATAGACGCTGCACGACCTCACTCGCTCTCCCTCCACAAGATATGGGACACTGGTTCGCGTCCCAACCAAAACTGCGCAGACTTGATCCACGAATACGGTATAGCCTTGGCCTGCGAATCCCCAATCTGTTCCGGTCTTTCTGGTCGAGCTGCCCGAAGCACCGATCACGATAGATTCCGTAAAGGGGAACGTAGAGAAACGGAAGCCAAGCGGAGAGCAAAAAGGTGACTTTCATCTGACGGATTGTGTTCCCTGCACGGTCATCATCAATCATGAACAACGTAGTGCTACCTGCGAAGGTCAGCCCTGCGCCGTCCTTATCTCGGGAAATACAAACTCAAAAGTTCCTCGGTGATCAGGTTAAATCCGGCCATACGTGATCGGGTTAAAAGCGGCCATAGGAGAGAGGCCGAAGACGTGATTGTTTTACCTTGCCGACATGTAGCTTTGCAAGGCGAGCAGTGGCGCGTTGATGTTCAGACCTTTCGATTGCGTGGTAGTGTTGTACTCGCTCTGCCGGGGTCGCGCCTTGCGGTGTGATCCAGGGCCGATGACACGGGGCTGGCTCCGAAGGAATCGGTAATCGAGACCCTCTGCGGTTTGCCCGATGGGTTGGCCGGCGGAGGGTTTCGTGTATCTGCAGAGATTCCTATGGTGAGGCTCCGTTGTGGGAGGCCTCTGGATCACGAGTCGCGACGACGCCGGGCGTTCTTTGCCCGGCATCCTTATTGCATTTGTCGTTGCTCTTGCTATTGTCATTGCACGTCTCCCGTACTGCCGGTTTTGGTGCGCCAACTGCGCGGACCGCACTTGAGAACGTGTCCGTGATGCAGCAAGCGATCCAGCATGGCGGTGACAGCGGCGCTGTCGCCCAACAGTTTTCCCCAGTCGTCTACCGGTCTGTTGGACGTCAGCAGTGTGCTCGCTCGTTCGTAGCGGCGCATGATGATCTCCAACAGCTCCTCGGCAGCGGTCAACGACAGCTTGCGCATTCCCAGGTCGTCGATGATCAGCAGCGGCACCGTGGTCAGCTGCTCCATCAACTCCTTGCCTTTGCCATCGAGCGTGGCGTCGGCTAGTTCTTCCAGCAGCCTGTGTGCTTCGCGATACAACACGCGGTAGCCCTGCCGGATGACAGCGTGTCCGATGGCTTGTGCGCAGTGACTTTTGCCGCTGCCTGGCGGGCCGAGGAACAAGGCATCTTCGCGCTTTCCAACCCAGTTCGCAGTGGCCAGGTCGAAGACAAGACTGCGGTTCATCTTCGGGTTGAACTGGAAGTCGAAGTTATCGAGTAGCTTGTTTGGGTCACGGAACTGCGCCTGCTTGTGGCGCCGGTCCAGAAGCCGCTTACTGCGACAGGCAAGTTCGTCAGAGACCAGGATGGAGATCAGGTCGATGGGCGCCATGTTTTCCGATTGCGCTTGCAGAAGACGAGTTTCCATCACTGCGGCCATACCGCTCAGCCGCAGTTGTACCAGGGAGCGATTGAGTTCGATCAGGTTCATGGATTGGGTTCCTCGAAGTTGATGCGTTGCTGGATTAGGTCGCGATACTGGCTGAGCTCGCGGATGAGTGGATCGACCTGTCGCAGAGTGAGAGGAGCCTGCGGACTGCGCTCCAGATAGCGGCGTACGAACCGATACTCGGGGACGCGCAGTTCCAGCGCCGCCGCACAGGCATCGTCCGAAGCCACGCTGCCATATTGCTTGACCAGTTGGAGAACGCCCTGGATGCGACGCATTCCGAGTTCGCCCTGGCGAGCATGGATAGCGTCGCAGACCGCGCCGATATTGGCTCCCGCCTTGTGCGCACGTGCCAGCAGCTGAAGCAACGGTGGCGGCGTACGACGCGGGCGGTCTGCATCGCGGATGCGATGCCCACCACGCTTGCCGCTCAGATGCTCGCGCAGCAAGACGCCGGTGCGCGGATCGAGCAGACGCACGAACATCGCGTCCCACTGCACGTTGACCTTCCGCCCGATCCAGCCCGGCGGCGCGCCATAATAAGCAGCTTCAACCTCGACGCAACCATCGATATGCACCGTGCGCTCGCCATACTGGTAATAGCGGAACGGCTCCAGCGGCAGAGTTTGCAAGAAGGGCTTCTCTACGGCGAACATCGCAGCCACCTGCCGCTTGGTCCGGCCGTGGATGCGCTTGTCGGCCCAGCGCTCTTCCCAGTGGTCCAGATACGCCTGCGCTTCTTCCAGGCTCTCGAACTTCTTGCCCTTCAGCGGAGTCTTTTGCGCATGGGCTACGCTTGATTCCACTTTTCCTTTTCGATCCGGATCGCGCACTTTGCACGGCAGCGCTGTCACGCCGTAGTGCGCCAAAACATCGCGATATAGGGGGTTCACGCCCGGATCGTAGAAGTCTGGCGACAGCACGCCCTCACGAAGGTTATCGAGGACCGCGATCCGCGGCGAACCGCCAAGCCGGCGAAATGCCTTCTCGTGAAGCTCGGCCCACACCCGCGCGCTCGAACGGAAGACCAGTAGCCGAACCGACTTGCGACTCCAGCCCAGCGTCAGAACAAACAGCCGCGTGCGCCGGTACTTGCCGCTGTCGGGATCGCGCACCATCGGTCCCGTACCGTAGTCAACCTGGCATTCTTCGCCGGCTGGAGTTTCGATAATCGCCCGCGCTTCAGGCGTTGCGGCGCCGCGCAAATTGCGCACGAATCGCCTCACGCTCTGGTAGCCAACCGCGAACCCGTGGCTGTCGACCAGATCCTGCCAGATTCCCATCGAGTTCCGGCCACGCTCCAACTCCAGCGCGATCAGTTCACGGTAAGGCTCGCAGCTGCTCGCCGGTCCGCAACCCGGTTTCTTGGCCAAAAAGCCGGTGATCACCTCTATGGCCGCTTTTGAATCCACACCCTCAGAGTCGGTGATCGGGTCTATGGCCGCTTTTGAAGGACGGTGGCGTCCCCAGCCGCCCGGACGCCGCAGGGCAATCCCCGCGCTGCGAAGATAGTCGCCTGCCGTTTCCCGGCGCACTCCAGTCTCCTGCTCAATGCGCCGCAACGACCAGCCAAGCCGGCCCAATGCGATGATTTGTTCTCGTTTTTCTCTGCTCAAGACGTGGCTCATGACCACAGAGGCTAACTTCCCCCGGCGGCAGCTCTGCCTTAAGCCTTCTCTCTATGGCCGCTTTTCACTTGATCATCTATGGCCGCTTTTGCGTGATCACCGAGGAAGTTGTTCCTGGGCCGGAGTTTGCAGTCGCCCAAATGCGGCCGCCATGCGACTGAATAATGGAACGGGTAATCGGCAATCCCAAACCCGTACCCCGAGTCTTTGTGGTGAAGAACGCGTTGAAGATTTTGTCAAGATTCTCGGCGGGTATTCCTACACCGGTATCGCTAATCGAGACTAGCACCTGACCATCCGGGGCCAACCGTGACTTTATCCTGAGCTCACCACCCGTACCTTGCATCGCCTCAATACCGTTGAGCATGAGATTCATCAACGCCTGTTGCAACTGCACACGATCTGCCATCACATTGGGGAGTTCCTGTGCAAGATCGGTGTGAGTCGTCACCAGATGCCGGGTCGCTTCATTGCCCATCATACTGACCATCTCTTCAATCACTTGGTTCAGGTCAACCGTCTCCAGTTGAGACGAACCTTTTTGGTACAGCGACCGGACGCGATCAATGATGTCGGCTGCGCGTCTGGCGTCTTTGATCATTTCCAGAGCTGCTTCTCGCGCTTCCTGCAGGTCCGGCTCAGGCCGATCGATTAATCGTAAGCACGCGTCCGCATTTGTAACGGCCGCCCCAATCGGCTGCTTGATTTCGTGCGCCAGCGAGGCGGTCAGTTCGCCCATGGTGCTCACCCGAGTCACATGCGCAAGGTCCGCCTGCACTCGATATAATCTTTCGCGCTCCTCCTCCGCCTGCTTTCTTTCACTGATATCGCGGATAAAACCAGTAAAAACCCGTTGCCCGTTCATGGTCATTTCTCCGAACGAGACTTCAACCGGAAACGCTTGTCCATTGTTGCGCTGGCCGGTAAGCTCGGTACCTTGCCAGCTGATATGCCGCTGGCCAGTCTCCAGGTAGCGTCTGAACCCGTTCTTGTGCAGGTCGCGCATGGCCTCCGGCATTAGTACGGTTAGCGGTTTCCCAATCAATTCCTCGGGGGCGTAACCAAAGACTCTTGCGGTCGCGGGGTTGGCAAATTGAATTGCACCACTCTCGTCCGCGGTAATCACGACGTCACTGGCCGTTTCGACAACGACGCGATGCGCTTCGCGCAATCGCTCGCGTTCCTCGTCGGCCCGCTTGAGTTCCGTAACATCGACCATTGTGCCGAGCACTTGAACAAGCTCTCCAGCAGGGCTCGAAACTGGGTGGCCGATGCCATGAATGTGTTTGACTGTTCCATCGGGGTTCACAATTCTGAACTCCACGTCGCAGTTTACATTCGTGCGGAAAGTCCTATCGCTCGCCAATCTAACCTTGTCGCGGTCTTCTGGGTGTATTTGCATTAGAATTTGGTCCCACATAGGTAGGCCCTGTTGTGCATCAAGCCCGAAAATTCGGGACATTTCCTCGGACCAGTACACGATCTCGCGGCTTGCGCCGTCAATCGCACAGCTTCCCGTGTGGGTCAGCCGCTGCGCTTCGGCCAGATATGCCTGACTGCGCCGCAGCGCTTCCTCAGCACGTTTCTGTTCGCTCAAATCGAGAATATAGGCGACCCCTTGGTTCGACTGGCCTTCGAAGCAAGCTGCCCCGATCAGCACAGGCACACGGCTGCCGTCCTTTCTGAAATACTCTTTCTCACGAGCTTGCATCATGCCGGTCGCCCTGAGCTCTTCAGCTTCGTAGCGAGCGTGCGCCTCTTGCCATTCCGGAGGCGTCATGTCGAACCATCGAAGCCCTGCCTGCAAATCCTCGCGATCGTACTGGACCATACGGAGAAACGCGTCGTTGGCATCGATAACGCGTCCGTCCAGGTCCCAGATGACGATCCCAATAATATTGGAATCGATCAGTCGCCGGATTTTCCGTTCACGATCTTCAAGGTCGCGATAAAGCCACGTATTCTCGAGGGATATCGCTGCCTGCGACGCAAGCACCTTCAGTACCGAAACCCGGCCAGGCGTGAACACGTGAGGCGATAGATTGTTCTCGAGATAAAGAACTCCGGTTAGCCTTCCCTGGTTAATCAACGGCAAACAAAGAATAGACCGGATGTGATATTGAACGATGTAAGGGTCGGCGAGGAAAGGATTCTGAGATGTCGCATCCTCTACGATCACACTCTGCTGAGTGCGCATAACATAGCGAACAACGGACTCCGGCAAGGTCGGCGAGCTGATTGAGGCATTCCTCTGGTGCACTTTGACGTTGCTTCCGCCGGCCATAGCCTCTGCCTCAATCACGAGCTGATCACCATGTGGAAGAACCAGGAGGCCTCGTTCAGCGCCGGCCTGCTGAATGGCCGCGCGCATGAGACTGTCGATCAGCTTTTCCAAAACCATCTCGCCCGAGACTGCCTGCGAGACTTTGAGTACCGTGGCCAGATCCAGGAGTTCCGTAGGCGCCAGGATTGTGCTCGCCGGCGTTGATCCCAGCGATTGCTTTTTGAGTCGGGGAAATAACCGGTCCAGCTGCGCTACTTTGCCATCGGCACCCCAGCGCTCATAGCAATATCGGGCTTCGAGCATATAAGCGTCTGCGAATTTTTGGAAACCGCGCGCTGCATAGAACCGCGCGGCGAGCTCGTAGGCGATCGCCTCATTATGGACGAAGCCGTTATTGTGCGCAGAGCGGATGGCCTGTTCGTATAGCTGCTCGGCCTCGAGTACACGGCCTTCGATGCGAGCAATCTCTGCGCTCACCAGCGCGGCGCGATTTTCAAAATTCTCGGGGCAATGCTGCGCCCATATCTCCTGTTGCTTCTGATGAGCAGCCAGAGCCTCGAAATGCCGCTGCCGCGAGTCGCCCATTGCAGAATCGAAGGACGCAGCTCGCGAGAGCGCACAGTAAAAGTGATACTCCGCCATTTCAAAGAAGGAGGGTGATGACCAGAGCAGCCGTTCTGCATTCAGTGAAGCCTCAATCGCAGAAAGATAGTCACCCGCCAAGTAACGCGCCTGAAGCTTTCGGATCCAATACCAGCACTCCGGCAGCGCCAGGACATGGCCACTTGCCAAATGGCTCTCGAATTGAAGCTCATCGAAGCCTTCGTCACCGAACTCGCCAAATGTTTCTGTCAAGCCACGGAGTGTCCGGATTAGCCGGAGCTGCGTCGTGATGAACTCTATGACGAGACCGAACCGGACGTTTTCCGCGAACTCGAGACCATTTTCAGCTTCGCGCTGCACCTCGGCTAAGTGGTCTCCCGTCGCCAGAAGATTTGTGTACAAGGCGTCGAGACTGTAGAAGGCGAAAGTAAGATCACCGATCCTGTTGGCGTCGTCGAAACAGCGCCGCTGCAGTTCTCGCGCTGTCCTGATGTGCCTCGTCCATGGAATGATGAGAGTTCCAAACGACATATAGGTACGGGCTTGGTAGCGACGCAATCCGCGGTGCTCCACCAAATCGTAGCCAAGCTTGCCAAAGCGGAATCCGGCCGGATAGTTTCCGAAATTAGTCCCCGCAATCATGCCCAACCACACATAGGCGTAGCAGGATCCGTCGCTGTTGCCATGCTGTAGGCTGAGACTAACCATCCGACAAATCACTAAGGCGAGAAATCTAGGATCGATTAATATCGCAACTCCCACGATCTCTGTGAAGACATCCAGGACATCGAGCACATCCGGATCGGTGATTAAGGGTAAATCAACCAGTTCCTCGATTTGGCGATTTCCCAACAAGGACCAGACTTGGTTGTATTCTCGTAATACTTCCTGATCGCTAGGGTGAGGAGGCCAATCCATACCCCGACCTTTCAAATATTCGAGAAAGACCTCCACAGCGCGATCGCTGCGATCCAAAGCTGTATACAGCGTCAGGCGCAAACGTGTGACAAGAGAGATGTCATGCGCGGTCATCGCCCTTTCGGCCAACATGGAGAGGCGATTCTCCGCAGCACCCATATCCGTAGTCAATAATTCGCATTCGGCCAGGAGATATTCGATTGAGAAGATAACGTCGTAGTTATGGCCCCAGGCATCATCTGTCAACAATCCGAAGCCCGCGTGGAGGTACTTAAGCGCCGAGGTGTAAGCCGTTGAAACTTTCGCGCGCCTACCCGCGATGAGATTCAGTTCTGCAATCCGTACGCGCTCCGCATTCGATCCAATGAGATGAAGTCCGCGGTTGAGTTGGTTGACGATCTCGAAGATATCTTCCTCAAGCCTATCTGGCGGCGTGTTTGACGCCATCAGGATGCCGATTCTCAGATGCGTCTCAGCGCGCAATTCTTGTGGGATTAGAAAATAGGCTGCTTCCTGAACCCGATCGTGGAGGAAGTGATACGAATCTTTTGAGCGCAGTATGAATCCCGCTCCGACAGCTTCAGCGAGATGGGCGTGCATTTGTTCCATTGAGTGTTGATAGACCATACATACCGTCGTGAACTCTGCACTGTTGCCCAGGCAGGCGAGTTGCTTCAATGCATTTTGGGTCTCAGGAACGAGTCGTGTTAACAGCCCGGCCATGAGGTCCACCACATTATCGGTGTAGCCTTTGGCGTGAATGCAATTCACGTCCCATGACCATCGCCCTTCGGCATGATCGAAGGTGAGCAAGCCTTCTTCAAAAAGTGCATAAAGAAACTGAATCGCAAAAAATGGATTGCCGGTTGTTTTGTCATGAACCAACTCCGCGAGCGGGCCGGCATGCTGCGGTTCACAATGAAGAGAATCTGCAGTTAGGTGCTTCAGGTCTTCGCGAGTTAAAGGCGCAAGAATGATGTTCTGCAGTGATGCTCCGTCCTTGCGCATGGCTTGCAGCTTGCGGGACAACGGATGTGAAGGGTCGACCTCGTTGGACCGATAGGCGCCAATCAATAGCAGATGCTTCACGTCCGGTTGTGTTAGCAGATCCTCTATCAAGTCCAACGTTGCCGCGTCGAGCCATTGCAAATCATCGAGAAAGAGCGCGAGGGGATGTTCCGGCCGCGCGAATACTTTGATGAACCTGCGGAATACCAGCTGGAACCGTGCCTGGGCCTCACGCTGCGGGAGTTCAGGAACCGACGGCTGCTCTCCAATTATGGCTTTCAATTCGGGTACCAGACCCACAATCAGTTGTCCGTTCGGATCCAGAGCTTCATGAAGGGCATTGCGCCATTTGCTTAACTCCTCATCGCTCTTAATCAGAAGCGTGCGGATAAGGCTCTGAAAGGCTTGCGCCAGAGTGGCATAAGGGATGTCGCGCTTGTACTGGTCGAACTTGCCCGATGCAAAAAGGCCACGCGGAGGAACCAGCGGTTTGTGCAACTCATTGACGACGGAAGATTTGCCGATTCCGGAGTAGCCGGACACTAGCACCAGCTCCGGCCGGCCACCGGCTACCACACGATCAAACGCAGCAAGCAGGGCCTCGATCTCGTGCTCTCGCCCGTACAATTTCTCAGGAATCAGCAGACGATCTGGAGTATCGTGTTGGCCCAGTGAGAAATCCGCTATACGCCCGTGCGCTTCCCATTCAGCGAGGCAGCGCCGAAGGTCGTTCTCAACTCCGGACGCAGTCTGGTAGCGTTCCTCCGGGGTTTTTGCGAGCAGCTTCATCACAATCGCAGAGACACAGGCATGCACACTCTTCACTCGTTCGTGAGGTGGCACGGGATTTCTCGCGATGTGGCAATGTATCCATTCGAGTGGATCTGAAGCAGTGAAGGGCAACTTACCGGTCATCATCTCGTAAAGCGTGATCCCAAGAGCATAGAGGTCGCTTCGCGAATCGACTGAACGATTGATTCGCCCAGTTTGTTCGGGAGCCATGTACGGAAGCGTGCCAGCGATGAACTCCGGGGAATCTGGGGCTTGATGCTCGCGCCGGAGACGTGAAGCGATTCCAAAGCCCATGAGCCGGACCTGACCTGTGGGGGAATTCACCAAAATATTGGCTGGTTTCACATCCTTGTGAATCAGCTCCCTTGCGTGTAAGCCTCCGATAGCAGCTGCGAGTTCGACAGCCAGGCGCAAAAACTGCGTCATCTCCATCGCCTCGTAGATGAATCCATCGAGAGTTTCGCCGCCGGGATCTTCAAGTACGAGCATTGCCTGTGTGCCCATTTCCGAGAGGTCCAGCGGCAGCACTGCCCAAGCCGGGTCCAGTTCGCTTCTCAGGGAGTATTCGTGATCGATCTTCTTAAGAGCCTCAGGCCTGGGCCGAGGTGAAGTCGGGGCCAGCAGCAGAATGGAAGGCAGTTCTGTTTGCTTCGCGTGGGCCCGGTACACAATGAATTCTCCGTCGTCACGAAGGCGGTCGAGGGAGTAGCCCGAAAGCTGCACGACGATCCCCCACGGCATCACAGTGCTCATTCGCTCTGGATTGGTCCGTACCGAGCGCAACGGACCGATGACGCCTTTGGAGGAGATTCTAGAACGATATTCCGACAGGGATCAACAGCCGAAGGATTGATTGACGGAAGGATTGGGCACACGTTTAGTGTGTGGGCGTCGACTTCCATGTCGCGACCACGATAAAGACAGTAGGTAAATCGGCGAAGGTCATTTGCCGCCTCCCTCCGTGACGGGCAACGTAAATTGGAACGTTGCACCTGGTCCGGAGTTCGCTATGGCCCAGATCCGGCCACCGTGCGACTCGACAATGGAACGAGTGATCGCCAGTCCCAAACCGCTGCCTTGCGATTTGGTGGTAAAGAACGCGTTAAACATCTGATCGACCTTTCCGGTGGGCAATCCCACGCCGGTATCGCTGACCGAGATCAGCACTTGGCCGTTTTCCCCGAACTGCGATTTGATGCTGAGCTCACCGGTCAAGTCCGGCATCGCCTCCATCCCATTGAGCATGAGATTCATCAATGCCTGCTGTAATTGCACACGATCCGCCGTCACGTTGGGAAGCCCGTTGGTGAGATCCGTACTCATCCTAACGGAATGCCGATTCGCCTCTTTCTGGAGCATCACAACCATCTCTCGGATGACCTCGTTAACATCAACTATCTCCTGAGGTGAAGAACCCTTTCGGAACAAGGATCGGACATGCTCGATAATGTCGGCTGCTCGTTTGGCGTCTTTGATCATTTCCACCGCAGCTTCTCGCGCCTCCGGCAGGTCGGGTTCACGGCGATCGATTAATCGTAAGCACGCTTCCGCATTCGTGACGGCTGCTCCAATCGGCTGTTTGATTTCGTGCGCCAGCGACGCGGTCAGTTCGCCCATGGTGCTCACTCGGTTCATGTGCGCAAGCTGCGCCCGGGCCTGCCGAAGCATTTCTTCGGCGCGATTGAGTTCGAGGTGACGTTGCTCGATGCTATGAACCCGCAGGAGGTAAATCACCCACAATGTCGCCAATAGGACGAGGCCACAAAGAATTCTGAATGTGACCGTTTGGTAGAACGCCGGCAGCACATCAAAATGCAGCACTGTTCCAGCTTCATTCCAGACGCCGTCGTTGTTACACGCGATCACACGGAACTGATAAGGCCCCGGATCGAGGTTTGTGTAGAAAGCCTCCCGGCGCGTTCCTGCATCCTGCCACTCCTTGTCTTGTCCTTCAAGCTTGTAGCGAAAGCGAACCCGTTCGGGAATCGTGAGACTTGTAGCCGTATAGGTGATTTGCAAATTTGCAGTTCGAGGCGGCAGCCTCAAATATGTCGAGCTGTTGTATTTCCTGCCGTCAGCAATCACAGACTCAATTAAGACTGGCGGTGTCACCGTGTTCCGTACAATGCGTTTGGGATTGATCCAAGCTACCCCTCTTGTTGTAGCGAACCACATGAGGCCGTCAGTTGTTTTCACGGCCGACGGTGAGGCGAGGGAACCCCTAAGGTCTGCGGTCAACCCGTCCAACAAACTGAAGCTCTCGAATTCCACTTTGCTGGGGCCCAACTGCCGAAGCTGAGCTTCGCGAATGTGAATAATTCCCCGATTTTCGGAAAACCATAACCCATCTTCAGGATCGACGATGATTCCGGAAATACCGCCGAAGGCGCTGCCATACGATGGATTTACTGGCTGAAAACGGCTGCCATCAAAAAATTCCAGACCCAACTCGCCACCAATCCAGATCTTCGTCCCTTTGCTCTGGATAGAGGTGACGGCCCCTACTTGAACGCCGTCCCTGCTGGAAAAAATCCTGACTTTGTCCCCATCGAGCATCGCGACCGTATTCGCGAATCCGAACCATATACGTCCGTCTGAATCAGTAAACTCCGCGGTGGCGGTGCCCTGCGGACCACCCAGGCTCTCGAGGCTCGTCCAACCGGATCTTTCTAGTCGAAAAGTTCCTGACTCCTTGGATATCCACAACCTGCCCATCCGGTCCTGAGTGATAGCTTTCACGCGCGATCGCAGATTCACATCGATCCTACCTCCTGTTGGTAGATCGAGTTGGCGCAGTATCAGCCCCTGCCCTGCAGGCACTGAGCCATGGTTGTTGTAAGTGACCGCTCCTTGCTTCGAACCAATCGCATCCAAACATTCGTCGGCAAGGCAAAAGGTAGACCACGACGTCGCGAGCCAGACAACGCCATTCGGATCACGATAGGCGCACTCAACGTTCCGGTCACGCAGTTGTGTCACGATCTTGTCATTCTGAATCTTCAGCAGAACCTTAGGCCCCATACCCGCAGCCCAAAGCGCCCCTTGGTCACCCGCCGCCAGCGCGCTTGTTGTAAAAGAGTGCAACGATGGGATTGGCAGAGCATCGCGATACGAAATTGGCTGAAGCGGGACCGAGACGACAGGACTCTGTCGGAATCGATCTAATCCGCCGCTTGCGCCGATCCACACATTGCCCTCGCGGTCCCGCAGCACGCAATATATGAAATCGCTAGTTAGACCATCCTCTTGAGTGAACGCCTCCACCTCGGAATTATGGAACTGCCACGCAGACGGCCCTCTAATCTGCGATTGATGGAGGCGCTCCGGATATGGAACTCGACGGATTCCACTGCCCAAGGTGGTAATCCAAAGACTTCCTTCATTGTCAAATGTGATTGCCTGAGATCCGACGAAAATTGCCGGCCCCGGCCGTTTCCCTGGCAACGGAACAGGTCGCACCCCGTAGCCCTGTTCTGCCATCCATAGTGTGCCGTCGGACGATTCGGCAAAGTTTTTGACAAGTGTGAGCCCCTGTGAAGCTATCTGAAACTGGTTTCTTCCCTCCACTAGATATGCGACACTCGTCGGCGTCCCCACCCAAACTGTGCCGGCGCGATCCACGAAAACGGTGTCGGCTGGGCCTGCGAACCCCCTATCTGTTCCGATCTTTCTCCAGCGTGAACCTTCTAGCCGAGCTAGCCCATCCTTTCCTGCTGCTATCCAAATCGCACCCTGCCGGTCACGTGCGAATCCCAACACTGGACGAGAAGGAAGCCCCTCCGGCTCGCCGTAGTCGGTCACCGACCCATTCCGGATGAAGCTGACCCCTCCGAACCAATAGCCCACCCATAGGCCTCCGTCTGGTGTGGCGAACAGAGAGACCACATTGCGTTGCGGAAAGGCTTGCCCGGATTGTGGCTTGTAGGGTTGAAATCGAATTCCATCGAAACGAAACAATCCGGTTGCAGTCCCGAGCCACATATAGCCATCCGTGGTTTGGGCCAACGCGCGTACCTCCCCCGGCGCTCCCTCGATATAGGTCCAGCCCGTGTGGTAGAGCTGGTCGAGCCTGCGATCGCGGTCAATCGCGTAAAGGGGAAGGCAGAGAAATAGGAGCCAAGAGCAGAGCCAGAGGCCAAATCTCCTCTGTCGTCGTAGGTTGCGAGCAAGGGATCTTACGAAGTCGGTCGATTGTTCTGGATCTCGTTGAATGCCCATCATGGCCGGTCAGTTGTCTGGAATTCGGTAAATTCATGGCTACAAAAATGCGGAATTCAACGAACGCCAGCGCGCCAGCATTCGCCACAGTGGTAGATTAACGGGGCCTTTGTACTGCGGCAAAATATAGTTCAGCCGCCGTCTAATACTCCACAATGTCTTCAACACTCGGTCGGTATTCCATCACCCATTCCATATTGTGAATCGCGCGACTGACCCCGAACGCATTGCGCTCAGTTTCAGCTTCGATAGTGGCGAGCCGATGCTGGTCGAAATGGCCGTTGGGATCAAGATGGACATCGTTCCAACGAATTTGGCCGCCCAAGCCAATGGGCTCCGCAGCCAGTCCAGTATTGGGTCAACATCCGTCCGGTTGACCCAATACGCAGATGGGTCATTTGCCGGCTGGCTGGAATCGCTGAAAGGAGCAAAAGTGTGTACTGGGCTTTTGTTCTCAATATTCGTAAGCGAGCATTTTTAAATTCTGGACGCGACTGGACATTGCCGCGGTGCTCACCTGAAACCGCTTCGCCAAAAGCTCAATCGCCTCGTTGTCGTCCAGATCCAAATTCTGACCGCACTTCCTGCTAACCAGGCTCCGAGGCATCAATAGCGCAAATTCGAGCCTACCACCCTTTACTAGCGGAGCGTGTCTTTACGATTTCCGGCCAAATCGCTCCCTGCTTGCACTGGCCTTGAACGACAACGTGGTTCATGGAGACGCGTCGGGCTTTGTGAGTGAGGATCAGCGTTCGATCTATAATTCCGTGAGCCACCGTATGCTCGGGGACCAGGGCGCGCAGCCGATCATTCTTGGGGGACCGATCTCGCGTTGGCCTTCAACGAACAAACGGCCGGATTTCAACTGGTCGACTGTGCGGGCATTCACGCCGATGCAATTGCACGGTTTACGATCGCTTGAGGAGCCTCGGCCATAGCCGTCTGTACTGGTTTCCATTACCGACTCCACAACGCGCAGGTCGCCAGCACGCCGGCGGCTTCGTTCTAGCGGGCTAACGGTGTGGATCATGTCGTGGATCTGTGCCTCATTGTCGATGGGCTATTGACGGAGGTTCGCGCGCTCTACTATCCAAGCCAAAGTCCTCCGTGAGGATGATGTGGGCGGCACTATCGACCGCGACGATGTGATCCGCTCGAACGCTGCACCGATCTGCCGTCGCGCGGAGCCAACCATGCGGAGGTCCGCCACTGTCAAGCCGACTGACTACTTCTTGCACTCAAAAGCGACCCGATTCACTTCATTCTCGGCTTTCGCGGAGGTGTTGCGATACGTGAATGTCCGTCATCGGGTGTTGGTCGCAAGTTGCCGGTCATCAGAACCCAGCTCGCATCGCGCCTAACTGCATCGACTCCTCGGCGAGCAGCGGCGAAAGTCGAGCTAGCAAATCAAGGACACGGTAGTCGAACCCAATCAAGATCCGGCTGGGGTTGGCGAGCAGCCTATAGAGCGCTACAAATGCAATGCGTACGGGCGAAATTCCGCGAGTCTCGAGAAATCTGTTCTCCCGCTCACGCCGTTCCTCGGAATCCGAGATTCCGCTACGGACCAAGGCTGTGTGCATCGGGCCTGGATACAGAACGGAAACGCCCACTCCGTGGCTGGCAAGTTCCAGCCGTAGAGACTCGGAGAAGGCACGGATGGCCGCCTTCGAGGACGCGTACGAAGTCTTTCCCGGGTATTCAGGCCGCTGGGAGTGCGTCAGTTTGAAATCTGGGATGCTGGGCGAACTCGAATTCAAGCTCCTGCACCGATCGCCTGCTGCTTTTTCCGGTTCCTGTTGTTTCTGCCGAATCCCCCAGGCAAGCTCGGGCCTACACGAACCAAAACCGCGCCATCTCCCCAATTTGAAGCCTGCGTAGCCGTTCGCTGCACTCCGAAACCGTTGGTCGATACGGCGATCGCCCTTGGCTGACCCGAGATTGCGAACCTGTCAGTGGATTGGTAGCAATGGAAGCTATAGTCATCAAGGCTGTTGGAGCCTATGCATGTGAGAAGCAGAAGGGCTTTATTGGCAATCCTCGTCGGAGGTCTGGTTGCGGGTACACTCGACCTCGCCCAAGCCTGTATTCTCTTTGGCCCGAAAGTCCCTCTTGCCATCGCGGGAGGTCTGCTTGGGCCGCGGGCTTTTAGTGGCGGAGCAGCCAGCTACATCCTGGGTATTTTCCTGCACTTCCTAATCGCCTGCACAGCTGCAGCAGTCTATTACGCAGCGAGTCGCAGGCTGCAGTTTCTGACTCAGCACGCCCTTGTATGCGGACTGTTCTTTGGAATCGCTGTCCAGCTAACAATGAGTCTCGTCGTGTTGCCACTCTCTGCTTTGCATGCCACTGGACGTTATCCATACAAGGCGTTGGTGCAAGGGCTTCTTGTGCATATGGTTCTTGTCGGCTTGCCAATCTCTTTCAGTGTTCGTCGGTTCAGCCAATGGGAGTCTGTTCAAGCTGACTAGCTGCTCGAACGTACCTTAAAGAGACCGTTGATGGAACTCAGGTCGAACACGAGGAACCGGACGTGACAGCCAATGCAAATCCGAATGCTGGATTTGCCTTCGACCCGATTTTCTAGCCAGCAAGGATTTGAGCGGAGGGCAGGCGCAATGCGGGAGCAGAGTTCGCTCGAGATTCTTGGGCAGGATATCCGCCAGGCCATCCGCACCCTCCGCAAGGATCCAGGGTTCACCTTAGTAGCGCTCTCTGCCCTCATCGTCGGCATCGGCGCCAATACCAGTATTTTCAGCGTCGTCGACAAGGTCCTCCTAGAGCCTCTCCCCTACCGTGAACCGGACAGCATCGTCCAACTCGGCCGGCAATTTCCCATCGGCATCTCCTACCGGTTCTCATTCCGGCGCGGCGCGCCGTTTCCTTAGATCCGGTCGCGGCCCTCCGCAGTGAATAGCTACGGCCGCTCTATTTGCAGGCGCCTCGAAGAAAGGCGACCACTCGTGATGACCAGATGGCAGCTTTCAACTCACCGATCTCTCGCATAGAGCCCGATCAATATGCGGCCACGGCCATCAATGTGGCACACCGCTGAATAGATCTGAGTGGTCAGCCCTTCTGAAAAACAGAGCTCGTGCCAATAGCAGGAGTAACCAAATATCGCAACAGTTTCCAGGGTATTGAATGGCGGGTCGAATGTGTCTCCGCAAAGACAGAGATCAGTGAAAGAAGCGATAGAGCGAGCAGGTTTTATGCCGAATCCAGCCGCAGCACGGCTGGCATGTCTGTCAGCACTGAAACGCCGCGTCAAAGAAGAAGTATGAAGCACGGACGAGAAGGTCTGCTATGGTCAGAACTTTGCTTCAGAAACGAGCTTCGTTCGAGCAAAGGATTCGCGAATGTGACTGGTGAATTGCCCCGTTTTGGGGCTGGTCGAAGTGGATAGGCTACCTCCAAGTACAATTCCGAAAAGCAAGGCGCTATGCCGAAAGGAGCTTCCCATGGCTGACAGATTCTCGATTGATCCGGCTCACACGGCCGTCTTGAGCATGGATTGTCAAGCCGGCATCGTTTCCATTTATACCCGAGAGGCCAAAGACGCTTTTCTGCATCGTGTGGCAAGCGTTCTCAATCATGCTCGTGCTGTAGGCATGACTATAATCCACATCCAGGTAGGCTTTCGGCCGGGACTCCCCGAAGTCAATTCCCGCAATGTACTTTTTGCCGCCGTTAAATCCTCAGAGAAACATCAGCGGCTGTTCAGAGAACCGCTTGGAACGATCCCGGATGCCATCGGACCGCAACGCGATGAAGTCGTTATTACCAAGCACCGAATCAGCGCCTTCGCCGGTACCGACCTCGCCATGATTCTTCGCGCCGCCGACATCGACACATTAGTTCTTTCCGGGATTGCGACAAGTGGTGTCGTCCTCTCTACCCTTCTCGAGGCTGTCGACGCCGATTACCGGGTTGCGGTCATCAATGATTGTTGCGCCGACCTCGATTCTGCGCTTCACGATTGCCTCATCCAGAGATTCTTCCCCACACGCGGAACAGTCTTTTCGGCTGAGGACTTTATTGGTGCGTCATCCCTTATCGGCGCCGCATCGAAGATGGATCAACAATTGTGAGAGTTGCCGCGGGCTTGTCAAGGTTCTCCCTGGGCTCTGTGGTAGCGACTTTCTGCCAACGGGATGGCGGCGATCTCGGCGAATCGATCCGATCTCGCCGGCAGGGCTTGCGCAGTTTCGTTGGATGGGCAGGCGCACTGACTTACGAATCTGGTAATCAGCGGAGGTCCGTTATGAGAATCGTTTTGGCGGCTGCCTTTTTGGTCGCAACGAGCACCCTGGCGCAGCAAACACTCAAAATTAATGCACCCGTGAGTCACGAACTCTCGCCTGGCTCTGTCGAGTCTTATGGGATCGAACTCAAGGCCGGGGATTACGTCTCCGGCTTGCTCGATCAGCATGGCAGAACCGACCTTACGATTCTTGCGCCGGATGGCTCACCCGTGCGACACTACCCTGGCCCGGCAGAAGATGGGAAGCGCCTCTGCGTCTTTGTTGCTGATACTCCGGGAACCTATCGGATGGAAGTCACGACGTCCGCAGCTCAGCCAGTAAATTACACTCTGACTTTAAATCAGGTTTTGTCTCTCGATGAACGTCTGAAGCCAAAGCCGTGGCAGGACCCAAATCCGAGTCCCCGGATGGAAGCACTACGAAAGCAGGCCGCTTCGGGCAACGCAGATACAAAACCCTTCTGGAAGCAAGTGACGGCGGAAGGTACACCGCTCGTTGAATCGATCGACAAAGATCCCCAACACCAGCTGGTCACGTTTCAATGGCGTGAAACACCGGAAACCCGCAACGTATTTCCGATTGGCTCTTTTAAGATAGGCGGCCGCTACCCGTTGGACTATGTGTTTCACCAGATACCTCACACGGATGTCTGGTACTTGACTGTCCGGCTTCCAACCGGAGCGCGTTTACCTATGGTCTGTCAGTGAACGATCCCCTCATATTCAATGGTTTCCAGCCGGAGCGATATGCCACGACGCAAGTCGATCCGTTGAACTCCCACCACTGGGGATGTGAGCCGGATGCGACTCGATATGACTGTCAATCCATGGCAGAAATCAAAGGGGCCGTTCCACAGCCCTGGATCATAAAAAACAACAGTGTCCGAGCAGGGACAATCGAGAAGCAGAAGATCCACAGTGAGCTTCTAAAGAATGAACACGATTTGTCGATCTATCTTCCCGTTGGATATAAGGCGAACGCGACTCCGTACGATCTTGTCATCATCTTTGATGAGAGTGCCTATCTGACGAAAGTGCCGACGCCGGTGATTTTGGACAACCTCATCGCCGCTTCGAAGGTCCCCCCAACGGTCGCTGTCCCTGATAGCCAATCCTTCGCAAGAGTCGCGCAATGAGGAGCTGACGCCGAATCCGAAGTTTGCCGATTTTCTCGCCAAAGAGCTCATCCCCTGGATACACGCTCATTACAACGTCACAGACGATCCCGGAAAAACTGTCGTCGCCGGGTCCAGCCTGGGAGGGCTCGCAGCGACCTACGCCGGCTACAAGCACCCTGAGGTTTTCAAAAACGTGCTGTGCCAATCTGGGTCGTTTTGGTGGGCTCCCGATCATTCAGGGGCCATACCGGACGGAGTGACGACGGAAACGGGATGGATGGCAAAGCAATTCATCGCGAGTTCAAAGTTGCCCCTCAGGTTTTATCTGGACGCGGGATCCTTTGAATTCGACTCCAATGGAACCGGCGGTGGAATCCTTGAGACCAGCAGGGACATGCGCGATGTGTTGCTGGCGAAAGGATACGAAGTCCACTATCAACAGTTTGTCGGCGGACACGATTATTTGAGCTGGCGAGGCACCTTTGCGGATGGGCTGATGGATCTCATCGGAAGCACAAAAAATGTCACTCAGGGCCCATCACCGTTATAGGATTTCGAATGAATGCAGCACACCTGTTTTCGCCGGCATACCGAGAAAGGGTTTCTGCTCAAGTTCTTGAGTGGGCTTCTGACGACCACCGCATCGTCGCCGCTGCCCTGGTTGGCTCCATGGCCACCGGTTCAGGCGATCGCTGGTCAGATCCTGACCTGAGCTTCGCTGTCGACGAAGACTTCTCCTTAAGATCTGTCCTCGAAGATCGGACCGCGAGACTCGTTAGAGATTTCTCCGCCAATCACCTTTTTGACCTTCCCGCCGGCCAATCTATTTCCTGGTGACAAATTGCTGACGATCGGCGAGGCCGGCTTCCACCGTTTATCCAGCAGTTCATCGCGCGCAGTATGGTTCCGAGCTGGCTACATGCACAACAGCACGCGATATATGAACTTCACCAATGGTAGATACGAGGCCGGAAACCACGCCACATACGCCCTAATGGATGTCCAGCTTACCAAGGGCGGCGAAGAGAATTCCGAACGGGGCCTGTATGCAGGCGCCTCGGCGATGACAGCAGCATCGCACTTCAATGCATACGATCGATATAACGGAGCGAGACTCTACAAACTAGCCCCCTTTTCAGGTGCCCCCACGATGTCGCCTCCCCGGTCTCCAAATACACAGGATTCAGTAAAAGCCTGACTGGCTCGTTCGTCGAAAATGGCGCCAGCGTGCGGCGAAACAGCGCGTCGGTGACCGGGAGCTACAACTTTCATCTCGCCCCAGGAAACTATTTGAGCGTGGGCCTGAGCTACGTTCGCGGACCTGCTATAAAGCCGCGAGTTGATGACGCGCTCACCTTCTCAGCAGTGTACACGGTGTTCTTTTGAAGGCTCTGGCAGAGTGCGAGCCGTTGCCATTTTTCGCGTTCAAAACCTCTTCCTGGTGGGCCATACAGACAGGCGATTGCCGAAGAGTACATCGCTAACTCACGCTTCCAGCCTGTCTCGGACTGGAAATGTGCATTGGTCTGTAGGCATCACTCGAAGCTCCGTTCAGGACGTTATGCAATCTTGTCCGTCAGGCCTGTCCCTCTAAGGCAACACGCACTGCCGTACGGTTGTCGAATATCGATGGCACATCTGCGAGAAACCACACAGCGATCACCGAGTCGAAGACCATGCATCCTAGCGAAGAAGTCCGCGCATAAGGCCAGATAGGATGCCCAGCGAGATGATGTGGCAGGTCCCAGGCAGCATGCATGAGCCAGGCGACACCGATCGCGCGGTAAGAACGCAGACCGAGGTAGACCACCAGTGTTGCCAGAATCGGATAGGCGAGCTCCCATACGCCAAATGTTCCTCCGATATACGCGCCCACTGCCCCGGCAGCGAAGATAGCGTTAAAGCTCCGTCGGGCAGGGTGGGGTACAAACGACATGATGGCAATGAAAAGAACTCCTCCTAGAGCCGGTCCAATGAAGTTGATGGGTGCAAGGGCCGGTACGGCTGACATAGATTCCTCCTCGACTGAGGCTAAGGAATTTGCCATCATGGTACCCGAGGCCAGAATGACAATATTCGCAGGAATCAAGCCAACCCCAGCACGATGCTCGAAACACCGTGTCGCGATACTTGCGTACGACGGCGTGGTGCTGGGGGACCTTGCGATGCCCCTTGAGATCTTGGGGCGAGTGCGTGATGCAAAGGGACACCCTGTCTATGACGTGCGCGTCTGCGGAGTCTCTGAAGAGGTGCAGTCGGAGCATCTGCATCTCAGGGTTCCTTGGAGGCTCACTTCAGTGGCACGCGCTGGCACCATAATCGTACCCGGCATCGACCGATTGGAACGGATGATTCTACCCGCCATCTCCCGCGCTCTTAGGAGTGCTTCGCACCGAGGCGCCCGCATTGCGTCGATCTGCACAGGAGCTTTCGTCCTCGCGCAAGCTGGCCTGCTCAATGGTTTGCGCGCAACCACGCACTGGAGGGCCGCCGGAGAGCCATGTCAGTGAAGTTGCTGACAGGAATGCCGGTATGGTGTTGAAGATCAGCAAAGCCCGTCTCGCCGCGCTTGTGAAATAGGAGATGTTGATTGTGGCGAAACGCGACGACAACATCAGATTCTGGATTTACGTTACATTGCCCGCTGCTGGGTTGACCTCCCGCTCGAATGAGCGGTAAGCCCTGTATGCAACACAGAACTTCGACGCAAAGCATTCCTCGGTCGTTGTGGAAGGTTTGGAACCCTTTGGCGTACTTTAAGAGAGTGGAACGGCGATGATGAGTATGCCATGGAAGTCAGTTCCCGGGACATGGAGAAATATCTCGCAAACCCCTCCCTCCGTATCAGCGCGGGATCTGATTGGGAACACCTGACTGTTCGAACTCGCCTGGAACCAGCAGGCTGTCGTTACCTGCGGATTCCGGCCACACCAGACCCCTGGCTGGTACTCACAACTGGCGGCGGATTATTGCGGAAGACCGAGGTCCGCAATAGAAACGGCTGGAGTAGCGCTTTCAGCGGCCCTGGGAACCTCGCTTTGACTTTTCCGGGCAAGTCTACCGAGATCCCGCTGGGACCGGGGAGACGGAAGCGGAATTGAGACCATTCATGTTTGCGTTGATGCGGCCCTCTTTCATCGGTTCGCAGCAGAGAATTTCGAGTGCGACCCGGCTCGGATAGAGATAGTCGATGGCTTCGCTCAACATGACCCTCTGATCTTCTCTATTGTGAATTCTCTGGGAGATCAACTCAGGAATCCTGGGAGGGCAGGAAGGCTCCTCATCGATTCTGCCGCTCAAATGCGTGTTGCGCAGCTGCTTCGCAAATATTGCGCATTTCCGTTCTCGCTTCCGAACGGGCAGGCACGGATGAGTGCCCGGAAACTGCAGTTGGTTAAGGACTATGTCGATGCAGGACTATCCAGCAGGCTCACGCTCGAAGATATCGCTGCGAGCATTCATATGAGCGCTGGCCGTGCCCCAAAAAAATCTTCGCGCTCCGTCGATCCAGCGGTTTCGCATTCGACCTATGGGTAGAGGCTGATCTGAGCCACCCATATCAAAAGAACTATCCAACCGCTATCGACTACAAGGGGGCGGCGAA
>Ga0207100_1030_pt1 | contig 38061 bp, 30 predicted proteins | sample Alteio_BWMinHeat_82_FD_153520 | JGI IMG/M metagenome (GOLD analysis project Ga0207100, IMG submission 153520) | Enriched cells from forest soil in Barre Woods Harvard Forest LTER site, Petersham, Massachusetts, United States -... | ecosystem: Environmental > Terrestrial > Soil > Temperate forest >...
GCGCGGGATAACGATCAAGCTCCATGCGATTATGATGAAGTATATGCCAGTGGGGCGGACTCTTAGTCCGCCAGCGGAGACGGGCGGACTAAGAGTCCGCCCCACTGAAGTTCTGGAATATATCTACAACATGGTCGATACACCCGGGCATGTGGATTTTACGTATGAAGTATCGCGGTCGCTTGCTGCTTGCGAGGGAGCGATATTAGTTGTCGATGCGACGCAGGGAGTTGAGGCACAGACGATCACGAATCTTTATCTTGCGATCAATGCAGGACTGGAAATTATTCCGGTCTTGAATAAAGTCGATCTGCAATCGGCAATGATCGAGGAAGTCTCGAATCAGATCATCGAACTTATCGGCTGCAAGAAGGAGGATATCCTTCTTGCCAGTGCGAAAGCCGGGATCGGAATTCCCGAAGTTTTGGAAGCGATCAGGCTTCGCATTCCTCCGCCGGAAGGCGATCCCCAAGGCACACTTCGCTGCCTGATCTTCGATTCACTATTTGATTCCTACCGCGGTTCGATCGTTTATATGCGAGTCTTCGATGGTACGATTTCCGAAGGCGATGAGATCATGTTCATGCATAGCCGGATGAAGTACCGTGTCGAAGAAGTCGGAACGCTGCGATTGGGCAGAGAGCAAAAGAAGTCGCTCTCGGCAGGCGATGTCGGGTATTTAATTGCCGGAGTCAAGAATGTTAAGGAGACGCGAGTCGGCGATACGGTAACGTCGTTTCGCAATCCGGCACCGGAGCCGATCTCCGGTTTCAAGGAATCAAAGCCGATGGTTTTTGCCGGGTTGTATCCGCAGAATGCCGAGGCATATACCGAGCTTCGCGATTCGCTCGATAAGCTGACGCTCAATGATTCGTCATTGCAATTCGAACCGGAGACATCAGTCGCGCTTGGCTTCGGATTCCGCTGCGGATTTCTTGGGCTGCTCCACATGGAGATCATCCAGGAGCGACTGGAGCGGGAGTTCGGTCAGAGCCTCGTAACGACTGTTCCGAACGTAGAATATAAAGTGATGACGACGAGCGGTGAAATTATTATTGTCGATAATCCATCTGCGATGCCGCCGCCGGGGCATATCGAATTTATCGAGGAGCCGTATGTGAAGGCTCAGATCATCGTACCGAGTGAATATGTCGGCGCGATTATGAAGCTTGCGACCGAACGCCGCGCAGTCTATAAGACGACGACCTATCTCGATGCGACACGAGCCGATATTCAATATGAATTTCCTCTCTCGGAAATTATTTTCGATTTTTATGACAAATTGAAATCCATTTCGCGCGGCTATGCTTCACTCGATTATGAATTTTTTGAATATCGACAGTCCGATTTGGTGAAGCTCGATATTCTTCTTAATGGCGATCCGGTTGATGCATTCAGCACGATCGTTCATCGGGATAAGGCATTCGAGTGGGGCAAAAAATTGTGCACTAAATTACGGCAGCTTATTCCGCGTCATATGTTCGAAGTCGCGATACAAGCCGCTATTGGCGCGAAGATCATAGCCCGCGAGAGTATCAGTGCGTTACGCAAAGATGTAACGGCGAAGTGCTATGGCGGCGATATATCGCGGAAGCGAAAGCTCTTGGAGAAACAGAAGGAAGGCAAGAAGCGTATGAAGCAAGTCGGTAAAATAGAAGTACCGCAAGAGGCTTTTTTAGCAATATTACAAATTTCGGAATAACCACGATTACATGGCAAAAACATTAGAGGAACTTCGTAAAGAAGGCGCGTCAACTTCCGAACCGAAGAAGAACGGAAAGCCGAAGAAGAAGAAGGATGGCTTTTGGCGGTCGCTTTTTTTTGCGGCGCTGATCGCGATCGGTATCCGCTCGTTCTTTATCGAAGCATTCCGCATTCCGACAGGCTCGATGAAAAATTCGCTCCTTGTCGGTGATTATCTTTTCGTCAATAAACTTGCCTATGGTTTCAAATCGCCAAAGTATCTTCCGTTCACGAATTGGAAAATTCCGCATTTCGGATTCAATACGTTCGATGTCAAGCGTGGCGACGTCGTCGTCTTTGAATTTCCCGGTAATAAAGAGCAGGTTACCCTCAGCAAGGATGAAAGAAATGTCAACTATATAAAGCGATGCATCGGCACTCCCGGCGATACTATCGAAGTGCGGAATAAACAAGTGTATGTCAATGGCGCCGCGATGAAAAATCCGGAGATGATGATATTAGGACCCGATACGATGCCGAAAGGTCATCCCGAACCGGGCGGAAATATTTTCCCCGCCGGAAATCATACCTGGAACCGCGATAACTACGGACCGATTCGCATTCCGAAAAAAGACGATGTGATCCCGATCGATCAAAATAATTACGATGCCTGGAACGTCTTTATCCAACGCGAGGGACATGGGATCAAGCAAGGCGATCACGGTGAAGTGCTCATCGATAATAAGCCGGCAAAAACGTATACCGTCGAGCGCGATTACTTATGGATGATGGGCGATAACCGCGATAACTCCCTCGACTCGCGCTATTGGGGCTTTGCGCCTCTGGAGAATGTCGTCGGCAGCGGCTTGTTTATTTACTGGTCGATGTTCAATCCGCCTTACGCACCTGCCGAAGGCGATCCCGATGAAGTGCAGAAATTCCATATCCGCTGGGAGAGGATTTTAAATGGAGTACATTAAGGGGAAGCTGACAGCTAACAGTTTACAGCTAACAGTAATATAATGTCATTGCGAGGAGGACTTTAGTCCGACGAAGCAATCTAAAATCTTGAAGCATACCACACTTCGGCAATTTTAGATTGCTTCGTCGTCGCTAAAGCGACTTCCTCGCAATGACGTTATATTAACTATTGCATCACTAACTCCCAAAACCTAACACCTACCGCGCCAGCATAACCGGAATCTCACGCACTTCCCCGCCGGTTTTTACAATGGCAATGTACATTCCCGCAGGCATTAGCTGCGCGTCCCAGCTAAGGCTATGCTCGCCCGCTTGCAGCTCGCCGGAATAAATCCGCGCAACTTCTGCGCCTAAAAGATCAAGAACCGATACCGATGCAAAACCAGCCGCCGCAGTCGAAAATGTTATCGCCGTTTTTTCGGTGAAAGGATTCGGATAATTTCGTATCGGCTGCTCCGGCAGTTTATTATCTGCAGTATTGATTCCAAAATCCGAAAGCGGGCGGCGCCAAACGCCTGAGTGGGAAGTACCTGCAAAGATATATTTATTAGTAATGCCAAGAGCATAGATAATAGTATCTGTCAAGCCAGTACTTACATTCATCCAATTTGAACCGTAATTGCTCGATAGAAAAACTCCGCCATCGGTACCAGCAAATAGATTTGAGTTTCTTACGGCAATGGCTGAGACATTACCATTAGTCAATCCTGTATTAACCCCTATCCAGTTGGCGCCTGCATCACTGGATCGATACACCCCTTTGCCTTCAAAATAATCGCTAAGGTAAGTTCCCGCAAATAGATCACTGTCAATTATCGCAAGGGATTTAACATTAAGATACCACCAAACCTGCTGAAACCCATTGAGATACATAGGAAGCCCATTTTGAACTTCCGTCCAGTTTGCACCATTATCGGTCAAACGATATACGCCATGCCCGCCAAAGCCTTGGGCGCTTCCAACAAAGATACTTGTGTCCATTATAGCAATAACGTCAGCATAATATAATGGTGAACCGGTATTCAAGGCTTTCCAACTTACACCGCCATTGCTCGAGAAAAATACCGTGCCTGTAGCAGTTGCTGCAACGAGATTCGTGCCATTCTCCGCCAGGCCGCCATTAACATCCCAGTCCTCTACTCCAAATCCCGCATTCGCCGTTATCCAGGTTGCGCCATTATCGCTTGAGCGAAACACACCATAGCCAGTCCCGGCATAGATATTTGCACTGTTTGCGCAGAGAGTATAGAGAAAAGCACCTGTCAAACCCGAGTCCGCTTCGACCCAACTTGTGCCATCATCCGTTGTGCGAAATACTGATCCGGACCAATTCGCGTTGTGATATGGATCATCAGTTCCTGCAAAAAGATTCGAGCCGCTTAATGCAAAAGTATAGGCATAAATGTTTATCAACCCAGCATTCACAGCTATCCAACTTGCGCCGTTATCGGTCGATCTAAACACGCCCTTGTAATCACTACATGCAAAAAGATTCGTGCCTATTACTGCAAGGGCATTGATATTAGTGTCCATTTGTGGCAAGCCCTTACTAACTGAAGTCCAACTTATGCCTTCATCACTAGAGCGAAATACATGGTGATTGGTGGCTGCAAAGAGATGTGTACCATTTACCGCAAAGGCATTGACCAACCCAGGATTTGCAACCACAAACCAGCTGGCACCATCATCTGTAGAGCGAAACACACCTGCATTCGCAACGCCATTATTGTAGGTCCCAGCAAAGAGAGTTCCACCGATTACCGTAAGGACTTGTACACAAGCATTTACCATTCCTATATTAGATTCTGTCCAGCTTGTGCCGCCATCGCTTGAACGAAATACGCCGCTGCCGCAAGTTCCCGCAAAGAGGTAAGCGCCGTTTACTAAGAGAGCACGAATGTCAGCATTCTGCGGCAAGCCCTTAGATATGGAAGTCCAACTTGTGCCGCTATCTATGGAGCGAAACATACCAAGACCAGTGCCAGCAAGGAGATTCGTGCCACTTATAGCAAGAACATTGGCTGACTTAAAACTCGTACTCGGCGTTGTCCAACTTATACCGTTGTCAGTCGAGCGAGAAAAACCGTCGTAAGTCTCTGCAAAAAGATTCGAGCCGCTTGCTGCAAGAGCATAGGTATACATTTTTGCCCCTATACTACCTACCCAACTTGCGCCGCTATCGCTTGAATGATACACACGACCATTAGTCCCTGCAAAAAGATTTGTGCCGCTCACGGCGAGACATGCGACATGCCCTCCATAAGGTCCATTGGTTTGCACCCACTGGCTAAAGGCATCGGGCGCTGCGGCGAAGGCGAGGACAAAAAGTGAGGCGATGATGATGAATTTCTGTTTCATAATTTTAACAGCAGATAGGCGCTGGTGAAAGAAGTAATAAACGTGTAAAAAGATTCCAATAGGGATGATTATTTGACCTAAAATTTATAGCAATCCTTCAGGGGATTCCTCACATCGTTTTTTTCGCTTCGCGAAAAAAATCTCCGTTCGGAATGACACTAGGGTCAAACATAGCCTTCTACCGAATACGTTGGGGACAAAGCAATCTTAAAAAACGTTGACTCTTTTCCCAAAAAATTTATTCATTTTCTATGTTCGAAGATCTCAGTTCAAAGTTCGAGGGTTTATATAAAAAGATTCGTGGTCAGGCACGGCTTACGGAATCGAACGTCAACGAAGCCGTCCGGGAAGTCCGCCGGGCGCTGCTTGATGCCGACGTTAACTATAAGGTAGCCAAGAAGTTCGTCGATGACGTTCAATCCAAAGCTCTAGGCGCTGATGTCGTAAAATCTGTCAACCCGGAGCAGCAGTTCATCAAGATTCTCTATGATGAACTCGTCTCCATCATGGGCGGACCGGCAGAAGATATTCACTTCGCGCCGGAGCTTCCGACGATCATTATGATCTGCGGTCTGCAAGGATCGGGTAAAACGACTTTCACAGCGAAGCTTGCCAATCTCTTAAAAGGCAGAAATAAACGAGCGTACTTAGTCGCCGCCGATATTTACCGCCCTGCCGCTATCGAGCAATTGCAATTGCTTGGTTCGCAGATCGATGTTCCCGTCTTTACGATTCCCGGCGAACGCAATGCCGTGAATATCGCCGAAGAAGGCGTTCGCGAAGGGCGCTCCAAAGGATTTGACGTCGTCATCATCGATACTGCCGGTCGCCTTTCCATTGACGAAGTGATGATGAAAGAGGTTACCGATATTAAAGCATCGGTCAAACCTCACGAGATCCTTTTCGTCTGCGATGCAATGACGGGTCAGGATGCCGTCAATACGGCGAAGACATTCCATGACCATCTGAAATTCGATGGCGTCGTTCTTACCAAACTCGATGGCGATGCCCGAGGCGGCGCAGCGCTTTCGATCCGCTCCGTTGTCGAAGAGCCGATAAAATTTATCTCAACCGGCGAAAAGCTCGATGCGCTCGAAGCCTTCTATCCCGACCGCATGGCGTCGCGAATCTTAGGCATGGGCGATATCGTAACGCTGGTCGAAAAAGCGCAGGCGCAAATATCGGAAGAAGATGCGAAAAAAGTCGAAGATAAACTTCGCAAGAATGAATTCACGCTCGATGATTTCCGCGACCAGCTTCAGCAGATCAAAAAAATGGGATCGATCAAAGATCTCATCGGCTACATTCCCGGCGTAAATGCCGCTGCCTTGAATGAAGCGAATATCAATGATAAATCTTTCGACCGTATCGACGCCATTATTACTTCGATGACGAAAGACGAGCGCCGGCTTCCGCAAATCCTGAATTCTTCCCGCCGAGAACGGATTGCTAAAGGCTCTGGTACGTCGGTCGTCGAGATCAACCGCCTCATCAAGCAATTCGGCGAAATGCAGAAGATGATGAAAAAACTCTCCCGCGGAAAAGTATCGAAGCAAATGCGCGACATGATGGCGAATATTCCGATGCCAGGGTAGGTGTTGGGTTTTAGGTTTTAGGTGTTAGGGAGGGAAGGTTGTTATTTCGAACTGAGGTTTTTTATTGAAGTGAAGAATGACACTAAAATTATACTGCCAGTCTTCCTTCAAGAGCTTTGGCAAGTGTGGCGTCATCGACAAATTCGAGATTGCTGCCGATGGGGATGCCGCGCGCGATACGCGTAATCTTCGGAACGATCGGATGCAGCAGTTTAGCAAGGTAGAGGACGGTCGCTTCGCCTTCGACATTGGGATCGAGCGCGAGGATAATTTCTTTTACGCCTTTTTCTTCGTGCAATCTCAGCAGTAGTTCTCTGATCTTTAGTTCATCGGGACCGATGCCATCGAGCGGAGAAAGCGAGCCGCCTAGCACATGATAGAGTCCTCGGAATTCATTCGTCCGTTCGATTACCATAACATCGTTCGGTTCTTCGACGACGCAGATCATGCTTTGATCGCGGCGTGGATCGCGGCAGATGGGACACGGGTCAACTTCAGTAATATTTCCGCAAACGCTGCAGGTGCGGACTCGTTCTTTTAAGTGATAGAGAGCTTCGGCAAGCGACTTGACTTCGGTATCCGGCTGCTTGAGCAAATACATGGCAAGCCTGGCAGCAGTTTTTCTTCCAATCGTAGGAAGCGAGGAAAGCCTTTCGATAAGGACTTCCAGAGCTGGGGATGTATAGAGCATTTATTTTTTGAGAGAAAGCCCCGGAATATTCGGCAACAAACTACTGGCAACGTTCGACATTTTTTCATCGGCAAGTTCTTTTGCTTTGGCAAGCGCACGGTTCGCCGCGGCGACGACAAGATCTTCAAGCATTTCCTGTTCTTTCGGATCGATCACTTCCCTTTCCAGATGGACGGAAATGATCTGGCCTTTTCCATTGGCAGTAACTTTCACCATGCCGCCGCCGGATTCGCTGGATGCCGTGATCGCGCCGAGCGCTTCCTGCGCTTTGGAAACTTCTTCCTGCATTTTCTGCACCTGCTCCAATGCCTTTATCAGTTCGGAATTCATATTTTTAAAATTTTTAATGAGATGTGAAAACGTGAAAGAGGCAGGAATGGTTGAGAGGCTAGAGGTACTTTGCTTTTCATTCCAACTAAGGCTTTTAAAAAACAGTATCTGTAAAACCGACCGGTATGATCCCTTAAAAGGAAATAGCCGGGAAGGTTTTACAGAGAACTGTTCTCCCCATGAGAGAATACAAATTGTTTTGTAAAATGGATTTCGGGTTATAGTCCTCGTCCACAAAAATAAAAAGTGAAACTCGACTTCCTTCGTTGTAGTTGTATGCAATTCTACAGCAGAAATTCGGGGCGTGGCTCAGCCTGGTAGAGCACCTGGTTCGGGACTAGGGGGTCGGAGGTTCGAATCCTCTCGCCCCGACTTTAGAAGCTGATAGTTCTCAGTTGATAGCATATCGTTGTCGCTGTAACTATCAGCTTTTTTTACTACCGGCTCCTTATTAAGAATGACAATCTTTTGATTTTCAAACTCTATAATGACGATATTCGAGCAAACTCAGACTCTCAACAAAAAATATAACTGTTTTCTTGAGATCTTCCATGAAGGGCGTTATCCGCCCGCATCAGGGAAACTGGAAGGCATGACCGTCGCCATCAAAGATGTTCTTGCTTTAAAAGATGCGCGTCTGACTTGCGGCTCGAAATTCTTAGAAAATTTTATTTCCCTCTATTCCGCTACCTGTGTAGAACGTCTTGCTCAAGCCGGAGCCCGATTCATCGGAAAGACCAATATGGATGAATTTGCCATGGGTTCATCGAATGAAAATTCTGCATTTGGAGTGGTGCTTAATCCTTGGGATACAACTCGGGTACCCGGCGGTTCATCCGGGGGCAGCGCCGTTGCAGTGGCAATCGGAGCTGCGCGTCTTGCCCTTGGCACCGATACCGGCGGCTCTATCCGACAGCCTGCGGCATTTACCGGCACAATAGGAATAAAGCCGACCTACGGCAGAATTTCCCGTTACGGGCTTACGGCATTCGCAAGTTCTTTCGATACCGTCGGCACATTTACGCGGAACTTGGAAGACGCTGCTCTTGCTCTTGAAGTCATGGCTGGAAAAGATGCCTTGGATGCAACAAGCGCCGATATACCGGCAGAAGAATATTCTCTCGGATTAGAAAAAGATGTGCGGGGACTACGGATTGGAATTCCGATCGAATATTATGGCGAAGGCATCGAACCTGATATTCGTGAGGCTATAAATGATACGAAAGAAAAATTTAAAAAAGCCGGCTGCACCATACACAATGTTTCTCTTCCGCATACGAAATATGCCATTGCCGTCTATTATATTTTAACGACTGCCGAAGCATCCAGTAATCTTGCTCGCTTCGATGGTATTCGGTACGGCAAGCGGGCAAAAGAAGCGGAAACATTGCTTGAGACGTATGTGCGCTCCCGCTCGGAAGGATTTGGGGCAGAAGTAAAGCGCAGAATTATGCTCGGCACCTATGTTCTATCCTCCGGCTATTACTACGCCTATTATAAACGCGCCCAACGTGTCAGGCGGCTCATCAAAAATGATTTTACGAATGCCTTCAATGAATGCGATGCGCTGCTGACGCCGACGACTCCGACGACGGCATTCAAGCTCGGCGATAAGATCAGCGATCCGCTGGCGATGTACCTCAATGATATTTTCACCGTGAGCGCGAACATTGCCGGCGTTCCGGCAATCAGCATACCGGTCGGTCTTGATAATAATGACTTGCCGATCGGCGTTCAACTTATGACCGGTGATTTCAAAGAAACGAAGTTATTCAGTCTGGCAAAGGAAATACATGTTGACGTATTACAGAGACTGAAGGTCAATTAGCTGCAGCGCATTCATTCTAGTCCTTTTGTTCGCGGCTCGGTTTCCAAATCCAAGAAATGAAACTGCTTGTATAGCTTGAAAGAGGCTCTCTAACGGCAGCCTTTATTCTTTCATTTTCACTACTATTATTAGGAGAAATCATAATGTACAATAAGAAAAATCTTCTCCCCTTGCTTTTTTCTCTGGGAGTTATTTTTGCCCTCGGATTTGCGGCTTGCAAAAGCACGACGGCTACCGATCAGCCCGGATATGTCGTAACGAACCTCGTCACCGATACCGTCGGCGAGTTTCCCGGAGCGCGGAATGATCCGAATCTCGTCAATGCCTGGGGTATTGCAACCGATGCTGCCGGTAATTTCTATATTGCCGCCAATAACGGTAATGTTGCCGTCGTCTATGACCGCAACGGAAATCAGACTCACCAGGCAATCACGATTCCTTCACCGACGGCTTCAACCGGTGGTACGCCAAATGGAGTTGTCGTTAATACGTTAACTGATTTCGGCGGAAATACGGTGCTTTTTTCAACCGAAGACGGGATTATCGCTGCCTGGAAGTCTGGGAACGCAGCGACAGTTGCAGTTGATAACTCGGCTTCGAATGCTGTCTATAAAGGGCTTGCTATGGCAAGTTCCGGCGGGAAAAATTATCTCTACGCAACCGATTTTCATAACGCGAAAATCGACGTCTTTGATAAGGCATTTGCGCATGTCAGTATGTCATTCAAAGATCCAGGCATTCCGGCAGGATATGCACCTTTTGGGATTGCAACTATCGGCGGTCAACTCTATGTGACGTATGCCCTTCAAAAAGTGAGCTTGCATGACGATTCTTCGGGAGCCGGGTATGGTTTTGTCGATGTGTACAATCCTGATGGCACATCGCCAAAACGTTTTGCTACGCGGGCGACGCTGAACTCTCCGTGGGGTATCGCTCAGGCGCATTCGGGTTTTGGCGATTTCAAAAATGATATTCTTGTGGGAAATTTCGGCGATGGCGCAATAAATGCTTATGATGTAAACGGAAATTTCCAGGGACAACTGAAAGATAAAAACGGAAAGGTTGTCAGTGTCGAAAAATTATGGGGTATTTTCTTCACACCCGAAGGAGGCTTGCCCGCTGGCGATCCGAACCTTCTCTATTTTGGTGCCGGACCGAATGACGAATCGCACGGAGTCTTCGGATACATTCAATTGAAATAGCAGGAGAGCTTATAGCAAATCGTTGATAGCTGATAGTGAATCCCTCACTATCAGCTATTTTTTCTTAACACAAATTTAACACAAAGATAATAATTTCATAACATACTTTCGGAGCTTTTCTTTGTTGTAAAAGGCGAACTTGAAATATATGTTAGCTGATACTGTTTAGCCGCGTTCAACATATTCGTTTTTCCTATCCTTATCCCCTCAGGCGGATCGGGCATAGAGTCCTCTCTCACTTTCAGAATTTTTTCACTAATCCTACTACCACTATGTCTACACTTGCGCTTACACGTGAATCTGTGCTGTTTGCCGAGCCGGAAATAATTCGCGATACCGATCGCGAGAACTCTGCGTTAATTGGCGAACGGTTAGTCGATACACTCGTCATCAGTGATATACATCTTGGCTCGGAAGTCTCGCGCGCCAAAGATGCGCTGGAAATGCTCCGGCAATTCAGCTTCAGCCGGCTCATTCTGAATGGCGATGTTTTCGAGGACTTGAATTTCAAACGCCTCAAAAAAGAGGACTGGAAATTTCTTTCCTATATCAGAAAACTTTCTAACCCGAAGCGCGGCGTCGAAGTCGTTTGGGTTGCCGGTAATCACGATGGCATTGCCGAAATACTTTCGCATCTTCTCGGCATTCCGGTACACGAAGAACTTTCATGGGAATACGAAGGCGAAAAATATCTTGCCATTCATGGGCATCAATTCGATAAATTCCTGAATGAGAATGTTATGATTTCCACTGTCGCCTGCGCGATCTATAAATTCTTTCAGCTCATCGATACCGAAAATCAGGATGTGAGCCGCTGGATGAAGCGCCGCAGCAAAACCTGGCTCCGCGTTTCAGAAAAGATCGCGAACGACGCGATCGATTACGCCCGCTCTAAAGGTGCGCAGTATGTCTTCTGCGGGCATACCCATCAAGCAATGGAATATACTTCAGATGGCATTACTTACTTCAACTCCGGCTGCTGGACCGATGTGCCATCGCAATTTATCACAGTCGATAAAGCGAGCGGAGTGATGGTCAGAGAGTACAGATGAGGGCATTCGCAATTATACAATCCTCCCTTATTTTACAAAATTGCGCTTTATTCATTTACTGCGACCGAAACTGAAGAAAACTCTGTTAGCATCCGTTCTATTTTTGTCCATACTTATATAATCTATTATTTCAATGGCATTAGCGCCTCGCATTCCTTTGCGCGATTTTTTTAGAAATCCGGTGCGCACCGGATACCAAATCTCGCCCGATGGCAATTGGATCTCTTATCTCGCTCCGTACGAACGCCGGCTGAATGTGTTCATCATGCCGCGCACCGGAGGCGAGGCAAAACGTATTACATCCGAGACGGCGCGCGATTTGGCAGGATATTTCTGGAAATCGAACGACCGTATTATTTATCTTAAGGATAAAGACGGCGACGAAAATTTCCATCTTTTTTCCGTCGATCTCAATGGCGAGAATGTGATCGATCTGACGCCATTCGATGAAGTGCTGGTGCAAATTGCCGATGAACTCGAAGAGCATCCGGATGAAATGCTTATCGGCATGAATAAGCGCCTCAAGGAAGTGTTCGATGTGTACCGGATCAATGTCAAGACCGGCGAGATGAAACTTGCCGCTGAAAATCCCGGCAACATCACGAACTGGGTTACCGATCATGATGGCAATATCCGTGTTGCTCAGACGACCGACGGAGTGAATACCACGCTGCTCTACCGCGAAAAAGAAAGCGACGAGTTTGCGCCGGTAGTGACAACAAATTTCAAAGAGCAGATCACCCCGTTATTTTTTACGTTCGATAATAAATATGTGTATGCCGCAAGTAATCTGGGCAGAGATAAAAGCGCGATCGTGAAATTCGATATTGCAAACGGAAAAGAATTAGAGACAATTTTCGAGCATCCCGAAGTGGATGTCAGCGAACTGCATTTCTCGAAGAAGCGGAAAGTCCTGACGCGAATCGGATTCACGACATGGAAGCGCGATCAGAAATTTTTAGATATTGAGACAGAAAAAATTTTCCGGAGCATTCAATCGAAACTTCCGAACTACGAAGTGCAGTTAACCGACGAAACGAGGAACGAAGATATGTTCATCATCCGTACTTATAGCGACCGCTCGCTCGGCGCGTGGTACCTTTATGAAGAGGCGTCGGATGCGCTGACAAAACTCGCCGATGTGAGTCCGTGGTTGAATGAAAACGATCTCTGTGAGATGAAACCGATCACCTATACTTCGCGCGATGGGCTGACGATTCATGGTTATCTCACACTTCCCAAAGGCAAAGAGGCGAAGAATCTCCCGGTCATCGTCAACCCGCACGGAGGACCGTGGTATCGCGATCAGTGGACGTATAATCCCGAAGTGCAGCTTTTTGCCAATCGTGGTTATGCAGTGCTGCAAATTAATTTTCGCGGCTCGATAGGATACGGCAGAAAATTCTGGCAGGCATCGTTCAAACAGTGGGGAAAGAAAATGCAGGATGATGTAAGCGATGGAGTGAAATGGATTACCGACCAAGGCATTGCAGATCCGAAACGCATTGCGATCTACGGCGGAAGCTATGGCGGTTATTGCACGCTTGCCGGCATGACATTCACGCCCGATCTTTATGTTTGCGGAATCGATTACGTCGGCGTTTCGAATCTGTTTACATTTATGAAAACGATTCCGCCGTATTGGAAACCATTTTTAGAAATGACCTACGAGATGGTCGGCGATCCGGAAAAAGATAAAGAGTTACTAATGTCTTCTTCGCCGGTCTTTCATGTCGATCAGATCAAATCGCCGCTCATGGTGATCCAAGGAGCGCAGGATCCGCGCGTCAATATTGCCGAATCGAACCAGATCGTCGAAGCCCTGAAAGCGCGCGGTATCGATGTGCCCTATCTCGTCAAAGAAAACGAAGGTCACGGCTTCCACAACGAAGAGAACCGCTTCGAAGCGTATGAGGCGATGGAGAAGTTTTTGGAGAAACACCTCAATTAATTTAGTCAAAAATAGAGGGAAGCACTCTTAATCTATCCGCGACAATATGGAAGAATCCATAGACATTCAAAAGCAGAATGTGATCGGAAGCGTATCGACCGGTGATATCTATACTGAGCCGGAAAGTGTTGATCCCAATACGCTCGCCAATCTCGGACCATTGAGGGCGCTTGCAGGAGTTTGGGTTAATGAACGCGGTACCGACGAACACCCCGTTGCCGGGGGAAACGAGAGTAATGATTATTCTGAGCGCATCGAACTCCAACCGATCGATCCTCAAACCAATGGTCCGCAGCTCTTTTATGGATTGCGCTATTACGCTCATATTGTCAAACGCGGAGAGATCGAAACATTCCACGATCAGGTAGGATATTGGCTTTGGGAGCCTGCAACAAAAATGGTCATTATGACTCTTGCGATTCCGCGAGCCCAAATTGCCATGGCATCAGGCATTGCTGAGTCTGATGCGACGGAGTTCGAACTACATGCCGAACGCGGATCTACGACGTTTGGTATCTGTTCGGGTCCCTTTCTCGACCGATCATTTCGTACAACGGAGTTCAGTATTCATATTCGTATTCTTCCCGATGGAAGATGGTCGTACGAACAGGATACAGTTCTCGTTATTCCAGGACGAGAACCTTTTCATCACCGTGATTCCAGCCTCTTGAGGAAAATAGCCGAGCCAAATCCTAATCCTCTTATGAGCAGCGACAGCTACCCCTAATTTTTAATTTTTAATTTTTAATTTTTAATTTTTAATTCCCCCGTATATTTGTATAAATTTATTCACCCAATCAACTAAAAAAAACTATGCCGCAAGATTTTTTTACCCGTCTCGATGCTTCTATAAAACAGTATGCCGTGCTTGACCATCCATTCTATCAGGCGTGGAATGCCGGAACACTGACTATTCCCCAACTGCACGAATACGCCAAGCAGTATTATCATTTCGAGAAAAATTTTCCGCGTTACGTAAGTAACGTTCATGCCAATACAGCCGATATACAAATCCGCCAGCAGCTTCTTCTGAACTTACAGGAAGAGGAGCAAGGCGAAGCGAACCATCCGGAATTATGGCTGCGCTTCTCCGATGCGCTCGGAGCAAGCCGCGATGATATTCGTCATGCCGCTCCTTATAAAGAGACGCAAGCAATGGAAGAGACCTTTATTGAATTAACCCGTCATGGCTCGACGCTGCAAGGCGTGGCTGCGCTTTATGGATATGAATCGCAATTGCCGGAAGTATCGCAGACGAAGATCGAAGGGCTCAAAAAACATTATGGTGTAAAAACGAATGAAGGTCTCGCATTCTTCCGTGTCCATGAAGAAGCCGATCAGCTTCACCGCCAGGCAGAGCGCGATATGCTCGCCTCGCTCATCACCACTTCAGCCGATGAAGAAACCTCAATCGCCGCCGCCACTGCCGCCGCGAAAGCATATTATCACATGCTGACGGGAGTGGTGCGGGAGAATGGGATAGAATGCCCGATGCCGAATTAATTATGAATTAGGAATTACGAAAAGCCTCGTCCATTGAACGGGGCTTTTTTATTAACCAACATTGTTTAACTCCCGCAATGTACGAGAAACTCTTATCCCCATTTACCATTAACGGCATGACGCTGCCGAACCGGCTGGTTGTGCCGGCAATGGTTACGCGCCTATCCGGCGAGGATGGCTTTATCAATCAGGATATTACCGATCGCTACGTTCGCTTTGCTAAAGGCGAAACGGGGCTGATTGTCGTCGAGGCAATGGCAGTCCATGTTGCGAAATCCGGTCCGCTGCTTCGTATATGCACTGATGAATACAAGCCCGGACTCACACAACTTGCAAAGGAAGTTCATGCAACGAGCGATTCGAAAGTTATTCCGCAGATCATACATTTCTTAAAAATTGCACGGTCGGGCTGGCGGCAAAAGATCGAAGATCTAACACCAGATGATATTAAAATTATCATTGAGCAATACGGACAAGCCGCTCTTCGCGCACGCGAATGCGGCTATGATGGAGTCGAGCTGCACATGGCTCATGCGTATACGATGTCGAGTTTTCTCTCGAAGCGCAATAAACGCCCGGATGAATTCGGCGGAAAATCGTTGGAGAATAGGCTGCGCGTTCCGCTGAATGCGATCAAGCAAGTCCGCAAAATGGTCGGCGATGATTTTCCGATCGGCGTTCGTTTCTTAGGGGAAGAAGCAATCAAAGGCGGATATACATCGAAAGAATCTGCGGAGATCGCGCTGCGTATGGCTGAGGAAGGCGTGGATTATATTTCTCTTTCAGCCGGAGGAAAATTCGAAGACGCAATTCATAAAGAAGGCGAGGTGCTTTATCCATATACCGGATATTCCGGCGATCGCTGCATGCCCCCGGCAGAATATCCCGATGCCTATAATCTGCACATGGCAGAAGCGGCGCGGAGAAATTTACGTAAGCATGGATACGATACGCCTGTTATTGCAACGGGAAAAATATCTTCACCAGAACTTGCCGAGGAAATTTTACAGAAAGACCAGACCGACCTTATTGGCATGGCGCGCGGGCTTCTTGCCGATCCGGATATTATCAAAAAAATAAAAGAAGGTCAGCCCGAAAAGATCGTCAAGTGTATTTACTGGAATGTCTGTAAAGCGCTCGATGAGACATTTCACAAAGTGGTCTGCGGCTTATGGCCGAAAGAATATTTGCAAGCACCGTATTCCGATGATAAAGAACCGCCGCGCTGGCAATCACGCGAGCCGCTGAAATTCCTATCGCGCACAAATCAAATTCGTCTCAATTGGGAAAAGGCGACCGATAACGAAGAGATCGCCGGCTATGAGATCTGGCGCTCCACTGATGGCGGTAAAACATTCGGGCATTATTATTCTGTAACGGTGACGATGTACACCGATAATGTAACGACGAGCGGCAGATCGTATCAATACTACATCCGCGCCTATGATCTCGCCGGAAATAAAAGCGAGCCTTCGAATATTATCAAAACCGAAGTGCCGATGAAGATCGATCTGGTGGGCATATAGTTTTTTCCCTCCAAAATTCGCGTCATCGAACGAAACTAAGGGCAGAAAATTTACGAGCCGCGAAAAATCAGTTGCTCCACTTCTGTAACTGCATTTTCCAGATCATCATTAACCACAACATGCGCATAGACGCTTGCCATCTCCATTTCCATCTTTGCTCTGGCAAGGCGGCGTTCGAGGATTTCTGGATCTTCGCTGCCGCGTTTAGTCAGACGTTCGCGCAGAATCTCCATCGAAGGCGGAGCAATAAAAATCAGGAGACTCTCTTCGGGGAATCTTGTACGGATGGAAATTCCACCTTTTACATCTATATCGAATAGCAAACTTTTATGCACACTCTTCGCACGATCAATTTCCGAAACCAATGTTCCATAATAATTGCCGAAAATCTCTTCGTATTCGATGAGCTCGTTTTGTTTGATCCGAAACAGAAATTCATCCTTCATCAAAAAATAATAATCGACTCCATGCAGCTCGCCATTGCGCGGCAGGCGAGTTGTGGCAGAAATGCTGAATGTTAGCTTATCGCGGTGCGCATCGAGGATGCGCTTCGTGATTGTGGTTTTCCCCGCGCCGGATGGAGCGCTGATGACGATGAGTTCTTTCATGGGTTTTGGGTTCTGGGGATTGGGTTCTGGGGATTGGGTTTTGGGGTAGGGATTTAATAACCTGAAACCCAAAACCCAAAACCTATTTACCTTTAAAATTTGGTTTACGCTTTTCTTTAAATGCCTCATGGAATTCCTTATGATCTTCCGTCTGCATCATTAAAGCCTGCGCGACTGCTTCCTGCTCGATCGCAGCGGAAATATCCATCAGCCACTCATTATTGATGAGCCGCTTTGTAACACCGAGAGCCACAGATGCGCTTTCGGCAAGACGTTTGGCAAGAGACATCGTTTCATTTTCAAGTTCAGAAAGTTCGACAACTTTATTTGCCAGCCCGATTCGCAAAGCTTCTTCGCTCGAAATATAATCCCCGAGCATCAGATATTCTGTAGCCCGCGCTAATCCCACAACTTTCGGCAGTAAAAATACTGCGCCCATATCGGCGGCAGTAAGCCCGACTTTCTGGAAAAGAAATGCAATATTCGCTTCTTTGGCAAGAATCCGGAAATCACTTGCAAGCGCGATCACTGCTCCGGCGCCTGCGGCAATGCCATTCACCGATGCGATGATCGGCTTATCGAGTTCGCGCATATTACGGATAAGTTCGCCCGTCATGCGCGTGAATTCCAGCAAACCTTCGGCATTGCGTTTCAATAGTTCACCGATAATCTCATGCACATCTCCTCCGGAGCAAAATCCTTTGCCCTCGCCTTCGATGATGATAACTTTCACCTCGTCATCCGAGCGAAGCGCATACATCAGATCGGTAAGATCGCGATAAACTTTGAACGTCAGCGAATTCAAAGTCTTCGGACGTGCAAAGCGAATCCGAGCGATATGATCTTTGACCAAATAATGAAATGAGTCAGTTTGCATTACAATACAAATAAAAGTCAGGACTGTAATTTTATTTTGAGAGGAATGGTTCGTCGTTAACTCCCTGTCGAAGTAAGAAAATTCTCGAACGACTCGATAAAAGGCTGCATCGAAATAATCTGCGGAGCATGCCCTCCGGGAAATTCAACTACCTTTACTTGAGGAAATTCTTCGGCAAGAATAGTAATAATATCATACAAAAATTTCGAGGAGCCCATGCCTTTGACTAGCATTACCGGTTTCGGAAATCTGCGGACGAGTTCAATATCATCCGTATGCAAAAACGCCGTTTCGCCAATGCGAAGCGATTGCTTATGCTGCGACCACGAATCCCACATCGGTAATGTGCGGATCAAGATCATGCGGGACAAATCCGGCAAAATGCGTGAACCAGATAAGTTGGTCATCGGTGACGGGACCAGGCGCGAGTTTTGAGATTGCCTGACGTTCTGCTTCAAGACTTTCGGAAAGCGAACCTCTCGTTTTTAATACCCAAATAGCCGGCGGTTCGATAAGCGTCAAACTGCGAATGCGCTCGGGATGATGGATAGCATAGGAACGTGAAACGGCTGCGCCATACGACCATCCTACGAGATCAAACATCCCCAGACCAAGTTCGTCAATTTTTTCTGCGAGCGCGTCGCATTCCCATTGCAAGGAATAATTTTCAGGCAACGGCTCATTCCGGAGTCCGCTCTCGACGACAAAGAGCTGCGTGCGAATTGCCTGGTATTTTTTCGCAAGTAATTCCTGATGCGGGATCCAACTCCGCCAGCCCGTCAGCCCTCCGGGCACGAGAAGAACTGTGCGACCTTCCCCGCGGCTATCGGTTAAAATTTTCGTGTTCATCGACCACCGTTATTAAGAACTAAGCACTAAGAACTTTTTCCCTCCGCTTGTTCTAGTTTTTCTTTCAGCGATCCGAGTTCTCCGAGCGAGAAACTCGAGCCTTTGGGAGTGGCACGATAATTTTTCAGGGTATTGCGCTGCGCTTCTTTTTCGGCGGCAATGAAGGAAAGAGTGATCTTGCCATCGCGGCGGTCGTATTCGATAACACGCAAGCCTTCGATCGGTTTATCTTTTTTGAAGACATCTTCGAGGCGTTCGATGCGGTCATGGCTTAACTCGCGGCGCGGAACGAAGCCTTCGTTGCCATCAGCGAACGCAACAACGACTCCCCCTTTGGTAATTTCTTTGATCGTTCCATCATGATCGGTGCCGGGTCGGTATTTTTCTTCACGCTGGCGAACAGGGTTTTCGATCAGCCGTTTTTTCGAAACGGAAATCCTGCGTTTCTTCGCATCGACGGTGAGAACTTGTACTTCGAATTCATCGCCGACATTAAAGGCAGATGCAACCGTCGGAATTCTTTCCCATGAAATTTCCGAGATCGGAAGAAAGGCAGTTGTATCTTCACCGATACTCACTTCAGCGCCAAAATCATTAATGCTGTTTACTTTCGCTTGCAGTCTATCTCCCTCTTTGAATGCAGAAAATTTTTCGAGATAGGGATCGGTCGTCATCTGGCGGATGCCGAGCTGGATCATCCGGTGCTTTTTATCGATCTGCAAAACCTTTGCCTGCACTATCTGTCCGCGCTTGACTACTTCATACGGATGATTGAAATGCTCCCAGGAAAGATCTTTCCCGTGCACCACGGCATCGACTCCGGGACCCAAATCGAGAAGCACATCCTTGATATTAAAAGCTTTTACTTTCGCTTCGATAACATCGCCTTGATGAAGCGATTCAAGTTTTTCCTTGGAATTTTTTTTCAGCTCGTCTTCAAGCACGGAGCGGTGAGAAACACTAATTTCGGAATGCGCGCCATTGGGACGGATATTAATGACACGGACAGGCACAACCTTGCCGAAATATTTTGCGATGTTACGATCAGGGTCGAGATCGATATGATTATTCGGCATCGAGGCTTTCGTGCCATTATCGAGTTCTACTTCAAGACCGTTATTTGCCCATTTAATAACTTTGGCATTAATGATCTGGCGCGAACGGCGAAGCTGTTCGAATTCACTGATTGGTTCTTTTATTTTTTCCGGCGCGCGTTCCTCTACAGGAGATTCGAGCGGTGGGTTTTCGGAATGAATTTCAATATTCTCTTGCTCTAAGTTTTCAGTTATCATATATGCATCCTTCATCAAACTTGCTGCATCCGGAAAGAGGAATCAGGCTATCAGCCAGCAGCATTTTTTATTTACCGAAAAAGAAAACCAAAATTATCGGAGAAACATCCCTTTGAGATAAAGGATGAGCGCGAAAGAACATTTTTAAAAATAGGAACACGGAACTTGACGGATTAGACGGATTTTTTTGGAGCAGTCTGATAATAAGAAACTTTATTCAAATGATCAAAATGTAGTTCCATAAAATTCCTTCTGATCCCTTAAATTCCGTGTTCCTATTGTCAGACTCGATAATAAGATTTTTTTAGGAAAAAGAATACGTCCCTCATTTTTTTCCGTAAATTTGTAACGGGGAGTTCCCGCGTTTTCTCTGCAAGTTAATGGCTATACTAGCCTTAGAGGCAACTACACCAACAAAATCATCGTCGCTTTGGCTGAAATCGCCGAAGTGGGACCTGACGTGGATCTCACTTTCGGTCATGCTGATGATAGTCCCCTATAGCACGTACTATTTAGGGCGGTTGCTCGGATTCAATCCTGATCTTGCGCGAAATACCGTTAATGGCATCATTGCCTTCCTTATCGGTGGACCTCACATGTATGCTACTTATACTCGCACGATCTTCGAACCGAAGTTCCGTAAGCGGTATTGGACAATCATTCCAATGGCATTCATCATTCCGTCGCTCGTCATTTATTCGGCGATATTTCATTTTACGTATTTACTGACTTTTTTCTTTTTCTGGGCAAGCATTCACGTTTTGCACCAGATTATTTTTATCGTTGATTGTTATAACGAACGCCAGAAGTCATTCCTGACAAAGTATTCGCGTATCATAGATTATGCCGTAGTATTATCGGCACTCTATCCTATGGCGATGTATCGGTTCACCCATAGTACATTTAAAGTCGGGGAGCAGTTGCTGTATTTTCCCGAAGCGTTGAAGGTTGATGCGGTCTGGTGGATCGCCTCGGCAATATTTGGTATTTCTTTTATTCTCTATGCTGCGAAAACTATTCGTGAATTTCAGCTTGGTATTGGAAATATACCTAAGACTATATTAGTGACGGTGACCATTCTTGCAACTTTTTTCACGCCGTTCTTTCACGAACTCGATGTTGCTTTTCAGGGGCTGAATTCCTGGCATTCGTTTCAGTATCTTGGTTTGACCTGGTATATTAACCGCCTTCGTTATGATCGGGGTGAGATAAGTCTTCCGGTTGTCCGGAAACTTGCCGAGCCTGGAAAATGGTGGAGATATTATGGCGTAACGATGCTTGCGGCACTTTCTGCATTATCCGTTTTCGGCATACTCATTTTGACTCAATCCTATCATCATTTAACATTCGACCAATGTTACTATATGATCATTCTCTGCTTCCTGCTTACTCATTATTTCCACGATCATATTTTATTCACGCATTCCGAGGAGGTTAGGACTGAGGCATCAGAACTGAAACATGAAGCAGCAAGCGTAGGACTTTAGATTGCTTTGTCGTTCCCTCGGGACTTCTTCGCAAATGATATTTTTTCCCAAGGATTGTATCTCCCCCTCTGCGTGTTATACGCGCTCCTCAATTTTATATTTTTTAATTTTTAATTACTATTATGCCAATATTCGTACGCAGCGCGTCTGCAAAATGGAGTGGAACCGGAAAAGAAGGAAGCGGTCGGGTTACCGGAGAATCGAAAGCGCTTGACATCCCCTATAACTGGAACAATCGCTTCGGCGATGGTACCGGGACAAATCCAGAAGAAATACTTGCTGCTGCCCATGCCAGCTGCTTTACCATGAAAGTAGCTTTCGTCCTGAATTCAATGGGACTTACTGCTGATGAACTTAATACTACTGCACATTTGACCACTGATAAGGCTCCAGGCGACTGGACCGTGACCCAAGTGAATCTTGTCATTACCGGTAAAGTACCCGGCGCTACCGATACACAATTCAAGGAAGCCGTTGAAAATGCCAGGGTAAATTGCCCTATCTCGCGTGCGATCAAAGCTGAAATTACGGCAGAGGCGACGCTGGTATAAAAAATTGTTTTAAAGAAATTTCTATAGGTCATATAGGTCTTATAAGACTTATATGACCTATAAAATTAATGGTGAGTTCGGACAAAAATTATATATCCCTACCCGTTTACCCTGCTGAGGCGCGCTTCACCATTGAAGCACAACTTACAGAGGTAAAATTCGCCTGCGACCTCTCCGTCTGCAAGGGCGCCTGCTGCACTATGCCTGGCGGAAGAGGCGCGCCTATCCTAAAACCGGAGATCGCCGAACTCGAAAAAGTTTTTCCTGTCGTTAAAAAATACCTGCCCGATAGGGCACTACGCGCAATTGAAGATAACGGAATCTGGCAGATCGAAATCGACGGAACATTCACAATCACGACAGTCGAGCGGAAAGAGTGTATTTTTGTAACATGGGAAGGTGACATTGCCTATTGCGCAATCCAAAAAGCATTCCGAAACGGCGAAATCGAAGGCTTCGAAAAACCGATCTCGTGCCATCTTTTTCCCATCAGGATTTATCCTGATGTCAAAGACAACTCGTATTATATTTTATACGAAGAGATAGACGAATGCGAAGGTGGAAGAGCGCAAGGCGTAAAGGAGCGCATCCCACTTCTGGAATTTTTGCAACACCCTATTGCCAGAGCGCTCGGCAAAGAGCGGACTGAGATGCTGATGGAATCTCTTAACCGCGGATCGAAAATTTAATTTGTAATTGACTCTCGACGGTAATTCACTCACTATTTCCGATGTCGCAAAAGCGGCATGGCGGGAGATTACCGGTTTTTCTCTTTCGCCTGGTGCCCTCAAGCAAGTAAAAGCTTCACGCGCATTAGTTGATCTCTGGGTTGAGCAAGGGAAAATAATCTATGGTATCACGACCGGCTTCGGCGAATTTGCCAACGTCTCGATTCCGCTTTCCGAGATAAAACAGCTTCAGCAAAATTTATTGCGCTCTCACTCGGCAGGAGTCGGCGTTCCCTTACGCGATGAAGTTGTCCGCGCTATGCTGCTGCTTCGCGCGAATGCACTCGCCAAAGGATATTCGGGCGTCCGTCCGATTGTCATTGAGCAACTTCTCACGTTCTTAAAAGAAGATCTGCTTCCGGTAATCCCCTCTCGCGGCAGCGTCGGTTCATCCGGCGATCTTGCGCCGCTTGCGCATCTTGCTTTGTCTCTCACCGGCGAAGGAAAGATCAGCATTCCAAGCCCGCTTGGCGAGAGACACATTTTGGATGCAGCAGAAGCTTTGAATATATTCGGCATTACGCCCCTTGCCCTCGAAGCAAAAGAAGGGCTGGCGCTTATTAATGGAACGCAGATGATGTCGGCGATCGGATGTCTCGCACTGGATAAAGCAAAACGTCTCGCCGAGCTTGCCGATATTTCTGCTTCGATGTCCTTCGAAGCCTTGCGTGCAACCGATAAAGCTTTCGATTCCAGATTTTCCGATGCACGCCCGCATACCGGGCAACGAGAAGTTGCGGCGCACATGCTGAGTCTTGTCGAAGGAAGCGAAATTCGTAATTCTCATCTGAAAAATGATCCGCGTGTACAGGATGCATATTCCATGCGCTGCATTCCGCAGGTTCACGGAGCAGTTCGCGATACGATCCGATTTGCTGAAAATGTGCTCGCAACGGAAATAAATTCTGCAACGGATAATCCGCTTATCATCGTCCATGAAGATGGAACCGGTACGCATCTCGAAGGCGGAAATTTCCATGGCGAGCCGATCGCTTTCGCTCTGGATTATCTTGCCATTGCTATCAGCGAGCTTGCTAATATCAGCGAGCGGCGTACCGAGCGCCTTGTGAACGGAGCACTCTCATTCGGTCTGCCGCGTTTCTTAACGCCTAAGGGCGGACTCAATTCTGGACTGATGATCGCCCAATATACTGCAGCATCACTCGTCAGTGAAAATAAAGTGTTATCTCATCCGGCAAGCGTGGATTCGATTCCGACGAGCGCAAATCAGGAAGATCATAATTCGATGGGATCGGTTGCTGCGCTGAAATTAGAGCAGGTGATCGACAACGTCGAATCGGTGATCGCTATCGAAATCCTCTGCGCTGCGCAAGGCATCGATTTCTTAAAACCGCTCAAGCCCGGCAAAGGCAGCGGAGCGGCGTATAAGGAAGTGCGTGCCGTTGTTCCATTTTTAGAGGACGACAGAAACATTTCAATCGATATTGCAAAAGTGAAAGAATTGATTTCCAATCCGGAGTTTGTTGGCAGATACAGTAACCAGCGATGATTCGCTTACTATTCCGAAAATACCGATTTCAGATTTTTATGGCGTTTGCTCTCGTCATCATCGAGAACATGACGTTCATAGCGGAGCCATACGTATTCGGAGTTGCCATCGACGACTTACGCGAAGCCAACCGAATCGAGAACGAAGTCGATTCTTCCGTCACCAATACCATCATCCAGCAGACGATCGATTCGGTAAAAGAATTTCTGCTGGATTCGCTCTCGCAATATTTGCCGGAGGATTCTACGCAATCGTATCTTTCTGATCCCGAGAGCGATAGAGAAAAAATTTATCTGCCGATTGCAACGCCTGCAATGTATAATAGGACAGACTTCAGTCCGTCCGAATCTCGCGAACGGACTGAAGTCCGTCCTATTGTTATCCCTGCTCTTTTCCGTCACGAGCAGGCACAGCAGCCGCTTCATTTCAGAAAGAAACATCCGCGCAGAGATTCGCTGCGGATGCAGTTAGATAGCCTCACAAAACTTATTCAGCGCGCAGATACCGATTTTTTTGCTCGCGAAGCCTTGCGGGAAAATCCGCCGCCTCATAAGCTGCTTTTAGCCGTCAGGCGCGCAATGCAGAAGCAGCATCAGGATTCCATCCGGCAGCTTGTTCATAGTGGTATTACTCCGACTATAAAGAAAAAAACGCCGAGTCGAGATTCCCTTCGCACAGCAATCGGCAAAAAACCTCACACAAGGCGACAGGTTATCGGCAAGCAAAAGAAATCCGTTAATTTTTTCGTCCCAAAGGAACTCGGGCCTTTTTTGCCTCCGATGATTCCGTGGGTACTTCTTTTTGTCGTCAGTTCGATTGTCGGAGCTATCCGAAGAGTCTACGATACGAAGATCTATACGACAATGTTCGCCGATCTTTCATCGAATGTCGTCGCCCAACAGCTCGAGCAAGGCGAAGAGTTATCGAAGATCGCCGGCAGAAGTTCATTGGCGTGGCAGAATATCGAATTCTTTCAATACAGTCTGCCGGAATTTGTCGAGCAGTTGATCAATGTTGGAGGTGCGATCCTTGCGCTCGCTATTTTCGATTGGCGTGTTGCTTCTGTCGGCGCAGGATTAGTTTTGCTGGTTGCGCTTTCGAGCAAAATATATATGCGCAATGTCATGAAATACCAGGTCAAACTCAATGACTTGCATGAGCAGGAATATAATATGTTCGCTACGAAAGATCCGCTCGTCGTCAAACAATATTATACCGATATATCCGGACTCGAGGTAAAATATTCCAATCGCACGGCAGCAAGCTACGGCATCATCCGGTTCCTCCTGCTCTTCATGTTCATCGCAACGCTCTATATCTCTCTCGACTTGGACCGCTTCACCATCGGCGAAATATATTCCATTGTTGCCTACGTCTGGACGTTCGTTACTGCCTCAGAATACATTCCCTATCTTTCCGAGAAATGGGTATCCCTGAAAGATACCACGAGGAGATTACAATCTACAGACATTGGTAGGGCAGAGGCTGAATAACGTAGAGAAAGTCATAATAAATACTCAGCTGTTTTCAAAGCTCTTCCCAATGTTTTATGTTCATCCATAATCTTCGATATCATCCCTAAATCTTTGCATTGCAATATAATATGGTCGACAATATATTTCTGTCTGGCAATCGATCCATGGAAAGTGACAACCGGATCACAATTCAATTTTACTTTTTTCCAAAGAACTGTGATGCCATTCATCAAATGTGTTATACTTTGATCTAAAATATTTTTTGCAGCTTCATCATGATCCAGCATTTCGAAAACCATCGGAGCGAGATCCTGGGGTTTTAATTCATTGTGATAGAGCTTGCTTCTTAAGGCAGAAGGATCGGTGCCAATCGTTTCATGCAATGAGTTTCTTACGTGAGTAAAAAGATTGCCACGATGATCGAGTCCATCCGTCGCGCGAGTATAATGTTTGAGCGCTTGCACTCCGATCCAATATCCCGATCCTTCATCGCCAAGCACTCTCCCCCATCCTCCAACCTTTATCATCTTACCGTTTCGTTCTTTTGCCATTGCAACGCTGCCCGTTCCGGCAATGAGCAGTAAGCCGGATTCGTCATCTGGATAAGCAGTATGCAGTGTGAAAGAAGAATCGCTTTCTATATGGATTTTTATGGGAAGAGATAATTTTTTCCGAATCTCCTGCGCTAGTTCTTCATTCATATTCCCGTTGCTTGCGCCGGAAAGCGAGATGCATATTGCGCGGAGAGATGGAATTTCCTCTCCGAGAATTTCATGCAAACACGCGGCGAATCCTTTCGCAGAGTTTACAATGCCGAGATCGGTGTATTTCAAGTTCAACGAAAATAAAAACATCTCCGGGGGATTATCGCCTCTCGCAATAAGAAATCGGCTCTTCGAGCCGCCGCCATCGAAACCGATGAAGATAGACATAATTTAATGTAAGCTGAAAAGTTTACGATAGATTCCAAAACAAATAGCATCCATTTTCAGAATTGTCATTCTGAACGGAGCCAATAATCGCGAAAGCGATTAGTGGCGGAGTGAAGAATCTGAGATTTCAGGCATTCCGAAAGTTCAGATTCTTCGCTTCGCTCAGAATGACATACTTTGATTTTCAAACTAACACACTATTGAACAACAATTGAAGAATTCGGACGGACTAAAGTCCGTCCTACTAAAACACTTTGCAATATTTCTGTGGGAAAAAATCGTATTTTTGCAATGAATGAAACAAACTGATCAAGAACTTCTCCAGTCTATTGCGGCAAGCGACGAGCAAGCTATTTCGGAACTCTATGACCGATATTCGCAGCTTATCTATGGCGCGATACTCCGCATCGTCGCCGAAACCGACGATGCCGAGGATATTTTGCAGGAAGTCTTCATTCAGATCTGGCGCAAGGCGTCGACTTATAAACCGGAACTGGGTTCTCCGAAAAACTGGATGGTGCGTATTGCGCATAACCGCTCGCTCAACTTTCTGCGCTCAAAAAGACTTCGGGCAAAAAGCGCGGAAATTACAGACGAAGAAATAACGGTCACTGCTCATCCGACACTTATCGACGATTCACTTATTTCAAAAACCATTAGCGCAGAACGTATGGAACTCCTACGACGCGTTATGTGTGAACTTCCGCCCGATCAAGCCCACCTTATCGATCTCGCTTTTTTTCAAGGCTACTCGCATTCCGAAATTTCCGAGTTATTAGGTGTCCCGCTTGGCACGCTAAAATCCAAGATACGCAAAGGACTTCTTTCCATGCGCGGAGCTTTGGATTTTATGAAAGAAGAATTTAAATGACATTGCGATCATAGGGGCGACCGGCTGGTCGCCCTCTTTGGACAACACGTATTCCCCTTTGGGCGACCTGCCGGTCGCCCCTACAAATATCCATGCAATAAATATTATTCCTTCACATCCACTTCAATCTCTCACGTGTATTAGCACTGTTCATTTAAAAAAAAATGAACGACTTCACAAATTAAATTCTATATGAATACAAAACGCATTGCTTCTTTTTTTGTTGTGATGGGTTGCATTGTTGCATTTTCCGTTACGGCTATGGCATCAAGCCACCGGGAGGCGCCGCTGATCAGTAACGATCCCCTTGCGGATAATACCGATCTTTATGCTTTCCGCTCACCCGATGATCCGACTACCATTACGATCATCGCCAATTATATTCCGTTCGAACTGCCGGAAGGTGGTCCGAACTATTTCAATTTCGGAGAGAATATCCGCTATGAGATCCACATTCGCAATCAGGCAGCTACAATGCCTGCTGGCAATGGGGATGATATCACGTACCGGTTTACTTTTACAAATATGAATGAGGATCCCACAACCTTTTTCAATATTCGTTTAGGTAAACAAAATCTGAAAACCACATATAAGTGCGAGAAAAGCACCGATGGCGGAACAACCTGGACAACGATCAAAGACGGCGGCATCGTGCCTCCGACCGATATCGGACCGCGCTCGATAGACGCGCAGGTCGTTGGACTTGGAATGCCATACGAGACGATCTGGAATGCTGCGATCACGTCCATTCCGAACGCTGAGACAATGTTCTGCGGACCGGTTGACGATCCATTCTTCGTTGATCTTGCTGGAATTTTCGATCTCGGTAATTTCAGAAAAGATGGTAAAGTTGATGGGCTTGCCGGATTTAACTGTCATACGATCGCTCTGAAGATCCCGATCAGCATGCTGCAGAAAGATCATAAGAGCGTTTCATCTGCAGCGAATATTCTGGATCCCGATTTCGTCATTGGCGTCTGGGCATCTGCATCGCGTCCGAAGATAACGACGCTGAATTCCGATGGTTCGAAACCGACTGTCTCGACTGACTTCGTTCAGGTCTCGCGCATTGGAATGCCGCTGACAAACGAAGCGGTTATTCCTATCGGCATGAAAGATCAATGGAATGCGGTGACTCCATATTCGACAACAGAAGCGACCTATGTAAAATATTTTACTAATCCGGAGCTTGCACTCTATTGCGGCAACGGGGATTTTGGCGCTGCAGTCGGTACTCTTCTCGATCTTCGGATCGATACAAATACACTTGGCTTAGGAGTAGATTTCCGTAATGGAAAAGACGGATTATTCCCGCTTAAGGGCACAGCCGGAGTTAAAGGCACGGCGCTGGACGATGCGCAATTCGGAAATATATTATTGCAAAAGGGCGCTCCGCGTTCGGCTGATCTTTTGCCTATCTTCTACACCGGCGCTCCGAATGAAGCTCCCTATCAACTTGCAACCGGGAAAGCAGGCAATCCCCTTGCTACAGGGAAACCGTTCATCGGTAATTTCCTGCCAACGCTCGGCGATATGCTGCGTCTGAATATGGCAGTGCCCGTTACTTCGCGAACCGATCCGAATTTCAGTTCGGAAGGTCTGATCCAAGCGGCGGCTATCGGTTTAACCGTAGCTCCGTTCAATACTTCGGCAAAGCTCGAGAACATTCCTAACATGGACGGCTTCCCGAATGGTCGCAGACTCGAAGACGACGTAACGCGCATCGAAATGCAAGCAGTAGGCGGGCTTGTGCTGAATGCTATCGGTCTTTGGACCGATGACTATAAGCCAGGCGTATCGACGTCGCCCGTTACTCCGCAGCTTCTTGCGAAGTTAACTTGGAATGCCGGCATCGAACATAACGATACTGCATTCCGCACACAATGGCCGTATCTGGCGTATCCGCACCGTGGATCGGATGGGTTGCACCGCGCGTCTGCTGCAGTAAAGCAAACGCCAAACAGCATTGGCATACGCGCACCGCGCAATTTCTTTAACGGCTCAAACTATCCGAATCCGGTTTCCGGTTCGAGCACGTCGATGAACTACCATATTACCGATGGCGGCGATATCAGCATCGTGCTCTATGACATCAACGGAAGAGAAGTCGCAACAGTATTTAACGGCTACCAATCTTCCGGTGATTACACCGTAAACTGGACGCCTGCCCAGAATATTTCTGCCGGCACCTACATTGCTTCGCTTCTCGTGGATGGAGCGCACTCGCATGATTTGAAGGTCACAGTGACCAAATAAGCCACGACTCAACCCCGATAACCCAGAGGGCAGTCCGCTTCGGCGGATTGCCCTTTTTTTTGTGTCACATCCAATCCTCATTCCGGCGTGTATTAGTGGCAAAATTATGAAAAATATGATTACACGATTCAAGATTTTCGCCTTTGCATGGGTAGCGGCTTTTTTAATTGTCGGATTATCTTCCTGCACAAAAAATGATACGTCGCTTAATATACCTGATCTTTTTCCGCGCTCGGGCGATAGCACTTCCGCGGAATTTCAAAAAGCTCAGGGTATGGTGCATCATCTTCGCTCTGAGATCACAAAGCATACGGATGAATTAAAAAATTATATCGAGCTTGCGCAGCTTTATATTCAGGAAGCGCGCGTATCGGGTCGGCATCATGATTATTTTCCTATCGCCGATGGAATCCTTGCAGAAATATTTCGTCGCAGCCCTGATAATTTTGAAGCAAATGTTTTGGCTTCGGGCATGATGATGACCAAGCATGATTTTACCGATGCAAAAAAGACGATAGAAAAAGCGATTGCAAAAAATCCATATAACAGCGGAGCGTACGGTGTTCTCTGCGATGCGAATGTCGAGCTCGGAAATTATGACGAAGCGGTGAAGGCAGTCGATAAGATGATGAACGCCCGCCCAGATCTTCGCTCGTATGCCCGCGCTTCGTATCTTCGAGAGCTGCATGGTGATCGTAATGGCGCCATCGAAGCTATGAAAATGGCTGCCGATGCAGGGGCATCCGGCGAAGAAAATCGCGAATGGGCTTTATATAATCTCGGCAATATTTTTCTAAACTGGGGAAAGCTGGATACGGCAGAATTTATTTATAAAGGAATTTTAGAAGAACGCCCGAACTATGCCTATGCAATGAGCGGACTTGCTATGATCAGCGCAGCAAGAAAAAATTATGGTGAAGCAGTCGAGTGGCTTGTCCAAGCCGCGCATGTTTTGCCGGAGCATATCTTCGTCGAGCAGCTTGCCGATATTTATCAGGCAATGGGACAAACCGAAAGCGCGCATGAAATGGAGCAAAAAGCGATCAGCGCATTCATGCTCCACGAAAAAGACGGATGGAATGTTGACCGCGAATATGCATTATTTTGCCTTAATCACAATATCAATATTCCCGAAGCAACAAAACGAGCAGAGAGCCAATATAAGATTCGCCCATCGAATATCGATGCGGCGGATACGTATGCCTGGGCATTATATAAATCCGGTTCTGCTGCAAATGCGGTGCCGGTTATCGAGCAGGCTTTGCAGATGAAATCCATTAATTCGAATCTTCATTATCACGCAGGAATGATCTATGCGAAAGCGGACAATTCCGAGAAAGCAATATCAGAATTGAAATCGGCTTTGAATGAAAATCTCGCCGTGATCGCACAATCCGATGCGCAATCGGAACTCTTGAAACTGGAAGGAAAAACTGCGGAATTGAAATAATTTCAATTATGGTAGGCGCAGGGCTTTAGCCCGCGATCTATTTCAAATAATTCTCGCAGGCTAAAGCCGTGCGGCTACAAATGAACGATAATGAAGCAATCTCTTAAAATAATTATCCTGCTCGCTCTCCCTCTGCTATCGTACAGGGCAAATGCCCACGATATTCATATCAGCTATTCGCAAGCCGAATTGAAAGGCAATGAATTGTCGGTAAAAGTATCATACTATAAAGATGATTTTACCAGGGCTGTAAAGAATTGGTACCAAGGCAAGGCTGATAATTTTTCCAATGAGCAATTTCAATCGGCAGAATTCGAATATGTAAAGAATTATTATCGCCTCTGGAGTGATGCAGATATGAAACATCAAGTAATGCCGAAATTATTAAAAGTTAGTGATAATGGCACTTCAATCATTTTTGAACTTCAATTTTCTTATGAAACCGCTAGTTTGGTCGTTCTCGATCAACGTGTGCTGTTCAAAGAATATGGGGATCAGATGAATATCTTTTTTATTAAATCGTCCGGCAAAGAAGCAAATAATATTTTTACTCCGTCAAAACCGACATTCCTCTTCAAGCCCTAACTCCCCAATGGATTTCCAGCAGTTCGAAGCTTTTTTCAAGATCGGTTTTTTTCATATTCTCGAAGGATATGATCATCTACTTTTTTTACTCGGGCTTATTATCGTCACCAAAGATTTCCGTTCGCTTTTTAAGGTTATATCGACATTTACTGTTGCGCATTCTACAACACTTATTCTATCCGCACTCGGAATTTTGTCTTTGCCTCCGGTAGTGACGGAATCGCTTATTGCCTTATCTATTGTCTATGTCGGGATAGAAAATGTCGTTCGCAAAGAAACGAGAAACCGCTGGATAGTTGCCGGAAGCTTCGGGCTTATTCACGGCGCAGGATTTTCCGGACATTTAACCGATATCCTGAAAGGCATGATGGAAATGGGCAATATCTGGACGCCTCTTGTCGGATTTAATATCGGCATCGAGATCGGACAGATCACCGTCATTTGCATTGTTTTTCCATTACTTTGGCTTATCAGGAAATATCGGAAAGAAAGAGAGATCGTCATGGAGATCTCGCGGGTCATCGCCGCAGTCGGCGCGGTACTCCTGGTCTTCCGAGCTTTCGGGATGAATCCATAAAACCTTCATCCATTCCCTCTTCCGGCGTGTATTAGCAGGGTGAAAAAAATACTTTTTTTTCTGCTCATTCCGGCATCACTTTTTGCTCAGCAAGACTCTTTAAAAAAGATAAAAGCCGACGAAGTTATCGTAAGTGCCGAAGGGACATATTCAGCTGCGAGCGATGCCAGCTATCGCGCGGCTGATTTTGCTCTTCGTCCGCGCAATTCGGGTCAGGATATGCTCCGCACAGTTCCGGGACTTTTCATAGCCCAACATGCCGGTGGAGGAAAAGCCGAGCAGATTTTTTTGCGCGGATTCGATTGCGATCATGGAACCGATATTAATATCAGCGTCGATGATGCGCCCGTAAATATGGTTTCTCACGGACACGGACAAGGCTATGCCGATCTGCATTTTGTCATCCCCGAAACGATCGAGCGAGTCGATGTAACGAAAGGTCCTTACTTCGCCCGCTTCGGCGATCTTGCAACAGCCGGAGCAGTCGTCTTCAATACGTTCGATGTGTTGAAAGAAAATATCGTAAAAGTTGAAACAGGCACTGCCGAGTATTCTCCCGAAATAAAGAATAGAGCCTTCTCGACATTTCGTGGACTCGCTTTGATGGAGATTCCGACTTCCAGTGAAAACCTGAATGCGTACGTCGGAATAGAAGGTTACACAACAAATGGATATTTTGATCTCCCACAGGATTTCAAACGGCTGAATTTTATTGCTAAGGCAACAGGCAATATGGAAGAAGATGGAAAATTATCCGCATCGCTTCTCGGATTTTCATCAAAATGGAATGCGAATGGACAGATACCTGTGCGAGCAGTCAGTGAAAGGCTTATTTCCCGTTTCGGCTCCGTCGATTCTACTGAGGGCGGGAATACAGATAGAACTTCTGCTATCATAAAATATACAACCGGAGACGCGAATCCATTTACTATTACCGGCTCACTGACAAAATATCATTTTCAGCTTTGGAGCGATTTTACTTTTTTTTCTCAGGATTCAGTCCATGGCGATGAAATCGAACAAACCGATTCGCGTACAGTCTTTGCAGTTAGAGGAGAGAAGTTGAAGACCTGGTTTGCAGGAGATGCAATTATGAAGACGAGGGTCGGTGCAAATATCCGGAATGATAATATAGACGTGGGATTATATCACGACCAGGCACGGACGAGATTATCAACAACTGTAGATGCTCATATCCTTCAAACTCAGGTTGGACCATATATAGAACAGGAAATTATTTTTCCTGCAATTCAAATCCAGGGAGGATTGCGCGTAGATTATTTTAATTTTAATGTAACTAATCATCTGGATGCCAATGGACCCAGTGGAAATGTGCAACAAATTCTCGCCTCACCGAAACTAAATATTGCGCTGCCCGTCGGAGATGAAGTTACTCTTTTCGGAAATTCCGGATTCGGATTTCACTCCAATGATGCCCGCGCAGTTGTTGCTGCAAAAAATGATAGTGTCATTCCACGAGCTTTCGGCGCAGAATTCGGAGCAAGAATTGGAAAGACAAATGATATTTTATCGGGAAGTATTTCGGTATGGCGACTTGATCTGGCAAGCGAATATATTTGGAATGGTGATGATGGCACCACATCAGCTTTGGGAAGAACGCGCCGCGAAGGTATCGATCTGGAGTTTCGTGTTGCTCCATTATGGTGCTTATCGTTCGGCGGCGATATGACCATTTCGCATGGCTGGCTGCGTGACGCACCTGAAGGACAAAATTATATTCCGCTTGCTCCGAATCTGACATTCACTGCAAATGCCCTTGCTCATTTCGAAAATTTCTCCGCCGCATTACGGATGAGAATGCTCGATGACCGTCCGGCAAATGAAGATAATTCCATTCGCGCAAAGGGATATACCATCTTTGATCTTTCGACTTCGTACCGGATCAATCAAATCGAATTATTTGCAAATATTGAAAATCTCTTTAATGTCGCATGGAATGAAGCGCAATTCGATACCGATGCCCGGCTTCGCGGCGAATCCGCTATCACGAGCGACCTCCATTTTACTGCCGGAACTCCACGCGCTGTTCGGATGGGAATTGGTTACAGGTTCTAATATATCTTCAAAAGATATTCTATTATATCTAGCTCAGATAAGTGGCTCTCCCTCAAAAAAGACGTAAATTTGTAAGACCGTCTTTACTTTTATGGGAGACTTATGAATACAGCCACACAGAAAAAAACCAACAAATCAAACGAGCTTCGCGTTTTTATCAGTTCGACCTTCAATGATCTGCAAAAAGAACGCGAGCATTTGGTAAAGAAAATATTTCCGGAATTGCGCGCGCTTTGCCGCGAGCGCGGGATCACGCTTACCGAAGTCGATCTCCGCTGGGGAATCACGGAAGAAGATAACCTTCACGGACGCGTCATCCGCACATGCCTGGAGGAAGTTGATCGCTGCCGTCCGTATTTTATCGGCATCACCGGCGACCGATACGGATTTATTCCGAAGCCAGAGGATATTACCAAAGACGAAGAACTTCTTGCGCAATATCCGTGGGTGAGAGATTCCGTCGCCCTCGGCGCTAGCATGACCGATATGGAGTTTCACCGGGGAGTTCTCGATCCCGTTGCAAAGGGAGAAAATCCCCGGGCAAAATTTTATTTTAAGAAACGGAATATCTCCGAAGCTCCCGATGAAGAACGCACATTGCTTGAAAACCTGCAAAGCAAAGTGTATGCCGCCGGACTTCCGGTCGAAGAATATTCCGATCCCGATGGATTAGGGAAAATGGTGCGTGATGGATTGCTCGAGATCATCACCTCGGATTTCGGCGACATCACTGTTCAAACTCCGTTAGAAGCCGAGCGCAGCAAACATGCTGCATTTGCGGCTTCGCGGCGGCTTGCTTATATTCCCAACCCCGAATATCTCGAGCACTTGGATAAATTCGCCGCCAGCAAAGAACCGCCGCTCGTTATTTATGCCGAATCGGGTTCTGGAAAAAGTTCGCTTGTTGCCTATTGGGCTGACGAGTACCGCGAAAAAAGTCCCGAGGCGAATATTGTCGAGCATTATATCGGAGTGGGCGCAAGCTCGACGGATCACTATGGCATCATGCGCCATATAATGGAAGAGATCAAATTCCGGTTCGACCGCACCGAAGAAATTCCCGGAACCCCCGAAGAAATCGAAAGACAATTTGCAAACTGGCTCGGCTTCACACTCGGCGCTCCGATGATCGTTATTATCGATGGCATCAACCAGCTATCGGGTGTTGCGCTGAATCTCGAGTGGTTGCCTAAATTTATTCCGGAAAATATTCGCGTTATTATTACGACGACGGTCGAACAGACTCTCGTGCATTTGCGCGAGCGTGGGTGGGGACAGCTTGGCATGCAGCCGCTTCATGAGACCGAGCGAAAAGCGATCATTCATCGCCTGCTCAAACAATATGGCAAAGCGCTTCTCCCGAAGCAAGTAGATCGAATCGCCGATGACGAAAAATGCGCGCATCCGCTTTTCTTACGTACACTGCTCGAAGAGCTTCGCGTCTTCGGAGTCCATGAGAGACTTGAGGAGATCATCACACGCTATCTGGATACGACGGGCACCGAAGATCTTTTCCAACTTGTGCTTGCAAGGCTTGAAGAGGATTATGGCGAAGAACTCGTCCGCGAAACAATGTCGCTTATCTGGGCTGCGCGAACGGGGCTTACCGAAGGTGAACTTCAAGAACTGACCGAAGCTTCGCGCCTCGAAGTATCAGCTCTCGTTATCGCGCTCGATTATCATCTCCTGCGCGCCGAAGGACTTCTGACATTCTTCCACGATTATCTCCGCCGAGCAGTAGAAAAGCGCTACCTCGCCGAAGAGGCAATGCAAAAAGCGCGGCACCTGCAACTCGCCGATTACTTCCAGAAAATCGTTGATGAACTCGTAGAAAAAGAATTAGCCGAAGCCGCGCAGCCCGCAGAAGAAGTAAACTCATAATTCAAAGTTACTCCGATGATCCCCCTTCGCTTAGCTCGAGAACTTGTTTTTCAGCTCGATAAAGCAGGCGAGCATGAGCGGCTGGCGCGGGTGCTGGCGGAGATACCGGTTTTTTTAGTATTGTGGAATCGGGAAGATCAATTCGCAATACTTGAGCATTGGCAAAGGCTTTCAAAAAAAGGAACAGAACCTGCGAAGTATTATCTGACTTCACTCGACACTGTCCGAAACGAAAATTCCACTTTTCTGCCAAAGGCTCTCCTCGGTGTTTATCAATTTTTGAATATATGCGGAGAATATGGTTTATTGGTTGAATTGCTCAAGGAACTTCTCGCATGGTCAGTGAACCATGAAGATCCGAAATCTGTCGCAGATTCTTGTCATGGGCTTGGACTGATGTTCTATCAACGTGGTGAATACATAGAGTCGATGTCCTATTTAACTCGCGCCATTTCCGTTACGGAATCTATCGGCGATAATATCAGGCGGGCTTCCACGTTAAGACTTATAGGCAACGTTCACAACTCACAGGGATTATACGCCGAAGCAATGAACTATTATGAGCAAAGCCTGCAATGCTCCGAGTTGCTCAAGGATCATCGGGAAATATCGGCGACTATCGCCAGTATGGGGTCAGTTCATAACAAGCAGGGCAAATACCAGGAAGCAATGGAATACTTCCGGCGGTCGCTTGCGGTTGCGGAATTGCTTGGAGATAAGCTTGGAATGCTACGTGCTATTTTCAATATTGGAAAGGTGCATCGAAATCAGGGACGTTATCGCGAGGCGATTGAATATAATACACGACACCGTAGACTTGCCGAAGCACTTGGCGAAAAGCGATTATTGTCTAATGCGATTTGCGACAAAGGGCTCATTGAACTTGAACTTGGACAATATGAGAATGCGATCGGAAGCTTCTCTGAATACTATAAGATGGCGGATGCGATGGGAGATAAGCGTGGGATTTCCATTGCAATTTTCAATTCGGGGCTAGCCATGCACGAATTAGGTCGATATCGAGAAGCGAAGGCACACTACGAACAGTATTATACGCTCTGCAAATCTATTGGAGATCGGAGTGGTATGTTAGTTGCAACTGGCAGTATCGGAAGTATTTACTTCGCAGATGGTGCCTTTGAAGATGCATTGCGGTCATTTCGATCAGCGATCAATGGTTTTAGGGCAATAGGTGCAATCGATTATGTTATTGAGTTGCTGCATAAGATTGGATCTACTCTTCTTGAAATCGTTCTGAGACTATTTGACGATGAATCGAATTTGGAAAAACAACATACATTGTTAATTGAAGCGAGGGAGAATATCGAGGAGTGCGTTCGACTTAGCAGGGAAATA
>Ga0207100_1031_pt1 | contig 37903 bp, 31 predicted proteins | sample Alteio_BWMinHeat_82_FD_153520 | JGI IMG/M metagenome (GOLD analysis project Ga0207100, IMG submission 153520) | Enriched cells from forest soil in Barre Woods Harvard Forest LTER site, Petersham, Massachusetts, United States -... | ecosystem: Environmental > Terrestrial > Soil > Temperate forest >...
AGGAGTGCAGCGTCCGGAATCTCGTTTGCTCCGAGTTTCGAAGTTTGGGAATCGCCTTCAAAAAGCTTCGATTCAGGGAGTCAGTTTTTATTTTTTGTTCTCGGTTCTCAGATTGTATAGTTCTTGGGCACGATTCAGATCAGAGGTGGACGAGTGAAGCGACGCGTTGTGATCACAGGGATGGGCGCGGTGAGCCCCAATGGCGTGGGGAACGCTGCGTTCTCCGAGGCTATCTTGACGGGGAAAAGCGGGATTCGACGCATTACTCGCTTCGATCCGTCTGAAATTCAGGTGCAGATCGCGGGCGAGGTCGTGGACTTCGACGAGCTTGCCTGGGTGGACAAGCGGGAACGCAAACATGTCTCCCGCGTGCTGCCCCTGGCCTTGGCGGCCGCAACTGAAGCCCTCACGACCGCTGGAATCGATACCACTTCCCTTCCTCTGGAAAAGAAGAGACGCTTCGGTGTGATTCTGGGGTCAGGTGGCGGATCGCAGGAGTTTACCGAAGAACAGTACCGTCTGTTTTTTCATCAGCAATACAAACAGATGAGCTTGTTCTGCGTGCCCACCGGAGTGATGGGGACTCTGTCCAGCGAGCTCAGCGTGCGTTTTGGATTGCGTGGGCCCAGCCACGTTGTGACCACGGGCTGCACGTCCTCGACCGACGGCTTCGGATATTCGGTTCGGCAGATACAGGCTGGCAGGCTCGACATGGTGTTGAGCGGAGGGGCGGACGCACCCATCTCGTTGGGCATCGTGAAAGGCTTCATCCTGATGAAGATCCTAACCGACTCCTGGAACCATGAGCCCGAGCGCGGGTCGCGCCCGTTTTCCGTGGATCGCGACGGTTTCGTGGTGGCCGAGGGATCGTGGATGTTTGTGCTCGAGGAATACGAGCACGCGAGGGCGCGGGGCGCGAAGATCCTGGCCGAGATCAGCGGGTACGGCTCGACCTGCGAAGCGTTCCATCGGGTGCGGCTGCAGGAGTGCGGCGAGGAGCCGGCGAGAGCCATTGGCTTGGCCATGAAAGAGGCAGGCATTGGAGCCGCTGATGTGCACTACGTGAATTTACACGGCACTTCGACTCAGTTGAACGATCGCATCGAGACTCGGGCGCTGAAACTGGTGTTGGGTGAACAGGCGGGGCAGGTGCCAATGTCGGCGTTGAAATCGCAGATTGGGCATCCACAGGGGGCCTGTGGAGCGGCCGGAGTGGCTGCCACGATTGTCGCCATGCAGAACGGGCAAATTCCGCCGACCGTTAATCTAGAAACGCGGGACCCGGAGTGCGATCTCGACTACGTACCGGATGTGGGACGCAAGAGAGCTATCGAACACGCGGTGTGCAACTGTATTGCTTTTGGATCGAAGAACTCAGCGCTGGTGTTGAGGAATTGTGCGTGAAGCAGCAGTCGTCGGTCATCGGTCGTCAGTCACTGGCCAAAACCCCTGTCATCCCGACCGGAGCGAGCGCAGCGAGCGAGGGACCTTGCGTTGTGGCGAGTTGATATCAGTTGACGTGGTGGGTTTTCCCCAGCCGTGTCGCACAACCCAGAAGCCCGCCTCCCTAGACGAAGGTAAGCGGCGACCGTTCCGATCGCCCCAAACACAAGGTCCCTCCACTTCGCTCGCTGCGCTCGCTCCGGTCGGGATGACAGACTAATTTACGACTCCAGCAGATGCAGCACCGTGCCTTCCACCTTGGGCCAGGCGCTCGAGCGGGGATCGATCAGGTCAGAGTGTCCGGCGGTGGAGATTTCCAGATAGTGCACATTCTCGCCACGCTTTTTCTTCTGCTCGGTATAGTTCCGGCTAATGAACGGCGGCACGGTGTCGTCGGAGGCGCCGTGGATCAACCATTGCGTGGCTGAGGAGATTTTGAGTTGCATGGGATCGGCCTCCCGGTAGTGCTCGGGGACCCGGGTGGGCTCGCCGCCGAGAAAATCCACCACCGCGTTGTCGCTGAGATGGAGCTCCCACGCCTGCTGCAAATCAACCACGCCGGCGAGAGAAACTACCCGCTTGACAGTGGGCTCATGACCGGCCAGGCACAGCGCCAGTTGGCCGCCGGCAGAGTGGCCGATAACGACCACCTTGGATAAATCCAGATTGTAGCGTTGGGAGATTTGTGAAACGTAGCGGTAGGCGCTGCGCAGATCTTCGAACGTCCCCGGCCATCCTCCTCCCGGATTGCCCACCCGGCGATACTCGACATTCCAAGTAGCCAATCCCTTGGCCGTGAGGGCGGCGCAGAGGAATCCGGCATGCTTCAGGTCATATTTCGCGCGCCAGAAGCCGCCGTGAATGTTCATCACGACCGGAAAGGGACCTGGTGATTTCGGTACCCGCAACTCGCCGAACTGATTCGGGTCGGCGCCATAGGTCAGGCGGGCATCGGCGGGAGGCGGAGGCGCGGTAAGGATATCGTCTGTGGGCATCGCCGTACGGAGGTTCTGGCAGCGTTCCAGTTTCTTCTGGAAACCAGTTTTTAGTTTTTAGTTCTTGGTTCTCAGTTACTGGCCTTTGAGCTTCAGTTTGGATTTGTTTTCTTCAAGGAATTCTCGAAGTTTTTCGGAGGCTTCAAGCAACCGCGTCCACTGCTCGTAGTATAGGGTCACGGGAAAGCGGCCCAGTCCGTAGACGCTAACCCCGCCCTTTTCACTGACACGGAATTCCAGGCTGCCGGTACGGCGCGCACCTTGCTTTTCAAGTTCAGACAGACGTGCTTTGAGTTCTTCGTAAGTAGGCTCCGTCATGAAAATTACCTCAGAGAATGAAAGATTAAATTGGAGCGGGAGACGGGGATCGAACCCGCAACCAACGGCTTGGGAAGCCGCTACTCTACCATTGAGCTACTCCCGCTCACCTTTAATCGCAACCAGGTTACCACTGGGGCGAACTGTGGGGCAACGAGGCTACTCGATAGGTTCGATGAGGCGATCTGGTAGTTGGGCGACCGTGATGGCCGCCAGCACCAGGACGATTCCCAGGATTTGCAGGGGGCGCATGACTTCGCCCAGCGCGATGGCGGCGATGACAATCGAGAATACGGGTTCCAGGCAGCTGACGATGATGGCGCGAGTGGGCTCCAGATGCTGCAATCCGGCAAAGTAGAAAGAGAACGGGACCAGCACGGACACGAGCGAGAAGACGAGCAGGAAGAGCCACTGGGCGGCGGAATACTGCGCGGCCATGAGCTTCCATGGAGGGTTGACCAGCAGCCAGAAGAGGGATGCGCTGCCGGTGGTGTAGAGCAGCACGATCCAGCGGTCGCGCCGGGCCAGGATGTTGTGTCCACCGATGTTGTAAAAGGCGAACGAAAACGCCGCGAGCAGGGCGGCAAGTACACCGATGGTGTCGAGGCGCAATCCCGTTTTTCCGAGCACGCCGATGACGAGGGCGATTCCGGTCACCGCCAATCCGACTGCCGCGATCCTCCGGAGCGTTAGTTTTTGCTGCCCACGAGCGACGGTGTAGACCAGCACCCAGATCGGAGCTGTGTATTGCACGGTAATTGCGGTGGCAACGTTCGCCCTTTGAATCGCCAAATAATAGAAATAGTTGGACGCGGCCACACCTAGAATTCCGATGAGGAAGAGTTGGCCGAGGTCCCGGGCCGAGACGCGCAGGCCCTGGTGTCCCCGGAGCAGCCTTAGGATAGGGAGAAGCACGAGGAAGGAAAACGTGGCGCGAGCCTGGGACAAAATCAAGGGGTCGATGACGCTGACGGCGTGGACGCCGGGCAGGCGGCCGGTGAAGGCAGCGCGGCCGAGCGTAGCGGAGACGCCCCAGAAGAACGTCGCAGTGGCGATGTATAGATAGCCGCGGAACGGTTTGCGGGCTTCTTTGGGCACCTGCAGGTTATAACAAAAGGCTGCTGAGCTTTGCTCGGCCGGACAGCCGAGGGCGGCTGTCCTCACGTGGGTTGTGGCGCTACCTTCGGTTGTCGGTTCTTGGTTCGGGGTGGATCAGGACGCGGAACAGTTCGGGAAATTCCTGTTTGAAGCGGATTTCCAGTTCAGTTGAGATGTCGTGCACGCTAGACAGGGGCAAGTCGTCTGCCATGGTGCAGTGGGCAGAGACGTAGATGCGGCCGCGCACGCGTTTGATGAGGATTTCGTGCATATCGAGGATCTCCGGGAACTTGGCGGCGACAGCCTTAAGGCGCCTTTCCAGTTTGGCGTCATGTAGCAGCTCATCGCCGGCCTCGATGGTTGCTGGCTCGCTCTCAATATGGGTGAGGATGGACGAAATTTCCGGGACGTCCTGGCGAATCTCAGCCTCGAGGAGGGTCACGCGGTCATGGGCCTCTTTCAAGCTCAGGCGTTCGTCGAGCTCGAGGTGTTGTTCCACATGCAGATGGCCCTGGAAATCCTGCACGCTGACGTCGTGCACGTTGAAGTTGTAGCGAGTGGCCACGGCGCGGACGCGATCGAAAATGTTTTCTGTACGCAAAGCGCGAGGCACGGAATGGACTACGACGTCGGCGTCGGGCAGCACGTCATGAACTGCGTTGGTGACGGCTTCAGTCATCTGCTCGGAGCGTTGGAAAGTAACGTTGCGGCCGACGCCGACGGACAGGTCGGCAAAGTAGCGGTTGCCGGCGCGACGAATGCGCACCCGGTCCACTTCGAGCAGACCGTCTACCGCCGAGACTGCGGCGACAATCTGGTTGCGCACTCCCTGAGGAGCGGCGTCGAGCAGGGCGTCGATCGTCTTGCGGGCCAGACGCCAGCTTACGTAGACGACGACCCCGGCCACGAATAGGGCAGCGACCGGGTCGGCATCGCGCAGCCATCCTATGCCGTAGATCCGTCCCAGCAGGACGAGAACCAGGCCCAGCACGACGATCCCACTCGACCAGATGTCGGTGGAGAAGTGCAGCGCATCGGCCTCGAGCGCCTGGCTGTCGTACTTGGCTGCAATCCTACCCAAGGCACGGGAGCGCCAGAAGTCCACCGCCATGGAGATGAACATCACAACGAAAGCAGCGACGCTAGGCTCGATCTCGACGTGGTGAAAGAACAGGCGTTTGGCGGCTTCGTAGATGATCCAGACGCACGTGATTAGGAGCAGGCCGGTTTCGATAAAAGCCGAGAAGTTTTCTACCTTACCGTGGCCGTACTGGTGGTCGGCGTCGGCCGGTTTGTCGGAGACCCGGACCGACATCAGCGTGATAATGGCGGCGATCAGATCAAGAACGGAGTGTAAGGCCTCGGAGAGTATGCCCAAGCTGCCAGTAGTTACGCCCACTACAATTTTCAGAGTGGTGATGGCGAGAGCAGCCAGAACGGAGTGTCCAGCAACCGCACGCTTTTCGGCGCGCATGGACTCCGAACTGTAGACCGCGGGCGATCCGGACATAGCGGCATTATAGCTGCGACTGTGCACACTGGGACCTCAAGCATCAATGCCGTATTTGCTATGTATCGGGAGGAGGTTGAGGTAGAGTTTCTGCTGTTGCTGGGCTTAACTCCCAACCGTATCTGGCGCTTGGAAGCGTTGGTCAAACCTTCATCATTTCGACTCGGTGAGCCTGTCACCCGAACAAGGAAAAGTCTCATGCATCGTAGAGCCCTCCGCACCTGGATAGTAGTCCTCGCGATTGTTTCCTCGGCGATTGCTGTGCAAGCCCAAACCACAATACCCACGCCACCGATCAAACCGGGTCTGTGGCAAATCCAAATGGAACGGGAAGTTAACGGCCAAAAAATGCCGGACATGAGCGAGCGCCTGAAGAACATGAGCCCGGAAAAGCGCGCACAATTCGAAGCGATGATGAAACAGCATGGGGTCGGAATGGGTGGGGGGCCTAGTCAGGTCTGCTACACCCGCGAGCTGCTCGAGCACTCGCCCTGGGCTGATATACAGACGGATTGCAAGCCCAATTTCAGCAGTCGCACTTCGTCGTCGTGGAAGTGGCACACCAGCTGTCCAAAGTCGGGCTATGAGTCCGACGGCGAAGCCATTTTCACCAATTCCGAGAACTACACAGTGAAGTTCACTTCGGTGTCGAAGATGGGCGACAAGGCTCGCAACTCCAACACTACGATGACCGGCAAATGGGTGAGTGCCGACTGCGGCGATGTGAAGCCGCTTGATCTCAAGCCCTAGAGGGGCGCAAATCCCATCCTGAAATCTGCGGGTTCCACGTCAGTTGGCGTACGGACGGAGAGGCTCGGCCTGACCGGGCGCGTCCAATCGGGAGTCGCTACTATGCTAGGATTCTCGGTGCTCCGATTCTCGGTACAAATGGCCTTTTTAACCTGGGAGGAATTCTGATTTGACGACTTATCGGGGATGGTTGTGTTTTTTGCTTTTTACAGCGGTAGCCTGGGGACAGGCGGCAAAACCGGCGGCCCCTCCGGCACCACCTCGGGCGGCGACCGCGCCCAGCGTGACCACCGCCGCCGGCGCAGGGGCGGTAAGCGTTGGCCCGGCTACAGCCGTGATCACCATTCCAGGGCTGTGCGACAAGCCTGCGGAGGACAAGTCGAAGACAGCGACATGCAAGACCGTGGTGACCCGCGCCGAGTTTGAGCAACTGGTTGCTGCAGTGGCGCCAACGATTGCGCCGCCGGCCAGAAAACAACTGGCGACGCAGTACGGGATGGCGCTAGTCATGGTTCACAAAGCCCATGAACTGGGTCTCGACCAGGGGCCCAAGTATCAGGAACTCATGAGAGTGGCGCGGATTGGGGTACTGACCAAGGAACTGAGCGCGAAGCTGCAAGAGCAAGCGCAGAAAATTTCCGACAAAGAGATCGAGACCTACTACCACAACAATGAAGCCTCGTTTCAGGAAGTAGACCTGCAACGGATCTTCATCCCGCGCAGCAAACAAACCGTGGAAAGCAAAGACAAACCCTCCGACGAAGCGGCGGCCAAGGATGCGGCCAAGAAAGAGCAGCAGGAGTCTGAAGATGCCATGAAGAAGCTGGCGGAAGAGTTGCGCGGGCGGGCGGCGGCGGGAGAAGACTTCGCCAAATTGCAGGACGAGGCCATCGCCGCGTCTGGATTCAAAGGCAAGCCTCCCACCCGACTGGGTAAGGTGCGTCGCACCAGCCTTCCACCCGACCAAGGCGAGGTTTTCAATCTGAAGGTTGGAGAGACTTCACAGCTGATCAGCACTCCCAATGGGTACCTGGTGTACAAGGTAGGGGACAAAGATACTCTGCCACTGGACCACGTGCGGGAGGAAATCTCCACCACGATGCAGTCGCAACGTATGCAGGATGCGATGCAAGCCATTCAGCAGTCGGCCACGCCCGAGTTGAACCCGAAGTATTTTGCAGATGCGACGGCGGACAGCCCCCATGGGCATGCACCCCCGGAGGCCCCTCAACCGGCGGTGAAGGCTCCCGAATCCGGTCCCAAATAAATGGGCGATGCGAAACCAACCGTAGTGGTCACGGGAATTTCCGGCAGCCTGGGGACCCGGCTGCTGCCGCAACTGGGCGGGTTCAACGTGATTGGCCTGGATGTGAACCCGCCTGTGACCGATATCCCACTGCAATTCGAACAGATGGATCTGGGCGAAGAGCAATCCTGCCGCCGGCTTTTTCTCTTGTTAAGGGAATCGCGGGCCGAGGCGGTTATCCATCTGGCGTTTATCCTGGATCCGGTGCGGGCGGGAGTGCTTGATCTCGACCGCATGTGGCATATCAACGTGGCCGGAACGGCACGGGTGATGGAAGCGATCACCGAAGCCAATCACGAAGAGACCATCGTCCGAAAATTTGTGTTTCCCAGCAGCGTTTCGGTTTACGGATCGGACTTGAGTGGGCCGGCAACCGAGGAACATCCCCTGGGCGCGCACACGCTGCCTTACGCGATGCACAAGATGGAATGCGACAAAGTCGTGCAGCAGCGGGCACCGGCGCTGCGAGGGTGCAGTGCGTATATGTTGCGTCCGCATATTTTTGCCGGCGCCAGCGTGGAAAATTACATGGTCGGCGCTTTTCGGGGCACGCCCGGCGGACGCGGCGCCCGGGCTGCGCGCATGAGGAACCGGGGCAAACGACTACCCTGCCTGCTTCCGAGCGGAACCCGCTATCTGGAGAACCGGATCCAGTTCGTGCATGTCGATGATATGGCCCGGCTGATCACGCGCATTATCGAGAAAACGGAGCCCGAAGCGCAGAGATTAACCATACTCAATGTGGCGGGTCGCGGAGACCCATTGACCTTTGGCCGCTGTATCGAGCTGGCGCAGGCAAGGTTGTGGCGTCTGCCCGGCAAATCGGCGTTCCGGATGGCGCTGACAATCTTGTGGAAGTTGGGGATTATTGCGATCCCGCCCGATGCGGCGCCTTATATGACGGGCGAGTACATCATGAATACGGATCGTCTGCGGAAGTTTCTGGGCGAGAACTATGACGATGTGATTCGCTACACGATTACGGATGCATTTGCGGATTGCTTTAAGAGCGAGAAGGTAGAGAAGGCTGAGGCTCCGGCGGCCGAGGTCTAGGCATAGGCTCTTTCAATTTTTTAATTTGCGAGGGCGAGACGCCCTCGCGACAGCCGGCGGGATGCCGGCACTACCAATTTGCTTATTTTTTCCCGCAATATAGGCCGGCGATACCTAACGTGTATGGGGTCCATGTGGATTCGCGGAAGCCGGTTTGTTGTATGCGCTGGAGCATTTCTTCGGGCCCGGGAAAGCGCGCGACCGATTTGGGCAGATAGGCGTACGGCCCTTTTATCCCCGAGATCAGCGTGCCGATTGCCGGCAGAACGCGTTTGAAATAAATCCGGTAGCAACTTCCTACCAGTCCCTTGGGCTCTCCGAAATCCAGAATGCCGAACTCTCCGCCTGGGCGCAGGACACGCATGATTTCCTGGAGTCCAGCGTCGTAGTTTGCCAGATTGCGGAATCCGAAAGCGGATGTGATTAGGTCGAAATGATTGCCGGGAAAGGGCAGGCGCAGGGCGTCGGCTTCGATCCAACGCAAGGGCGTGGAGGCGGCTTTCTGGGTGGCCCGCTGCAGCATGGCGTGAGAAAAGTCTGCGCCCAGAATCCTCGCAGAGGACTTCCCTGCTTCGCGACGCAAGGCCAGCGTCATATCCCCGGTGCCGCAGCATAAGTCGAGGACCTGCGCTTCCGGGCGGGCGAGAATGTCGGCGAAAGTTCGGGCTGTGTTTCTCCACCAGAGGCGGTCCACATTGCAGGAGAGGACGTGGTTCAACAGGTCGTAGCGGGGCGCGATGGAGGTGAACATCTCGCGCACGGCGAGTGCGGCGGACTGCGGGTCGGTGGCGCCCTCGGGGGCGGCGCCCAGGACTGCGGATTTGGATGGGTCAGTCAAGTTCTAAATTCTTTGTCATCCTGAGCAGAGTGATCGCTTCGCGAAGCAGCCACGTAGTCGAAGGACCCATACGTGCTGCTCATTCTCCGCAAATGCTTTCGCTCTCCAGCGACCGTCAAGATGATAGGGGTCCTTCGACTCCGCACAGGATGCCAGTGCTCATCTCACTCTGGCTACCGGGAGAGGCGGCGCAACTCGTCGACGGCTTCGATCACGACCTGTTCGGGGATGTCGTTTGCGATTTCAACTTTGCCGATTTCGCTCGGTAGCACAAAGTGCACGACTCCATTGCGTGTCTTTTTGTCTGATTTCAGCAGGCGAAGAATGTCGCGGCTTCGCGACTGAACTTTGGGCAGCGGCCCCAAGGCGCGCGTGGCGTCAACGATGCGGGCGGCGCCGTTATTTTCAAGCAACCCTACCGCGACTGCTATTTTGGCTGACGCAATCATGCCCCAGGCCACTGCCTCGCCGTGCAGAAAATGCCGATACGCGGTTTGAGACTCCAGGGCGTGTCCGATGGTGTGGCCGAGGTTCAGCACGCGACGCAGACCACGTTCGCGCTCGTCGGATGATACTACTTCGGCTTTCAGCTTGACTGACTCTGTGATGATCCATTCCAGCTTGACCGGGTCGCGACGCAATTTCTTTATGTCGACATTTTCCAGGGCGAGGAATAGTTCGGGCTTTCCAATCACGCCGCACTTGAGCGCCTCATAGAGGCCGGCGCGGAATTCGCGCTCCGGCAAGGTGCTGAGAACGGCGGGATCGATCAGAACCACGCTGGGGTGGTGGAATGTGCCAACCAGATTTTTTCCTGCGCGCAGATTGACGCCGGTTTTGCCGCCAATGGAGGCGTCCACTTGCGCGAGGACCGTGGTGGGGATTTGTACCAGGTCGACGCCCCGCATGTAGAGCGATGCCACCAGACCGGCGACGTCGCCTACTATGCCGCCGCCGAAAGCGATGATGATTGAATTGCGGTCTGCGCCCAGGCGGCTCAATTGCTCGCACAACTTTTCTACCGTGGCCAGCTTTTTGCGGCGTTCGCCATTGGGCATTTCCACGATTTTCGCGGTGAATCCGGCGGCTGAGAGAGAACTGAGTAACTGTTTGCCCCACTTGCGGCGGACGGGCGGGACCGTAACCACGAACAGGCGTTGATGCTTCGCGGGCGAGCCGCCGGCGGCTGCATTCACTTTGAAGATCACATTGAAAAGATCGCGCAGGGTTTCGCCCGAACGCTGCAGCAGGCCGTTTTCTATGACGGCGTCGTAGGGACGGGGTGGAAGCGCGATGGTTACGCGGCTCATGGATTTCATCATAACTTACCTCGGCGGTTGGGAGGCACGAGTTCGGGTTCAGGGCGGAGCTTCTTGGGCTACTGCAACTGCCGCACGAGCGTGGGCGCTCGCGCCTAAATTACTCGGCTGTTTCTTTCCTTGGATTGGCCATCGACGCAATTACTGAGATCACCAGGACGCCGGCGACTGTGGCCAGGGCGACCGGGGTTGGGATTTCCAAGTAGTGGGATACGAGCATTTTGGCTCCCACGAACACCAGGACCAGGGAGAGGCCGTAGTGCAAATAGCGGAACATTTCCATCATGCCTGCGAGAGCAAAGTACATGGAGCGCAAGCCTAGGATGGCGAAGACATTTGAGGTGTAGACAATGAAGGCGTCGCGAGTGATGGCAAGAATGGCGGGAATAGAATCGACAGCGAACAGCAGGTCGGTGGTCTCAACCACCAGCAGGACAACGAACAAGGGCGTGGCGTAGAGTCCTGGGCTGCGAACGAAAAACTTGTTGTCCACATAATCTTTTGTCACTGGAACCAAGCGGCGGAATAAACGTAGCACCGGGTTTTTCTCGGGATGGATCTCGGCCTCATTCTGAAAGAACAGCTTGATGCCGCTGTACACCAAAAACGCACCAAACACGTAGATGATCGAGTGGAACCTTTCGATGAGGGTAACGCCGGCGGCGATGAAAATCGCGCGCATGATCAGGGCGCCCAGGATTCCCCAGAACAGTACCTTGTGCTGGTGGATTGCCGGCACCTGGAAGAAACGGAAGATGAGTAAGAAGACGAACAGGTTGTCGACGCTCAGCGAGAGCTCGATGACGTATCCGGTGACGAACTCAAGCGCGGGCGTGCGCCCGTGCCAGAAGAAAATCACGACCGCAAAGATTGCCGCCAGCGCGATCCAGGCCACGCTCCAGGCTAGGGCTTCGCGGAACTTTACGGTGTGGGCGCGACGGTGGAACACGCCCAGGTCGAGGACCAGCATGGCGAGGACGAAGAGATTAAATAAGATCCAGAACAGTAGCAATCAGCGCCCCAGGGTGAGATTTCTTTTGTTGTGTGGGGCGGACACTCCCTTCGAATTCGCTCAGGGCAAGCTTGTCCGCCGCCTGTGACTTTGACTCCGACTTTATACCCAAAGCTGCGGCTTTGGTGGAGGTAATCGAGCAATCAAAATCTAAGATCAAATTCAAAAGCGGCGGACAAGAGTGTCCGCCCCACACCAGCATTAGGTCTGCCGCTAGTCTTTTCTGCCCCGCTTGCCAGTTTGCCAATCGCTCCACATGCCGAAGGTCTTCAATTGGTCAGCCAGATGGGTTTCGACGAGAGTCTGTTCGATCTGGGCGTGATGGAGGCGCGGGCCGGGAGGGTCAGGTGCGTTGGCGAGGCCGATGGACAGGGCGCTGGCTTCGACCACATGTTTCCTGAGCTCGAGCAGATCGACCTTATCGAACGTGTCGGACATGGCGTGATAGTTGAGGAGGTAGTTGGCCTCTTCCTGGTTGGCCACAAACGTTGGGACTCCTTCCAACAGGAAGTCAAAGTTATCGGTGCCCCAATCGGCGTCGGTGGTGAGAGTCGAGACGTCAAGGGACTTCAGGGGAGCGACCAGAGTGGTAGCAGCATTTACTACATCGCGGCGTCCGCCCAGGGAAAATCCGGTCACGCGTCCGATGCCGGAATCGAAGATCACGACGCCGGCAATCTTATCCAGCTCCGCACGATGAGCAACAGCATAGGTGTGCGATCCCACCATGCCTTCTTCTTCTCCTGAGAAAAGGATGAAGCGGATGGTACGTCGCGGACGCACGCCGGAAGCTTTGATGGCGTGTAGGGCATCCACGACCAGCGCGGCGTTACAGCCATTGTCGAGTGCGCCAGTGCCGAGGTCCCAGGAATCGAGATGGGCGCCGAGGATGACGAACTCGTCCGGCTTCTCGGTGCCGCGAAGCTCTGCGACCACGTTGGCGGCAGTGATGGAACCACCGATCGTGTTTGGGATCGACAGGTCGGCATAGAGCTTTTGGCCGGAGGCCAGCAGGCGCGCTACGCGCCCCGCATCCTCGCGCGCAACCAGCACCATGGGGAGGCGGTCGATTTCGCCGTCGCCTGCGTTGGTGTGGCGGTAGAGCAAGTCGTGGGGACGCGTGGACTGAAACGCGATCGCCAGGGCGTTGGCCTTGACGGCGCGATCGATGACGCCGGGAGCCTTCAGATATTCGGCGAAGAGGTCATCCCAGGTGTGCATCTCTTCGGAGTGGACCAGGAGAATGGCGCCGGCGATGTCGCGGACTTTGGCAAAGTCTTGCACGGTTCCCTCTCCGACATCCACAATGCGGACGTGGGAGTGGGGCGCCAGTGCCGGGGCCCAGGCGATGGAAACTGTACGCAATATAAATGGCTCGGGCGCTACCACGGCTATTCTCGTCGCCCCTTCCGTCCAACTTGCCTGGATGGAGAAGCTCTCGGTATGAACGCTGTCTGCACCTGCGGCCTTGAAACTCGCTGCGCCCCAGTCGACCGCCTTTTGCATGGCTGCAGTGCCCGGTACACGTCCGCCAATTTGGTCGGTCAGTTGTTGCAGGTTGGATTCCAGGGCTGACTTTTTTTGGGCCTCGGCGATTACGCGATCGGTTGCGTTCTGGGCGAAGGCAGCGCAGAGAAAGATGGGGAGAAGAGAAATGGACAGCCGGGCTCCTCGCATAAGGCGGAATTAGAAATGAAATTTGGGAAAAGAGCAAAGTCTTGCTGCAAGGCTCGAGCGTGAGAATGGGACTCGAAATTCAGTTTTCAGTTCTTAGATCTCAGTTCTCAGATGAGATTTCTATTTCTTGTCCAGCATGCGGACTGTTTCCAGAATGACTTTGCCTACGATCTCGATACTTTTGGGGCTGAGCTTGTCCATGGTGTCTTGCGGCGTGTGGTGGAAGACGTTGCCGTAGCCGTACTCGAGATCGATGAGATCGGCGCTGGGAACGCCGCGTTCAACGAAAGGCAAATGATCGTCTTCGATGGGGATGGTCCGGGCAAAGAAGTGGGACTGGTAGCCCAGTTGGGTGGCGGCCTGGTAGACCATATCTTCGAGCCACGGGGTGGAGTTGGCGTCGCGGTCGACGTTCAGGTCGGCGTCACCGATCATGTCGGCCAGCAGGAACGCCTTGATGATCTTGAGCGTGCCGTCCTTCTGCCATTTGTCTGCCACGTGCCGAACGCCGTAAAGGCTGTCGGTAGCGGTCCAATTCTTGACCGCTTCTTCGCCGTCGGTCCACAGGAGCCAGACGCTGTAGCCTTCGCGTTTTTTCCCTCGTAACTGGTTGGCCAATTCGAGCAGGATGGCAGTGGATGAGCCGCCGTCGTTGGCGCCTACGTAGCCGGTATTGCGCAACGGGTAATTGGTGTCGTAGTGGCCGGCGATGACGATGATGCCTTCTCGAGCGCCGGGGAATTTGGCGATGATATTTCGCACGGGAAGCTGGCCTTCGGGAGTATCAGCGGTGAAGACGTCGTCTTCCACGTGGTCGTTCTTGAGGTGAGTCAGAATGTAGTTTTCGAGCTTCTTGTGATTCGGGCTGCCGATGGGGCGGGGGCCGAAGGCTACGACTTCGCGCGTGTATTGCATGGCGCGAGCGGCGTTGAAGGACTGGGCGGGGGCGCACGCGACCAGGGTCAGGAGTACGACGAACAAAACTGCCGAGCTACGTTTGGCCGGGCAGCCGGGGGCGGCTGTCCCCACTCGGGTGGTGGCAGTCGTCATCATCGATCTTTTCTTGCTTGGCGGGCTTTACGTTGCTTCGGGTGTACCAGCCAGGCGATGCCAATACTCAGGATGTACAGCGCTACCATGGGCGCGGCGAAAATGCACATGTTCAGGATGTCAGTGGTCGGAGTGATGATGGCCGCGATAATGAAAATCACGAGGATCGAATAGCGCAGGTTGCGCCACATCCAGCCAGCATTGACGATGCCCATCAGCGCCAGGAAGAAGACCAGGATGGGCAACTCAAAAATGACCCCCATGCCGATCATGATGGTGAGGAACAAGTCGGTATATTCGCCGATTGTGATCATCGGCTGGAATTGTTTGCCGTAGTCGATCAGGAAGTTCAGGGCTGCCGGGTAGACCATCTTGTAGGCGAACAATCCGCCCGACAAGAACAGCAGCACCGTCGAGAACATGAAGGGAAATACGTAGCGTTTTTCGTTGCGATAGAGGCCGGGAGAGATGAACATCCAGACCTGGTACAGAACGAACGGTGAAGTCACGAACAACCCGGCAAGCGCTGCCACTTTCAGGTAGAGATTGAAAGGCTCGGTGGGGTTGAGATAGACGAGCTTTTCAGCCATCCCGTTGCGCTGCAGCGCTTCCATGATGGGACGCTGGACGTAGCTGAAGATGAATTCGTGGTAATTCCAGCAGGCGAAAAATCCGACCGTAACTGCAATGATGGAGTAGATGAGTCGGCGGCGCAGCTCTTCGAGGTGATCGAGGAAGCTCATGGCGGTAAGGCCGTCGCGGGAGTCGTCGGCGGGAGGAAGTTCCGCAGCCATTTCAGGCATCGGGCGCCTTGGCGAGCGAATTCGTTTCCGGGGCCGAAATCTCTGTGGGGGCCAAGCCGCTGGAAGCTATGGAGCCTGCGGGCGCCTGGACGGGAGGCAGGATGGTCTGGCGATGTTGTTCGATATCCAGCTGCGAGATTTCGGACTCGATTTGCGCCTTGAATTCGTTCGAGGCCCGCTTGAATTCATTCAGGGCCCTTCCGATCTGTCGTCCGATCTCGGGCAACTTCTTTGGCCCGAACAGGATCAGGGCAAAAAGGAAGAGGAAGATCATCTCTGGAAAGCCCAGGTTCATGTTTCCATGATACTGCCGGAGTGAGGTGGCGGCAATCCGACAGTGGCGGCTGGCCTAAATTCATAGACCAGTAAGGACACCAAGGTCCACGAAGGAGATCATTGGCGGCTCTCTACATTTGTGGGGCGTTACGGGCGGAACCGCAGCCTCTTTCGGCGCATCCAATTGGCAGTAGCTCGGGATGGAATAAGCCGCTGATTTCGTTGCCCTGGTGGTTACTTGAGGGTATCGAAAGGGGTGGTTCGGCGGGCTGGACTGCTGCTATACTTCGCTGATACGCGCTGGCCGGGTGTTCTTTTACCTCCCCGGCGAAGGAAAACATGATGGTTGGTAGTTCTCGACGCGCTCTCTTCCTGGTTGTATTCATTCTCGTAACCTGCGGATTCCTCGGGATCGTATTTGGGCAGAAGATCAATCCTTCGGCCGCTCCCGGTGGAGACTCGGACGTCCGCGACAGTCTGCGGCAGTTCACCACGGTCTACGACGTGGTCGAACAGAACTATGCCGAGCCGGTGAACCCGGACAAAGCGATCTACAACGGGGCGATTCCCGGAATGCTCCACGTGCTCGATCCGCACTCTAATTTCTTCGATCCCAAGGCCTATTCCCTGCTGCGCGAAGATCAGCGCGGAAAATACTACGGCGTGGGTATGACCGTCGGACCGCGCAATAACAAGGTGATTGTGATTGCGCCGTTTGTGGGGACTCCCGCGTATCGCGCCGGAATCCGGCCGGGTGACATTATCGCTGCTGTCGATGGCAAGCCCACTGACAACATGAGTACCGGCGATGTGGCTGATCTGTTAAAGGGGCCAAAGGGCACTACGGTCCATATTACGATTCTGCGCGAAGGCGCAGACAAGCCATTGGAGTTTGCCGTCGTACGCGATGAGATTCCGCGCTACAGCGTGGACCTGCATTTCCTGATCAAGCCGGGAATCGGCTACATGCACGTATCGGGCTTTAACGAGACCACTGAGCACGAAGTCGCGGACGCGCTCGACCAGATGGGCGATCTGAAGGGATTGATTCTCGATCTGCGGCAGAATCCCGGCGGGCTGCTAAACGAAGGTGTGGGCGTGGCTGACAAGTTCCTACACAAGGGACAGCTGATTGTTTCTCACCACGGACGGTCGTCTCCCGAAAAAAGATATACCGCGGCGCATGGCAACGGCGGACGGGACTATCCCCTTGTAGTGTTGGTGAACCGGGGCACGGCTTCGGCGGCGGAAATTGTTGCCGGCGCAATTCAGGACCATGATCGCGGACTCATTGTCGGGGAAACCACTTTCGGCAAGGGTCTGGTGCAGACGGTGTATCCGCTATCGGAGAACACTGGACTGGCCCTGACCACCGCCAAGTACTACACCCCAAGCATGCGCCTGATCCAGCGCGATTACGCCAACGTTTCGCTGTACGACTATTACTACAATCGCGAGAGCGAAGAGAATGCACACAACGCCACGCGCGAAGTGAAACTCACGGACAGCGGGCGGACGGTTTACGGCGGCGGTGGGATCACCCCCGATGAAAAGATCGAGGCGGTGAAAAGCAACAAGTTTCAGGACTCACTGCTGCAGCATTACGCGTTCTTCAATTTCGCCAAGCACTATGCAGTGACGCATCATCCCGCCAAGAGTCTTGAGGTGGACGATGTGGTGCTGCTCGACTTCCGCAAGTTCCTTGATGAGGAGAAGGTTCCCTACACCGAGGCGGATCTGCTGCAGAATGATGCCTGGGTGCGGTCCAGCATCAAGAGCGAAATTTTCGTGGATGTGTTTGGGCAGGAAGAAGGCTTGAAGGTGCGGGCGGAGACCGATCCTCAGGTGACCAAGGCGCTGGAGTTTCTGCCCAAAGCCAAGTCATTGGCGGAAAATGCTCGCAAGATTGTGGCAGAGCGAACTGGTGGGCATCCTCTGGTTCAGTAACGCTGATTAATGCGTTAAATGAGGCCGAATTTTCGGGCCTTTTTCTTTTTGGTCTTGGGATGGAGGACGGGCGGGACGCCCGGCCTCCATCCTCCATCCCTACGGCCCCCACTTGTGCAGATGCCGAGGGCGAGACGCCCTCGGGACAGTCGGCGGGACGCCGGCGCTACGAAGTTCGTTGACCTTTCTTCTCGTGACCTTTCTTCTCGTGTCAAGGCCAAGTAGAAAGTTCCGGTTCTTAGCCAAGTAGAAACTTCCGCTTTGGAAGTTTGGTTTTTGGGGATGGGGTGCAGGGGAAGGGGCAATTTTCCCTTCCCCTGCCAGCGCTGTAGTCGCGGTCAGCTGCGGGCGGCCTGCCACAGAGGTCGGTCGGGCACCCGTTGACAAGCTTCGTTATAGCGAGCCCGTTGTTGCTGGCGGCGCCGTTGTCGTTCGACCGCGTCCGCTTTCTGTGCCGCCCGGGGCGGAGTCCAGGCAGCCTGATAGCTGGGTTTGTTTTCCGCCGCACAGGGTTGCAACTGCAAGCGCCGTTGCTTCCAGCGCATCCACAGCGTCTGATCCAGTCGCTGTTCGATCTCTACCTGCTGGCCACGCATCCCGCCGCCAATGTCGCTGCGCTGGATCTGATACGTGGCCCCCGCCCAACCCACCGTGTAGTTCTGGGCCACGGTCCGCGTCTCCACTCGGCTCAGCACTGAATCCAGGTCCAGCCTGCGATCCAGGGCACGGTGCGCATCTCCGGCCTGCTCCGCTTCCCGCGCGAATCGCCGCTTCCAGAGCGGCAGGTACACTTGCTCGAGATAGCGATTGGCTTGCTCCCGGCTGCTGGCTCCCACCTTGCGCAAGCCTTTCACCAGCCGATCTTGCGCGGTGCCGAAGAATCGTTCTACCCGCCCTTTGGCTTGCGGCGAGTGGGCCGCGATCCACTCGATGTCAAGTTCCTTCAGCGCCCGCCCGATCTGCGTGGGTTGCTCGGCGGGTGCCTGGCGTTGATGGACGGCCTTGGGCGCGGTCTGAAACAAACTGGCCTTGTCGGTGTACACCGCCAGCGGCCGCCCGTTCGCCTTCCCATAGCGGCCTAACATCCCCAGGTTCTCCTCCGTCGAATCGTGATCGACGAAGCGCGCAGTCGCCTGCGAGGTGGCATCGTCCAGCATGGCAATCAGATACAATCGCTCGCCTCGTCCCTCCAGCCAGTCGTGCGTACTGGTGTCCCACTGCAGCAACTCTCCCCAGCGTGCTCTTCGCCGCCGCCACATGTGCACTTGCTCTACCCGGGCTCGCCGCGCCTTCCACAGTCCCGCTTCCAGCAGCCACTTTCGCAACGTCTCTTTCCCCACCTGCACTCCGTGCTCGGCGGCTAGTTCCTCCGCTGCCAGCGTCGGCCCATAGTCATGCCACTGCCGCGCTTGCTTGTGCTGGGCAAACAGCTTCACCGCCCGCGCCTTCATGGCCTCCGGCAGCCGCCGGTTCGACCGCTTTCCCCGCAAACCGTGCACTACCGCTCCATCACCGCGCGCTCGCATGCGGCGCAGCACCTCCCGCACCCACCGCGGACTGACACCCAACTCTTTCCCCGCTTGCACTTGCGTGATGTGCCGCTTCCTCACTGCATCCAGCAACTTCAATCGATCGCGATCCTTCCTCCTCATCCACAGCTCCTCTGGTTGTTCCGCCATGCCCTATCAAAGCGGAACTTTCTACTTGGCTCCAAGAGGAACTTCTCATGTGGCTGCGACATGACCTTTCTTCTCGTTGACTTGGTGGCAGTTACCTAGCATAATCCGCAGTTGAGGCTGGTTTTGACCCTCGCCAGCCGCCAGTTCCGGACATCGGATGGCAACCCCCTTAGCCACATTCCGGCTGGTTTTCCGCGCGCCCGACACCAGGCGCCGTGGTTGAGCCGATGCTGAAGCAGGGGGTGTGGATGCTGGCTGCAGTTCCGGCACTGGTTGCGGGATGGACTGACTGGCGTTGGAGGCGTATTCCGAACTGGCTGACAGTGCCAGCCCTGCTGCTTGGAATAGCGGTTAACTGCTTTGCTGCGGGCTGGGCGGGAGCGAAAGAATCGCTGCTGGGAGCGGGACTCGGGCTAGGCCTGTTGCTGCCATTCGTCCTCATACGAAGCCTGGGCGCTGGGGACTGGAAGCTGGCGGGCGCGCTGGGCGCGTTCCTGGGGCCGTCGCGGATGATTACCGTGTTACTGGGGACAGTACTAGTGGCGGGGTTGATGGCGGTGGTTGTGATTGTCTGGAAGAAACGCGTCGGGCGGACATTGCATAATCTGGGGCATCTTGTGGCTGCCCTGTTTACGCTGCACCTGCCGGGACCGGAGCTTTCACTGGATAATCCCGAATCTTCGAAGATACCGTTTGGCGTGGCGATGGCTGTGGCGGTGATTCTTTATACTGTGGGACAGGCGTGGCACGCTTTCTGACGGCAATGAAATTCTGGAAAAAGATCGCGAGCGAAGCCATTGGGGCCGAGATAGCGGAGGCGGCGATTGTGTTGCCATTGGTCTTCATGCTGCTTCTTGGGATCTACTGGTTTGGGCGGGCGTACAACATTTATGCCACGATCACGCACGCCGCTCGCGAGGGGGCACGTGCAGCGACCGCACCGACTGCCGCACTTTTGGGCAATACGCCTTTGACGGCAGCGCAAGTGGCTACGCGCGTCAGCGAAGTACTTCAAGCTTCCAAGCTGGATCCGGGACAAGTTACTCCCCTGCTGCCAAACCCGGTCCTGAAGGACTGCCAGACAGGTGCTCCCGTCGTTCCAGCTTGCGCAACCAGCCCGGCGATTTGTTTCGCGACTAATGTTCGCCTCAATGACCCGACTACGGGGCCTGCGGCTTGTGGCGTTTCGGTCAGCTTCCAATATCCCTATCAGTTCTACCTTCCGTTCACCTCACTGAATGGACAACTTATCCAGCTCAAGGCTGACGTCCAAACCACGGGAGAGGACTAGTGCGAGCGCGTGTGCCGCGATTTCAACGGTGGAAACCGCTTGTTGGCGACGCCTCGGGCTCGCAGTTGCTGGAATTCGCCGTTGCTCTGCCTCTGCTTGTGGTGTTCGTCGTCGGAATTTTCGACTTTGGCGCGGCCTTTAACGTAAAGCAGAAGATCAACAACATCACGCGCGAGGCGGCGCGGTTTGCTTCCACTCTTCCCGAGAGTGATCTGGACGCGATCGGGACGCCGGCTTCAATCACAGCGATCCGCGATCTCGTGGAAAGCCATCTGCAGGCGGGAAGAATGAACGACTGCGGGTTGGCCACAGCAGCCGCGGTGCCTAATTTTGCGGCACTCACCTGGACTTACACCACGGGTGCAGGCTGCCCGGCTCCGCTGGTTCTGACGATTGAGAGAGGCTATTCGTTTCAGAGCATTGTCCTGGGCAACAACCTTAAGGTGATGAGCACGCGGGTTACTCTACTATATCCGTACCAATGGCAGTTCAACCGGGTGATTGGCCTGATGGCTCCGGGAGCTACCTACCCTGGAGTAAGCCAGATTATGACGGACGCAATTGTGCCGAACATGGACTGATAACGTTATGCGCAACCGCGGTGAATTCCATTTCCCTCGACGCTCGGGCGAGCGCGGTCAGACGATCATCCTGGTCGCGGTAAGCCTGGTATCGCTGCTGGCCATGGCCGCGTTGGCCATTGATGTCGTGACCTTGTATGTGGCTCGCAGCGAGATGCAGCGGGCAGCGGATGCCGCAGCCCTGGCGGGCGCCAAAGCCTTTGTGGATTCTGGGGTGACTTCGCTCGCGACCACCGATCCCAACTACGTAGCGGTGCAAGGTCTGGCGCAGACCATGGCCGGGCAGATAATTACGGACATCGTGCCGCAGAACAGGATTCAAGGGACGCCACCTGTGCTGGTGGGAGCGCCGACGTTCAATTTCGGGCGGCCCGGAAATCCGCAGGTGAGCGTGACGCTGCAACGCGCCGATCTGCCTACTTTCTTTTCCCGCATCTTGGGCCGCGCTTTCTCAACCGTGAGCGCGACTGCCGTCGCTGAAGCTTACAACCCTGCCAACGCGCCTGCGGGTTATCCACCGATTGCCCCGAAGTGCGTCAAGCCGCTGCTGATAGCCAATCAGGATCCTAAGGGCGCGGGTCCGTCTCCAATCGTTAATCCCGTTACTGGAGTACCCGTGGCGGCCGGCGTAGTTGGAGAAACAGTTTTGCTTAGGCCATGCACTGGGGCGTGCGCACCGGTCGCCGGAGCCCTTCAGTTCCGCCCGGCGCAGGTGAATCCCGGTACAGCAAACCTTTGTCCCAGCACTTGTACACCGCCAGCAACGGATTACGAAACCAGCATTGAGTGCTGCGATTCGGCAAATCCACCGGCTACTCAATATGAGTGTGGGCCGCTGGTTCCCAACCCGCCGGTGAATATCGATGCGTTGTTGATCGACCCTCTGCTGAGCAACGGAACGAATAATGGGCTGCAATGCCTATCCAATAATCCAACCGAGGACACCATTGATCCCACGAGCCTGCCTGAACTCACGGCGGGCACCGGGCCCGCGCGAATTACGGCGAGAAGTGGGCCGCAAAACGGAAACCTGGTTACCACAAGCCGGTCGATTGCGACTTTCCCTATTATCGAAAACCTCGGTGCTGCGCCACTTCATGTGGTTGGATTCCTGCAAGTGTTTGTTGATCCGGTCACTCCTGCTATTCCGACTAGTACTACTGCTCGCATTTTGAACGTTATTGGCTGCGGTAACGCTCCAGGCCCGGCGCCGCCGGTGTTGGGCGGCGGATACTCTCCCATTCCTGTGCGGCTGATTCACTAACAGAGGCGCCTAGCGAGGGTTAGTTCGCTGCCGTTCGAGCGGGGGCGCTCGCGCCTACATTTTTCTACTGCGGTGGGGGGCTATCTTGCTGGGGGGGCGGGGCTTCCTGCTGGCCCTGGCCCTGGCCTTCCGGTTGCTGTTGCATTTCGGGTTGCGGCTCTGGCGTGGGTTGGGGTTCGGGTTCGGGCTCGCTTTGGGTCACCGGCTGCTCGGGGGACATTGTGGCGGGTTGCGATATTCCTCCGGCGCCGCGGTAGGTCAGGATGACGCTCTTCAGTTTTCCTGGTTCGCGCTCCGAGTCGACCATGATGAAGTTGAAGCGGGAGCCGTTGAGCAGCGAAACCAGGGCTTCCCGGATGGGGGCCGGCCCGATCACGGCCACGATCTGTTCCTGGGCAGCGCCCGGCGGTAAGGGAATATCGGTGCCGGTTTGGCGCTGGACTTCAGTGAGGACTTCGGCGAGGCTGGCGTGGTCGGCCCGGATGCGCAGGCGTCCATTGTTGTATTCGACTTCCACCTTCACGACGGGTTTGGGGGGCGCCGGGTTGTAGGCCACGTTATCGATGTGGGCCTTGGCCGCGGCCTGTTGCTGGTCGGACATCAGCCTGACGATGACCGTTTTGCCATCGGGAAAAATCTGGTAGTGTTGCGGGCTGTTCAGGTCGATGACCACCCGGGTGGTGGGCGGATTCTCGCTGAAGCGAGCGACACGGTATCCCTTAATGTCGCCCTGATTGAGCAGCTTGGTGCGCAGATCGGTAGCTGGCTGGGCGTTGGGGAAATCGAGGATGAGACGGTCCGGATCGGTGATTACCTGGCTGCGTAGGGCCACGGGCTGACTGGTGGCGATCTCAACGCTGGCGCCGCCAGCGGTGCTGGTGACTTTGACGCTCTGAAGCGTCGCCAGGGATTTCGGGGCGGACGCGGCACGGGCCGGGAACGGGACCGCGGCGATCATGAGCACGTATACGAAAAAAAGGGGGCGCATCAGCACTCTCAAGCTTGATTCTAGCAGTCCGAGAGATTGATAGCAGCGGCCTGTGTCCTTCTGAGTACCGATCTTTGGGCCCTGGCCAAGCGGTTTCGGCACTGTTCGGAAACGGGAGAGTATTCGGTCTGGGGTTCCTTCTCTCGTAAACCACTCTTGCGACAGTGTGCCGCCTATAGGGGTCCTTCGACTCCGCAGGAATTTCGCGGAGCGAAATTCCTGCTCCGCTCAGGATGACATTACCTATTACTTCTTCTCGGCGGCGGGATCGCTGACCGACGCGGTCAGGCGGGTGATCTCGGCAAGCTGCTTCTGCGCGTCTTCGACCTCAGAGGGCTGCTTTGCGCTCTTCAGATAGTTCTGTAAATGGCTGGCCGCCTCCTCGTAATCGCGCTTTTGAATCAGGATGATGCCGAGCAAGTATTCCAATCTGGGGACGCTATGCTGATCGTCAACCTTCATGCCCTGGCGGGCGCTCTTCTCGGCCTCCGCCAGATTGTGGATGTAGTAGTTGCCCGTCGCGTTACGCAACCAGGCGTCGGGAAAGCTCACGGGATCGAGGGCCAGCAGCTGGCTGGTGACTGTGACCAACTCCGGCCAACGCTGTTGCCAGACGTCCAACTCGGCCAGGCCACGGTAGGGATTGACGTACTTGGGATCGGCGGCGATGGCTTGTTCAAAAGAATGGCGCGCCGGGACGGCATCGTTATTGCGGAATTGAATGCGGCCCAGGTCAAACCAGGCGACGGCGTACTTGGGATAAATCTCGACCGCTTTGGCGAATAGTTGCTGGGCCTCTTCCCACTTCTCTTTGTCCGCCTTTTGGCGCCCCTTTTGATAGGCTTTTTGCGCATCTTTCGGTGCCATCGCGCTGGTGGCGCTGATGGTCAAGCCTTCAACCTGTCCCATGCGGTGCAACACCAGGCGGCCGATGTCGGCGCTTTCAAAGGTGGAGAGACGGCTGCTCAAATCCACCGGTCGCGAACTGAAACCGGGAAGCTGGGCCATCAACTCACATTCGCGCCAATTACGCTGGATGTTGCTGCCCCGGCTGCTGGTGCCCGGGTTGGAGATCGAATCGACGTCGGCTTCCCCGATGCCGGCAGCGTAACTGGTGACCTGGTCGCCCAGTTCGAAGCTAAAGTTGCCGCGGGAGTCGGTGCGGGTCACGGTTTGTCTGCGTCCGCGGCAAATGGTCTGAATGCTGGCCGACTCGGTGAGCTGGGTGCCATCGTCCAGAACGACTTTCCCGGTAAGAAAAGCTCTTTGCCCAAAAGTTGGGTCAGGCGAATTTATGCCGGGTTGGGTTGTGATGGTGCGGCTGGGGGCTGGAGAAGAAGAGGGGCCTTTTCCGCCCGTGGGCTTGCCCTGGGCAGAAGCCAGGGCGGTCAAGTTCAGGGTGAGAACAACACAGCAGGTGAGGCGGTAATTCATGACATGCCCCCGGAGACAGATTGGCACGATTATACGTCCGGAGGGAGACCAATGCTGCAGGTTATTTCCGGGTATCCGGCGCTGGATGATCAGAGAGCATAGCCCGGCAATTGTAAGGGTACGCGCGAGATCCTTCGAGACTGAAGTCTCTCAGGATGACGCCAGTTGTGGGAGTCTATCGAAACTGAACTACTGGCTAACAGGCGGATGGCGGCCTGGGAGCATGCTTGTCTGCTATAGTTTTTTCGACCAAATTTCTTGCAGCCGAGGTGTTTCCCATGCCACGAATGGTTCGCTGTGGGCTTATTCAGGCGCGCAATGTGCTGGGCGCCGAGCACTCGCTGGGCGAGATCCGCGACGCCATGGTGAAGAAACATGCAGAGATGATTGGGCAGGCGGCCCAGCAGAAAGTCCAGATTCTCTGTCTGCAGGAATTGTTTTACGGCCCCTACTTTTGCGCCGAGCAGGACGCGCGCTGGTATGAAATGACGGAGGCGGTCCCGGACGGCCCTACGGTTCGTCTGATGCAGGAGCTGGCGGCCAAGCACCACATGGTGATCGTTGTTCCGGTGTACGAGCAGGAGATGGCCGGGCTCTACTTCAACACGGCAGCCGTAATCGATGCGGACGGGCAGTACCTGGGGAAATACCGCAAGCATCATATTCCGCACTGCCATCCCGGATTCTGGGAGAAGTTCTATTTTACCCCCGGGGACCTCGGCTACCCGGTGTTCGATACCAAATATGCCAAGGTCGGCGTCTACATCTGTTACGACCGGCACTTCCCCGAAGGAGCCCGCGCCCTGGGACTGAATGGAGCGGAGATTGTTTTCAATCCCTCGGCGACCGTGGCTGGCCTGTCCGAATACTTGTGGGAGTTGGAGCAGCCCGCGCACGCGGTGGCTAACGGGTATTTTGTGGGGGCCATCAACCGCGTGGGCGAAGAGAAGCCGTGGAGCATTGGAGAGTTTTACGGCAAGAGTTACTTCTGCAATCCGCGGGGCAAGATCTTCGCCCAGGCCAGCCGCGACAAGGATGAAGTGCTGGTGGCGGACCTTGACCTGGACATGATTCTCGAAGTTCGCAAGGTGTGGCAATTCTTTCGGGATCGGCGACCGGAGAGTTACGGCATTTTGACGACGCAGAGTGGCAAGGGATGAGTGTCATCCTGAGCGCAGCGGATGCTTCGTTTCGCGAAGCGGCTGCGGAGTCGAAGGAATCCTATAGCTACTCAGTGGCAGCAAGTTTAGTCGCGCCGTCTACGAACTGCCCAAGCAAATCCCGCGATGATGATGATCGAGGGAACCTATCTCACGCTTTACAAGAGCGTCAAAGCTGATGGGAGTCCGCTCAGGATGACAAGGCTGGGCGCTGAACTCCTGCCCTTCCGCAGCTCTTTCCACGAAAACATGGAAGTCGCACCCGTTGAACGGGTACAATCCTTCGCATGTCGAAGCCTCGAAGCTTCTCTATTATCGTTCTGATGCTCGCAGCGGCTACCCATGCGGCTTTCTCGCAAGAGATTCAAAGACTCGACCCTTCACTTGACCAGCTTGTGCCTCCGAACGCCGTGCTGGAGAAGATAGCAACCGGTTTCAACAAGTGGACCGAGGGGCCAGTCTGGACCCGTAATGGCACGTTGTTGTTTGCGGAAATTCCGGCAAACAACATCGATCAGTGGGTTCCCGGACAGAGCGCAACCGTCTTCATGCACCCCAGCGGATATAAAGGAACGGAGCCCTTCAAGGGACCGGAGCCGGGTTCGAATGGAATGACTCTCGATGCGGATGGCAGGGTCAGCGTCGCGGGACACGCCGGACGCACCGTCTGGCGGCTCGAATCGGTCGACCCACACGCACAAATCACGGTCCTGGCGGACTCGTATCAGGGCAAGAAGCTCAGTAGTCCGAACGACCTTGTGTATAAATCCGATGGCTCGCTGTACTTTACCGACCCGCCTTACGGTCTGCCCACACAGAGCGACAACGATCCTGCGAAGGAGTTGCAGGTTAACGGCGTATATCGCGCGCCGGGTGCGCGCCAACAGAAGCCGGGCGCCGCGCCCGAACGTGAGAAGCTGCAGCTTGTGATCAAGGACCTGCCCCGACCGAACGGCCTGGCCTTTTCGCCAGACGAGAAATTTTTGTATGTCGCGGACTCCGGCAAGAAAGTATGGATGCGCTATCGGGTGCAGCCCGACGGATCGGTTACGGATGGGAGCGTATTTCTCGATCCATCTTCCGATCCGGCCAAAGGCGTGCCGGACGGTCTACGGCTGGACAAGAATGGAAACATTTACAGCTCGGGTCCGGGTGGCGTCTGGATTATTTCTCCCGAGGGCAAGCACCTCGGAACCGTTAAGGTTCCGGAGGTGGTAAGCAACGTGGCTTGGGGCGATGCGGACGGCAAGACGCTTTACATTACTGGGAGTACAAGCGTGTATCGCGTCAAGCTGAGCGTCCAGGGGGATCGCAAGCATTGAACGGGCGGTATGGCCAGGCGTCTTAGCTGACAAATACGTAGTAGCTTGGTTTGAAAGGTTTGTTTCTGACGCGAAGCGTCATGCTGAGCTTGCGAAGCATCTTGGGTGAAGCGGATTTGCAGTCAGCTTGGGAATTGCGATCGTACGCGCGAGATCCTTCGAGACTGAAGTCTCTCAGGATGACGCTAGCGTGGGATTTGTCGAAAATTGAGCCACTACCGACAAATAACATGGGTTGACTAGGCTAGAGCCACTTTATACAGGGCGACGAGTTTCGCCCATGCCCGTTCGGCTTCCGCCTTGTTGTAGATGGGCGCGCCGTCCCGCATCGGCATATCCGGCACGCACCATCCGTGCTGGGCTGGGTACACTTCGATTTCCGCTGGAACCTTGGCAGCGGCAAAGGCTTCCTTCAGTTTGTCCTTTGCGTCGGGTTGTTTAATGTCGTCGCTCGACGCGATCCCAAAATACATACGCGCCTTGATCTTGGGCGCGAGCAGATGCGGGCTATCCGGCTTGTCGGTCACCAGTCCGCCGCCGTGGAAGGACGCGCCCGCACCGATGCGATCGGGCAGTGTGGCGGCGGTCCTTACCACCAGCGCACCGCCCATGCAGTAACCCTGGGTTCCGATCTTCTTTGATTTGCTGACTTCTTTTTGCGCGTCGAGGAAGGCGACGTAAGCGGTGGCATCCTTCTCGGCGTTGCCGGGCGCGTTTACTGACGCCATCAGAGGCACAATTTTCGCCATATCGTCCGGATTCTTAAAGTTGAAGGTTGAAGCATCGGTGAAAGGAGCCTTGGACACTCGGTAAAAGGGATTGGGCACGAGGACGGAATATCCCTCTGTCGCGATGCGTCTCCCGATGCCGCGCATCGAAGGCCGGAGACCTAGTGCGTCAGGCCAGATCAGAACTCCGGCATGCGAACCGGATTTCGGGCGAATGAAGGCGGCGTCGCAAGTTCCGTCCGGGGTCTTGATCTCGACATCGGTTTCGACGACTTCGAGGTCCGCGTCCCCGGCTAACGGCACCGTCGCGGCGAGGCCCGCACCCACTACGAGGACGGCAAAGTCACGTCGTGTGATGTCTTTGAGGGGTGTGTCGTTCGTTGGCTCATTCTTATTTTCGTCTGTCATGGCTGTTCCTTTTAAGAATTCTATTCTATCTGGCCTTATGGCACGTGGAAGTCCAGGGCGTAAACCTCTTGCGTGCCGGCATCGCGCATCAGCACAGGAAAACCGTCAGTGGTCAGGCCCATCCAGGCCATCCAATAGCTGAGGGCGCGACAAGATCTTTTAGGCTGCCCACCTACTCCACTTTATGGTCTTGATCTTGCCTGTGATTGTTTTCCTTCCGAGCGTATTCGAACTTTTCCAGACTCTTCACGAAGTCGCTTTTGCTTTCCGAGGGCGCTGACGCAAGGGCCAGCCTCTCCGTTTTTACCGCATCCTCGAATTGCCAGTTCACGTAATAAGCCTCCACCAGAGTGTCCAGATAAATCGGGTTGGGATGATCCTTACCTGCAGTAACGGCCTTGTGAGCATACTCCAGCGCGGCAGCGGGATTACGGATCGCAGGATCGGTACTGGTGGCATAGGCCCAGGCAAGATTGTTCTGCGCGCCGGGGTCACCTTGATCGGCCGCTCTGCGGTACCAGTACACCGCTTGTGCGCCGTCTTTAGGCAGACCTTGTCCTCCGCTGTCGTATATGGAACCGAGGTAGGACTGGGCGCTCGAGTCCCCAAGGTCGGCGGCCTGACGATAGGCAGCCATGGCGCCGGGCTGGTCGCCAAAACGTTGGTTGGCGATACCGAGGTCGTACCAGAACTCATGGGTCTTCGACGCCCTGAGGCAGGACCGGAATCGGGAGGCCGTGCAATGGTTCCGTGAAGCCGTCATCTACAGGCCCAGAATCCCCACTTGGCTTCCTGGTAGCCGCCTGAGGCAGACAGGTTGACTCTCGGCCGTCCGAAGGTCGCAGCCCATAATCCAAATAGAAGAATCGTGCCAATCGCGGCAAGAATGGAAAGGCGAAGGCGCGGCAGAGTAAGCGCGAATCCCGTCAGAACGCCGAGTGCGGCCCCCGCGCCGTGGGCGATGTTGGCTACTGGGACGGTCTTGGTCACGGTAGTGAAAATGCAGATGAAGAACCACACGACGAAGAGTTGAATGGTCCTCTCATCGATGGCATCGCGAAAGCGTTCGTCTCGTTTGGAAAGAATCCAGAGCAGTCTGAACAGGCCATAGCCGACACCCGAGAGTCCGACTCCGCCGGAGGAAAAAGCAAATTCGAACGCACTGGAGCCGATCGCAAACAGAAGAATCAGGGCTACGGTCCTGAGATGGCCGTACACTTGCTCAATAAGCGTTCCAAGAACCCATAGCCAGTAAACATTGAAAGCCAAGTGCCAGATGTTGAGATCCGGAAAAATGCAAGTCACCAACCGCCAGAGCTCCCCTCGCCGGATCATGGCGCTCTCGAAGAGCGAAGAGAAATCCATCTTGGCCCACCACGCGATCGTGATCCCGATGGCCAGCATCGCGGTGCCGGCCGTCACCGGATACCGGGGCAATTCGGTAAAGCTCGGCGAGCGACGCATGTTGCCACACCTTATAGGGAGTCCGGCCTTATCGTCTAGACCGGGGAACTCCGGACATCAACCCGGCCGGATGCGACCCAGCAAAAGCGGGGCAGTCCGTGTATAAGATTAGTTCCACAAATGTCCATGCCGACCTCTGTCACTCGCGCCGCCATTGAATCGAGTCCGCTCTACAACCCCGATCTTGCTCCTACTGTCATGCCGGGAGAAGCCGCCTCGGGCGATCGCGGGGCGCGGACCTGGGGCACGTACAACTACGCCGCGCTCTGGGTCTCGATGTCGGTCAACATTTTGACCTACATGCTGGCGGCCAGCCTGATCCAGGGTGGGATGAACTGGAAGCAGGCGGTGTTTACCGTTTTCCTGGGGAACTGTATTGTGCTGGCGCCGATGCTGCTGAATTCGCATCCGGGGGCGCAGTATGGGATTCCGTTTCCGGTGCTGGCGCGGGCCTCGTTCGGAGTGCTGGGGGCCAACGTGGCTGCGATTTTGCGGGCGTTGGTGGCGTGCGGGTGGTTTGGGATCCAAACCTGGATTGGGGGCGAGGCGGTTAACGTCTTGCTGGCTACCGTATGGCCGGCGTGGAAGTCCGTGCCGCACGGCGCCGGCATTTGTTTTCTGGCGTTCTGGCTGATCAACCTGGCTGTGATCCTCAAGGGAATCGAGTACATTCGATTTCTGCAAGGCATCAGCGCGCCCGTCTTGTTGGGCGTTGGCTTGCTGTTGCTGGGGTGGGCCTATGTACAGGCCGGCGGATTTGGGCCGATGCTTTCCGCGCCGTCGCGCTTTACAAGTTTTTCGGAGTTTCTGAAGTTTCTGATTCCGGCTTTGAACGCGACCGTGGGATTCTGGGCGACGGTCTCGCTGAATATTCCCGATTTTTCGCGTTTTGCGCGCAGCCAGCGGGCGCAGGTGATCGGTCAGGCACTGGCCTTGCCGACCACCATGACTCTTTACTCGCTGGTGGGAGTGCTGGTGACCTCGGCGACCGTGGTGATATACGGATCGGCGATCTGGGATCCGGTGCAACTCTTAAGCCGGTTTCATTCGCGCCTGGCGGTGGTGGTGTCGCTGATTGCGATCCTGCTGGCCACTCTGAATGTAAACATTGGCGCCAACGTGGTTTCTCCGGCTAACGATTTTTCCAACCTGTGGCCGCGTAAGATCAGTTTCAAAACCGGCGGCGTGATCACTTGCTTCATGGGTATCGCCATCATGCCGTGGAAATTGCTGGACAACTACAAGACATTTATCTTTGGCTGGCTGGGAGGGTATGCGGCGTTTCTGGGGCCGGTGGCGGGCATCATGATTTGTGATTACTGGCTGATCCGGCGGCGGTCCTTGCGGGTGGATGATCTTTATCTGCGGGGCGGAGCTTACGAATATTCCGGCGGATTTAATTGGAAGGCTGTAGGGGCATTATTTCTGGGGGCGGCTGTGGCCCTGATGGGGTTGGTGGTTCCGGCTTTGCGATTCTGGTATGACTACTCCTGGTTTGTGGGATTCGCAGTGTCGTTTGTAGCTTATTACGGGATGATGGCCAAGGTTGAGCAGAAACCCAGTTCATAGTAGCCAGTTCTCGGTTCTCAGTCCGAACATCGAATGAACTTGGAGCCAATGTTTTTGAGACCGTAGGGTGGTCGTCGCAATCTCATAAGGTAGGTCATGGAGCAGAAATCCAACCCGCGGATTGTGATTGTGGGGTCCGGTTTTGCCGGCTTGCTGGCTGCGCGGACGCTGGCGAAGTATCCAGTTCAGATAACACTGATTGATCGACAGAACTTTCATACTTTTCAACCTTTGCTTTACCAGGTGGCAACTGCCGGGTTATCACCGGGTGAAATTGCTGCGCCGATTCGCTGGATTATGCGCAGTCGCCAGAACGTCGAAGTGCTGATGTCTGAAGTGCAGGATTTCGATTTGTCGCGCCGCGTGGTGAAGCTGCCGGACGCCGAGATTTCCTATGACTACCTGATCGTGGCCTCGGGGGCGAGCCATGCTTATTTTGGACACGATGAGTGGGAGCCGTTCGCGCCAGGGCTGAAGACGATTCAAGATGCCCTGGAGATCCGCCGGCGCATCCTGCTTGCGTTTGAATTGGCGGAGCACCAGGCCAACAGCGAGAAGGAGCAAGTGCAGCTCAACTTCGTCGTGGTCGGCGGCGGTCCAACGGGAGTGGAACTGGCGGGGACCATGGCGGAGATTGCGCGCAAGGCACTGAGCAATGAGTTTCGCACGATTGATCCACGAAAGACGCGGATCGTGCTGCTAGAAGGCGGGCCGCGGATTCTGCCGGCTTATCCCGAGGATCTTTCACGCAGTGCGGAAGAACAGTTGAAACGGCTGGGAGTGGAAGTGCACACGTCCGCGATGGTCACCCTGGTCAAGCCGGGCGCGGTGCATATGGGGGACACGCAACTGCCGGCTGCCGTGATTCTGTGGGCGGCGGGAGTGGCGGCCTCACCCCTTGGGAAAAAGCTCGGAGGGCCGGTAGACCGGGCTGGGCGAGTGGCGGTGAATCCTGATTTGAGCCTGCCGGGGCATCCGGAAGTCTTTGTGATTGGAGACCTGGCCACGCTCAAGGACGAGAACGGAAAGATGCTGCCTGGGGTCGCGCCTGTGGCCATGCAGGAGGGCAAAGCTACTGCTCACAATATTGCCGCCGAACTTCGTGGTGAGCCGCGCAAGAACTTTCATTACTTCAACAAGGGCAACCTGGCGACCATTGGGCGCGCGGCGGCGGTGGCCGAGTTTGGCAAGATTCACATTTCGGGCTTTCTCGCCTGGCTGGCGTGGTTGTTCGTTCACATCTTTTTCCTGATCGGGTTCCGCAATCGCATTATTGTGATGGTGCAGTGGGCCTGGTCTTATTTCACCTACGAGCGGGGCGCGCGATTGATTACGGGGGACACGCATCTCCCCGGATGGGATGAACTGCGGGCGGAAAAGGGGAAGGTTCATAACGCTGCCGATTGACGCTCGCGTTCCTTGTCTCTTCAGATTGTTGAAACCAACGCCTACTCGGTAACTTCCAAACAGAGAGGACCATGGCCAAACTTTTTCGTATTTTTGCGACCTGCGACATCGGGGATGCGATAGATTTGCTCCGCCAACGGGGATACGAAATTGAAATCTATCCGAAACCGGAAGCGCCCCCGAAGAGCCTGATCATCGAAAAAGTGAAATTCGGGATCGATGGGCTGATCACTACCCTGCGTGATGCGATCGACGCCGAAGTTTTTGAGGCGGGCAAGGGAAAGTTGAAAGTAGTGGCCCAGATTGCCGTGGGCTTCGACAACATTAACCGCGCCGACGCCAACCGGTACAAGATTCCCTTCACCCATACCGCCGACGTACTCACCGAAGCCACGGCGGAGTTTGCATTTTTCATGATGGGGGCGCTGGCGCGAAAACTGTGGACGGCGGAACACCTGACCCGGGAGAACAAGTGGGGATACTGGCATCCCTATCTGCCGTTTCTCGGCGACGAAGTCACCGGGAAGACGATCGCCATCATCGGGACCGGGCGGATTGGGCTGGCCATGATCAAGAAATGCGCCGGGTTCGATATGAATATTCTCTGCTATGACCCGGCCTATCAGAATCACGAGTACGTGAATGCCATTCAGGAGATTATGGATCTGCGGCAGGCGCGGGGTATTTCCAGGACGAAAAACTGGATCAAGTACGTGAGCGTGGACGAAGCGCTGGGTCAGGCCGATTTTGTCAGCGTGCATGTCCCCCTGTTGCGCGAAGGCGAGAGTTCCGCGCCGACTTACCATCTGTTCAATGAACGCACGCTACGCCAGATGAAGCCGACTGCATTTCTGGTAAATACTTCGCGCGGACCTGTGGTGGACGAAGCCGCGCTGGCGAAGGCGCTTCGGGAGAAATGGATTGCGGGCGCGGCGCTGGATGTTTACGAGAAAGAGCCTCTGCCGGCGGATTCGCCCTTGCGCGATCCTGCGATTGAGGACCGCTGCCGTCTGTATCCGCACTTTGCCAGTGCGGGGCGAATTACGCGGCTCTCTTCTGATCCGGACAAAGGCATGGCGGGGCGCACCGTGCAGGGGTTGATTGATGTGCTCGAGGGGAATTACGGCGGCGATGTGACCAAGATGCCTTATGTGGTGAATAAGGAAGCGTTTGGGAGGTAGTTTGTCGTTCCCACCGAAAAACTTGTCATCCTGAGCGGAGGGAAGTGTTTCGCTCGCGAAACACTTCCCGGAGTCGATGGACCCCTATCATTTTGACCACAGCCGGACAGCGAGGCTGCTTCCCGAAGTTCGCGGCGAAAGTGTGCAGGCTCTAGCGGCCCTTCGACTGCGTGGCTGCTTCGCGGAGCGAAGCAACCACTCCGCTCAGGATGACAACGCGTTCATCTCCAGGATGCCGCTTACAGGCCTGGGCCTTCGGGATAGGCCGGAAGGTCCGGGGGACGTGGCGGTACCTTTTTCGGGTTGGCCTGGATTTCTTTCATCACGACCTCGATGGCCTTTTCCAGTTGCGGGTCTTGTCCCCTTACCACCAGGTCGGGACGATTTTCCACCACAATGTCGGGTTGCACACCGTGGTTTTCAATCACCCATTTGCTGTTCAAGTCGTAACGTGCGGCCTCGGGGCGGGTGATGTAGCCTCCGTCCATTAGCGGGATGTTGCCGCGAATACCGCGGACGCCGCCCCAGGTGCGCTCACCGATGAGCGGTCCTAGTTTGTAGTACTTGAAGTAGTAACTGAAAATGTCGCCGTCGGAAGCGGCGTAATGGTTCGTCACGCAGGCCATGGCGCCGTTGAATACAACTGGTGGGACCGTGCCGCTCTCCCAATTTCGGTTCGTGCCCATTCCGGCGAGGACACGGCGCAGGCGCGCGAAGATGAGCTGATCGACGAAGCCGCCGCCATTGTAGCGGACGTCAATGATCATTCCTTCTTTGCGAATCTGCGGGAAATATTGCTTGACGAATTCGTTCAGCCCCGGCCCACCCATATCCGGGAGGTAGACGTAACCGATGCGCCCGTTGCTGGCGGCATCAACCTTTTTGCGATTGCTCTCAACCCAGACCAACTCGCGCAGGCTGTTTTCATCCGCAATAGGCTTTACCTGCACGGTGTGGGAGCCCTCCTCCGCGGGCTTCGAATTGACTGTCAGTGTGACATTTTCATTGACCGTGTTTACGAAAAGTTCGTAGGGATTTTGCGGCGTGCGCAGCGGCCGTCCATTGACCGCGAGCAGATAGTCTCCCTCTCTTACGGTTACGCCCGGCTCGGTAAGAGGCGAACGCGTCTGCTGGTCCCAGTTTTCGCCGGCATAGATCTTCTTGAAGCGATACATGCCAGCGGCCTGGTCGGCCTCGAAATCCACTCCGAGCAAGCCTACGTTCACGGGGTGCAGGTCGGGATAGTCTCCGCCACCAACATAGGTGTGCGAGTTCGAGAGTTCGCCGATCATCTCGCCCATGATATAGGTCAGGGTGTAGCGGTCTGCGACCGACGGCAGCAACTGGACATATTTGTCGCGTACTTTGTCCCAGTCCACGCCGTTCATCGCTGCTTCGTAGAAATAGTCGCGCTCCTGCCGCCAGACTTCGTTGAACATCTGCTTCCACTCGGCGGTGGGATCAACCTGCACTCTCATGCCGCTGAGATTGAGCGCGCCATCGCCGACTTTCTTGGGACCGTCGGGCTTGGCATCGATGATGCCGTAGGTGTGGCCGTCGCGTCCGCCGTCGGCTTCATAAAGCAGCTTTGAGCCGTCGAACGAGAGGGCAAATCGCTGCACTCCATCGATCAGAACCTTGTCCTTACGTTCTTTCAGGTCGTAAACGTGGATCGCGGGCGATTCTCCGGGGATCGGTCCGGATAGGCCCTGGATGGGGGTGGTCGAATAGAAGATGAAACCCTTGGAGGCAAGGTAGGTATTGATGACGGCTGGTTCGATGGGCAAAGCTACGATGCGGCCCGCGATACCGTCAAGGTCAATGCGAAACTCTTTAAGCTTTTCCTTTTCATCTTTCTTGTCATCTTTACCTTTATCTTTGTCCTTGTCTTTTTCGCTCTTGTCGTTGTCTTTCGCTTCCTTGGGTTCTTCGCTTTTCTTTTTGCCTTTGCTTTCGGCTTTCCCTCCGCTCTTGGCCGGTTCCTTGCCCGGCGGAACCACCAACTCGTCCTTATTTTCCTCCTTTTTGATTTGAGTTTCGTCGCTCAAGGGCTGGAAGGGCGAGGCTTCGTCGGCACGCAAGGTGACGACATAAATCCGCGTGGTCTTCGGGTTGGAGAATTCGAAGTCAACATTGCCCAGGACTTCGTTAAAATCGCGGTCCGAGAGGAAGTACAAATATTTTCCGTCAGGATCGAAGACCGGCGCGAAGCTGTTGGTCATGCTGGTGGTGAGGGGCGTGATCTTGCTGGTTGCCAGAGAATAAAGATGGACCACCGAGTAGGCATTCTCCGCATTCTTGTCGTAGGCCAGCCATTTGCTGTCGGGAGACCAGGAATAATTCAGGATCTCTCCATACTTTCCCTGATCGATGGCTTTCTGTTTCTTGTCGTTAACGTCGACATACCAAAGACGGCAGTCCTTGTCGGACCAGGCCAGCTTCTTACTGTCGGGCGACCACACGGGAGCGTACTTGAAGCCCTTGTAGCCGCTGGTGATTTGCTGTTCCTTACCCATCCCGTCCTGCGGCGCGATGTAAAGCTCGTCTTCGCCACTGCGGTCGGAGACGTAGACGATCCAGCGGCCATCGGGCGACCAGGCTACCGACTTCTCGCGAATGCCGGGAGTGCGAGTCAGGTTGCGGACGCTGCCCTCTTTGGCCGGGACGGTGAAAACTTCGCCTCGGGCGCCGAAGACGGCGCGCTTCCCTTCCGGTGAAATATCGAAATCAGTGATGTTTTTGGCGGCGCTGGTCCAATGCTTCATGCTCTGGTCGTGGTCGCCCGGCAGCGCGATGGTCAACTTCTTCGGCTGTTTCGATTCCAGATCGAAGCTGTAGAGGTAGCCGCCATTCTCGAAGACGATGGAATCTGGGCCGAGGCTCGGCCACATCACGTCGAAGTCGGTGAAATGGGTTAGCTGCTCGACCTGTTTACTGCCCAGGTCGCAGCTATAGAGATTCAGGCGATGCTCCGGGCCGCGATCGGAACTGAAATAGATGGTGTTGCCATGCCACATGGGAAAGGAGTCAGTCCATTCCGTGTGGGGCAGGTCTTCGACACTGTTGTTTTTGAGATCGTAGATGGCGATGGCCTGGGCCAGGCCGCCGGTGTAGCGCTTCCATGTACGGAAATTTCGAAAGATGGGGTTATAGGCAATTTTAGTACCGTCCGGAGAAAACGAACTGAGGCCACCTTCGGCGAACGGCAGAGGTTCGGGTAGGCCGCCATCAATGCTCACGCTGAAGGGACGCTTGGTCCATCCGTTCGAGGCATCGCGGCGAGAGAGAAACAGAATGCGCTTACTGTCCGGGAGCCAGGTGACTACCTCGTTGTGGATGCCCATGCGATCGCTGAGCGGCGCCGCAGCTCCCTGATAGAACGTCAGCTGCCTGGGTTGGCCGCCCTGGGCGGGCATTACATAGACATTGAAATTGCCGTCGTATTGTCCGGTGAAGGCGATCCATTTACCGTCGGGCGAGAATTTCGGGAACAGCTCGCGCCCGGCGTCTGACGTGATGCGCCGGGCGTCTCCGCCTGAGCTGGATGCCAGCCAGAGGTCGCCGCCGTACATGAAGACAATCTTGTCCTTATAGATGTCAGGAAAGCGCATCATGCGGCCTTCCGGCATTTCCTGCGTTGAGCCGGCGACGGCAAACGCGAGCATCAACAACAGCAACAGCAATCTCTTGGGATAGGACATTAGGGCTCCTCTTGGATGGCGTTCGGGAGGCGGGAAACTGGAATGGTCTCTCATTCAGAACGAAGCTGAAATTGTAACAGTCCTGGAATCGCAACAGCACAGCGTTCCGTCGTCTTGGACGACTGAAGGGGCGAAAGGAAAGCAGGTTGGCGACTAGAGAAAGCGTTTAACCGCAAAGGGCGCAAAGCAGGCCCTCGCCGCGTATCGTATCCGGCGACAAGATTGGCTCGCGGATCGCCTATAATTCCGCTTCGATTCAGCGGTAGCACATGGAGGCCAGCTTGTCCAAAATGGAGAATTTCGTTTCTGCGGGTAGCGTCCCGCGCCGGCG
>Ga0207100_1032_pt1 | contig 37886 bp, 5 predicted proteins | sample Alteio_BWMinHeat_82_FD_153520 | JGI IMG/M metagenome (GOLD analysis project Ga0207100, IMG submission 153520) | Enriched cells from forest soil in Barre Woods Harvard Forest LTER site, Petersham, Massachusetts, United States -... | ecosystem: Environmental > Terrestrial > Soil > Temperate forest >...
GGACTTTGAGATTGGCCAGATAAAGGTCTTTGTCCTCGGCTCCGGAGACCGACACCGACGGGTCCTGGATGCCCAGGGATTCCTCGGCGGTGATCCAGCCGGAATCCAAAAGAAGGTGGGCAGTCTTCTGCCTGACCGCAGGGTCGGGGTAACCCGCGAGCTCCTCCAGAGAGAGTTTTCCCCAAGCGCCCTCGGAGAAAATAAGCCCCTTTCTCCCCGAAAGAACCTGCCTCAAAATCTCCTCCTCGTTCCTCTGCGCCCCCGGGTGGTGGTGAATGTCCTGGAGCAAAACGACAAAAGGAGAGTTGATAGCTAATGGTCGGTGGTTGATGGAAGCCGGATACCAGGTCTCGACGACTTCGCCAATGCTGGAAGGGATGGAAAGCGCGGAGAGAATTCCCCCCTCACCCTCCCCTCTCCCCCCTTCGGGGGGCGAGGAATATTTATTCAATTCCTCTCCCCGCAACGAGGGGAGAGGACTAAGGTGAGGGGTTTGAACTGTGGAGGCGGAATAGTGTTGTTTGTAAACCGCCGCCTCCGCGAGCGGGTTTCCGACGGTTTCAAAAACGACGATGGCCGCGAGAAGCGTGCAGAAGGTTTTTGTGAATGTCAACCCTAACACCCACGCGTAGAGAGTACGCGCGCGGGCATAAAGCCGTCGCAACCACGAAATTGTGGGATTCAAGTTTGATGTGGAGGTTAAGTGCATTCTTTGATTTTTATCGCAAACCTTTTGATTATTATAGGGGTTCGCCTATTAAGAACTCCTTATGGAAAGGTAAAAGAAAGGTAAATTTTCGGGAGGATTTTTAACCGGGCGGAGCTTATTTTTTACAGAAAACTTACACGAAAAAACGATGGTTTCGCTCACCGTTGTAGAACCGATCAGTCAACAGATCACTTGATCCTGAGCCGAATAGGTCGATTAATCGGCTCAATATAGTATTGATTATGAGCCGAATAGAGGTTATAATCGACTCATGACGACCTACAATTGGCAACTAACCGATTGGCCAAATTTTCGTTACGACCTGAAGGATTTTCAATCGGATCTATACCGTTACGCCGAAGCGGCGGGACGGCAGGCGGGAACATTCCCGCATCTTCCTCCCGAACTTCAGGAAGAGGCCACTTTGGAGTTGATGGTCGCCGAGGCTATCAAAACCTCCGCCATTGAGGGCGAATATCTCACACGGGAGGACGTCATGTCTTCCATCCGAAATAACCTGAACCTGAACACTCCCACTGTTCCCGTCAAGGATGGACGCGCCCAAGGCATCGCCCGGATGATGGTCGACGTGCGTCAGTCATTTCGGGAGTCGTTGAGCGAAGAGACGCTTTTCAAATGGCATGCGATGCTCTTGTCCGCCTTTGAAGGGACTCCCCGGATCACGATCGGCGGCTGGCGAATCCATTCAGAACCCATGCAAGTCATCTCTGGCCGGCCCGGAAAGATGACGGTTCATTTTGAGGCACCGCCCTCAACACAAGTGCCCCATGAGATGGCAGGGTTCATCAATTGGTATAACCGGACAGGACCCGGACAGCCTGACGCCATTGTTCCGGGCCCGGTGCGTGCGGCCGTCGCTCATCTTTATTTTGAAAGCATCCACCCTTTTGAAGATGGGAATGGACGCATCGGTCGTGCCCTGGCGGAGAAAGCGCTGTCTCAGGACCTGGGACGGCCGGCGCTCATCAGTTTGTCGCAGCTGATCGACGCGCAAAGGAAGCAGTACTACTCCGCCTTGAATCAAACGCAAGGATCCAACGAGATTACCCTCTGGGTTGGTTATTTTGTCCGGACAGTCCTGGAGGCCCAGAAGAACGCTGAGCGACTCATTGAATTCACTCTGAGCAAAGTGAAATTCTTCGATCGATTCAAACCGGTGATGAATGAACGCCAGAAAAAGGTGGTCGCGCGAATGCTCAAGGAAGGCCCTGAAGGATTCAAAGGGGGCATCAACGCCACAAAATATCTGCGGATCGCCCATTGTTCAAAAGCCACGGCCACCCGCGATCTGGCGGATCTGCGAGAGAAGGAAATCTTGAAGCTGCAGTCCGCCGGCGGCCGTAGCACGAGCTACATTCTTGTCTTAAAACAAGAGCCAAGTCCGCTATGAAGAAAACAATCGTATTGAGCTGTTCTTGCCCGCTCCAAACTCTCAAGCCGATCAGTAAACCGACCCTCTGACCATCAGAGTTTTTTGTGTTAGTACACAAAATACTTGCAAGTGTTTTGCGTGTTAGTGTAAACTACAAAGGATGAAAACAGGGCGCCGCTATCTCACCGCTCAAGTCCAGGCCGATCTGAAGCGGAAAATGGTTTTTGTGGCCGGTCCGCGGCAGGTCGGAAAGACCACGATGGCCAAAGCCCTCCTTCAAAATCCTGCCGGCTATCTCAGTTGGGACATTCGGGAACACCGGGATCGTATTTTGCGGGAAGAGTGGCCCGAGGCCTCGCGGCTCGTTCTGGACGAGATTCACAAATTCAGGAAATGGCGCAATCTGCTCAAAGGTCTTTTCGATCAATATAAAGGGGAACGGCAGATTTTAGTGACCGGCAGCGCCCGGCTCGATTACTACCGTTTCGGAGGAGATTCTCTTCAGGGGCGATATCATCTCCTGCATCTCTATCCTCTTTCCGTGGCGGAGCTGGGAATTCATTCGGCCGGAGATTTCAAGACGCTCCTTTCCCTGGGAGGGTTCCCAGAACCCTTTTACGGGGGATCGGAGACGGAAGCCCGCCGCTGGTCAAGGGATTACCGCAGCCGCCTTCTCGAGGAAAACTTGAGCGGCCTGGAATCCGTGCATGACATGGGAAGTTTGGAGCAGATGATGATTCGGCTGCCGGACCTGGTCGGCAGTCCACTTTCGATCAATGCCCTGCGTGAGGATCTGCAACTCAACCACCGCACCGTGGCCCGATGGGCCGGCATCTTGGAGAGGATTTATTCCATCTTCCGCCTTTCCCCGTTGGGAGGGCCCCGGATTCGAGCGGTTAAGAAAGAACAGAAGCATTACCACTTGGACTGGACGCTTCCCCCCAAAGAGGCGCAGCGGTTTGAAAACCTCGTCGCCGTCCATTTGAAAAAGTGGGTGGATTTTGAGGCGGACACAGAAGGCCGGGATTTGGAGCTTCGCTATTTCCGGGACGTGCAGGGGCGCGAAGTTGATTTCGTGATCGTGGAGAACCGCCAGCCGGTGCGCTTTGTCGAGTGCAAGTGGGAGGATGAGGACATTCACCCAGCCCTTCGCTACGCCGGCGATCGCTTCCCCAAGGCCGAGTTTTGGCAGATCACGGCGACGGGAACCAAGGATTACCGCACCACGACCGGCATTCGCGTCTGCCCGGCAGCGACGTTTCTGCGCGAACTGGTGTAAGAATTTATCAGCTGCAGTTCGCTGTTCTCAACCCGTGGACCTCAACATGAACCTGGATTTAATTTCAGATTGATAATCAGGCTTGAATTAGGGTGGTCACGATATCCTTGATATAAGTATCGTGCAACTCCTGACCCATATCTGTAGGCATGGGAATATTCAGAAGATTCAAGAAACCATCCGATGAAGCCACCGTGGTCATTTTGGACACATCGATACCCATCTTTCTAAGAGAATCGACCATGATACCTGCCTGATCTCTTGTCAAAGGTCCTTTGGCAAACAGGAATCCTAAGGCAAGATTCGCGAAACGTCGGCCATCTTTCTCGTAAACTTGATAACGCACCTCGTGAACGAGCTTTGCAAGGGATCCGGAAAAATCAAACTCTTTATCCCCCTGAGCATGAAGGAGGCTGAAAGATGTCCCTTCTCCATGAGTTCCGATCCGAAGAATTCCCTCTACGACAACGCTCACATCGATCTTTACGCCACCTTCATTCCCTTCTCTGAGCATCCCGGGATTAGAATCAGGAACCACAATTCTAAAAATCTTCTGGTCCGGCGGAGATAATTTTTCCAGATGGAGAATTTGATTTGGATCCGCCTTGGGAATGTCATCAATAACGTCGACCTCAATTCTCTTTTTGCGCTCCCCTCCAACTTGAAGGAGGTCGCTTTGGCTATCGCCCTTGTGCACGATTGTCAGCATGGTATTCTCCGCATCCAAGACCTCACCCGGAGAATGTTCAACGACGCTACCGTCATCACCGGTTCTTACGCTTAAGGCGAACGCGCTTAACGGAACCATGATATGGTCAACCCGGCCCGGGACTTGCTCGGGAACGGCCCGCTGATCCAGGTTTCCGAGCCTCAGCGCGTCATGTCTCGGAGATTCGACCTGCGCCGGTTTTAAAACGTCGTTCCGGATCGGTTTCCCGCCCGTGCCGACACCGGCCTCAGACCCGGACGACCCGCCACTAAGACGCGCCGTGGCGCTCCGGACCGCCTCGGGCAGAACGTTCGTGAGGCGACCGGTTAATTGCCTGAGTTGTTCGGAGAAGAAGAATGGGATCGCAAAACCGGCGGCGAACAAACCCGCGGTGACCAACGGCTGAGATTTCCCTGAATCACGCCCGAAGGCGACGCGGCGGTACAGCACCCCGCCGATAATCGCCCCAAGCGACACAAGCGCGCCGACGACATCGGCCCCGTGCGCTCCCGTGCCGGAGTCGCCCGCAAGGGCCGCTCCCGCGACGGATAATAACGTGATCAATACCGAAATGAAATATGTACTGGAGCTTCCGTCGCCGGGGAGGGATGGCTGAACCGATCGGAATTTTGTCAATTCATCGTGAAGATCTTCGACCTGCGCGATCGCCTTCGCGACAATCCCCTGCATTTCTGCGATCACCCCCCCGATCGCGTCGAAATTCTCTGGGCTGGGGCTCTCTTTCAACAACCCCCCAAGCCGCACGTTCTGATCCTGGAAAGGCTCCAGTATCTTCTTGGTTTTGGAGAATCCAAGGATCCGGTCGAATTCCGTGATGTTCGGGAGATTCTGGACCGTCGCTGAAACACTTATTTTGAGTTCTTCGTTTTTCTTTTTGAGAGCTTTCAAAAGATTTTCCCGGTTTTCCTGGCCCTGCGGCGTTTCCGGACTCGCTTCTTTGGCGGAATCAAAGTCCTTGCTCAAAGCCTCAACCACTTTTTCCATTCTATCAACCATATCCGATGAGGTCTTGGCCAATTCATCAACCGCCAAATCGTAAATGGCGCCGGCCTGTTTTTTGATGTTGGCGATGTCGCGAAGAACTTTTGTTTCGGTTTCGTCTTCCGAAATCCATGTCAAGTTCCCGATACCTTCAACACGGCTCAGGACATTGGCCGATTTAAGGAGTAGGGTGCGTTGAGACGCCTCCTTCCATTCGCCCAAGGCGGTCCGCATCTGGCGCACAGGAGGAACGACCTCAGGATTAGGAGAATAAGAAATTCCGTCAAGTGTGTTCCATAATTTTTTAACGTTACGTTCTAGCACGGGATCTGATTTAAAACGGGCTTCGAGCCTGGCCAAGACGACCCGAGCTCCATCAATCGAATCCTCAATGGAATCGAGTCTTGACCGCACCGCGTCTATTTTGGCGGAAGATCCATTCGCGGGCGGTGGCGGAGCGGCCGGTTTGGGAGCAGAGGCCTCCGCCGCGGGAGCCGCAGACTGGGTCTCGGGTTCTGCCGGAATTTGATAACCGGCCTCGCGCAAAGCGCCCTTCAAAACATCAATCCCCTCTTTTAATTCCCGGGCCGCATTTCTGACTTCCTGGGCCATCTCTATCTTGAACTTTTCAATACCTTTGCCTTCATCATCGAGATACTCCTTAGATTCCATGAGATAATCACTGGCCCTCGAACCAACTGTCTCGGCCAGCACGATGACCTTATCCGCCTCAACCGCGGCCGGAGATGACCCGCCCAATGCTCCTTTAACCTCTTCCACCGATCGTCTGACCGTCGTCGCCAAACCCAAGATGCTTTGCGAACCATCAAATAAATCATCATGGCCATGGATTGGTTTTTGGACGTTCCCTAAGATTGCGATCATAGAACGTGAAATTTCAACCATCACTTCTGGAATTTTGACGGTCTGAACCACCGGCGGAGAAGAACGATGTTGGAACGCGTACAACGCCGCCCCAGCGGTGACCAGCGCGGCGAAGAAGAGAAATCCTCCCATCCCATCCGCTTTGTCTAAGAAACCCTGCACAGCCGCCTGAACCAAAGAAGGACGACCGAAAAGGAGGGTCAAAGCTCCCACGCCGATGATCCCAAAAAAGCTGGGGCCGCCAACATCGTCTGACCTCACGCGACGGAACGCCCGGACCACAACCGCCACAAAAATCACCACGGCCGCCGCCAGGGCCGCCCATGACCCTAACGCCACGTACGCTCCCACCACAAATAAGCCTCCCACCAATAATTGAAGGCCCGGGCTGCCGAACCATCCCTGATGACCGGGGCGCGGGTTGGATTTATTCTCGGCATCCTTGACGGTCTTTCGAATATTGGTAAGCGACTCTCCGATGAAATAATCCACTTTGAGACCGGCCTTTTTTGCTCTCTTAAACAAGCCGTGAGTTTCCGCGGCGAGATTTTTTGAATACTGGCTGCGATGACCAGAGCGCCACCCACGCAACTGATCCGTCGTCATCTGCTTCAATTTATAATTCCCCTCATCACCGTTAAAATCAGTTCCCTCCTCCAACAGAAAAAGCACCGTACTGAACTCGCGGGCATTGTCCACGACGATTCCCCTGGCATCGTGGGGACCGGCGATATAAGTGCCGGCTCTCTTCCCGTAGGAATTCGGGAATACCCACTCCAGTAATTTACTAATCAACAAAAACGCGATGAAGGCTCCGACAATCGCTATGACGATCCAGCTCGCAGGGGCCGCTTTGTTAATGTAATCAACGGCCTTCTTCCCCAGGTCCGCTACCCCAGCCGCGTCCGATCTACCGGGTGAAAAAGCAACACCCAGAAGGGCCAGGAAACCAAACAGTTTCATGCTGGGGCGTCGATTTGGTCTGGCGGCGGAACCCTGGAAACCGGTTAAAATCCTATCGTGAAGTTGAGGCCCCGTTACGGGGGCCGGCTGGCCCATTGGAATCTCAATATCCGGCGCCACGACTCGGTCAAGCAGGCGCTGGAAATAAGACACCACCTTCAAGCTCCCGACTTTCACCGTCACGGGAGACGACAGCCCATGATGAGCTTCTACCCAGGCTTTGAGAGCCTGGGCCTGTTTTTCCGATAAAGTCGCCAATACCCCTGCGTTAACGTGAGCCAATGTAATATAAACTCGCAGACTGCCGTCCTGGCCGAATTTCTGGTCCCACTTCAATGGGGGGAAGCCTGCATCCATAAGCGCCTTCCGCAGTGCCGCCAAAACCTCGCCCGGCACTTCACCGACCAATACAATACCGCCGTCCCGTTGATCGCCAAATTCAACGCCCCTCAATTGCACATCGAAGGGTTGTATCGCGGCGAGAACCGCAAGCACTCGGCCAAAATCCACTCCAGCCAAATCCTTCTCGCTGACAGGCCTGGTCTGGGAACGCACAATGGCCGCAATGTTTAAATGAGAATAAGAAGGATCGGGCGAGAGCAGGCCGCCGGTTACTGACTGAATCTCCCGGGATAAGCCTGCGATGAACTTGGCGGCCGGTCCCGGGACGGTCTTTTTATCCACCGTTGTGACGTCCAAGGGATGACCCGCCACAAGTGTGACGCCAAATTGGATCCCGGCGTTTCGCTGTGAGAGAACGTCCGCCTTCTCGGGATCTATACCAAGAATTTCTGCGTTGCGGCGACGATTTTCAGCCGAACGCCCGGAGATAGGAACGGCGTTCGGGTCGCGCCGCCGATGGGCCCGATCAGCCAAACCTTCCACCATCTCCATAAATCCTGGTTGAGCGATCTGACGATCCAGAGCTCGGCTGGCGATCTCCTTACGTTGACGCATCTTGAAAGTCACAAGCTCGGAACCCTCTTTTCGCATCATCGTGGCGGCCCCGCCCCGGATCTTGCTGCTTAAATCACCCGAATAAGCCTCGCGCGTCATGAATTCAACACCCTCCCGTGTTTTCCGGGGATTGAAGTAATAAATAAGATCACTCCAATTCAACTCGTCGGCGGCTTCTGTAAAAACGTAAAGCATGCGGCTGACCTGGGCGGGCCGAAGCTCATTTTTCAAAGCCAGGGTGTCGCGCAGGTGTTTTTTCCCGGGGTTTCGTGGATCCTTTAAAGCCGCCCCTCCCTTCTGATGACGCAAGCCGCCTTCGGGAGAAGGCTCCATCAGATTACGCTTCATCTCCATGACCATTCCCACCCCGTCTTTTTGAATAGCCTCCTCGGCCGCTTCCCATTCCCCGATCATCGCCATGTCGCCCAAAGGAAGCATGTCGTTAACCTGGACAAAAAGCCGACGCTTGACGCCCGTTTCCCGGAAGGCCGCCCCCAATGTCTTGCCGAGAGGCACCATTTTCCCCTGCCGGTTAAAGTGATAGATGCGTGCCGAATCGCGAGCCATCTGAACGACCGGAACGCCGTGGCCCGCCGGAAACTTCTCGGCGTCATACCACTGCAGTGTCCCATCCGACATTCTCTTCAAACCACCTTCCTCCGGCTGTTCCAAAAGATAAACCCGCTCCGGCGAAAACCCCGCAAAATCGATGCCGCCCCATTGATTCGCGATCGCCGAGCGGTTATCGGCGTTGACAATATCCACGAAGTTGACGCCCGCCAAAACCTGCTCCAGTGTCACGCCAGCCTCTTCTCCAACTTCCTCCACCAATCTCGTCAGGTCATAACGCAATTGAAGAGGATCGGCCTGCCCGATGCTGATGTCAAACGCATTCTTAACATCCCCGTGAACGGCTCGCTTAACGCGTTCGGCGTAGTCCACCTCCAAGGGAATCTCGTCTTCATTAACCGAAAAAGTTGAGATAATCCACCGAATCAATCCCCCGATTCCCAGGAGGTCGAAAATGGCGGGCATCTTAAGACGAGTGGCGCGACCCGCTTTAAAGATGATCCAGGCCTTTTCTCCGCGGGAAATGCTCAGGACAAAATTGATTTTCCACTGTCGGGAAACCTCCGGTTTGATCTCAATTGGGCTGTCATCCACCGCCTCTTCCAACGTCCGGCCCGATAAAATACCGTCAGTCTCTCCCAGGCGAATGTTCTCATCTTTGACGCGCTTGGCGTATTCCGCGGGATTGGTGGCGGCTTCGGGCGTCAAATTGGCTTTGTCTATCATGTCCCTCAACGCCGTGGCGGCCCCCAAATCTTCCACTGACTTAAGAAGCGGCGTACGCGCCTGGAAGAACGTGAAGAAATCGGTCAGTGCGACGAGAAATTCCCCAAGCCATCCCCGCCAGTTGGGATGACGCAAATGCTGCATCTCATGAAGGGAAAACCAACGCTGCATGAAGTTAGGCAAACGACTCATTAATTCCACATTCACGACGAGTGTGCCATTCTGCGCGCTCATGGCCCGGCTCCCACCGGCCATTTTAGGGAAGTCTCTGAGCTCGGGAATTAATTCACCTTTGGACAGCAAATTATGGCCAGCCATAAAGATGAAAGCACTCTGAACCAAGTAAGGGAGGGCCAATACGACAGGAACAAAAGCGAACGATAAATGGTTGTTGGTCAAAAGAACCGGGATCGCCGCCAACACCACGCCAATCGTCGCTACGCCCAACGCAACACCCAAGGCGTTCCAGAATGACTTGTTCAAAACGGGCCCCACGATGTCCACACCCATTCCGGCGGCGCTTTGAACCGCCCCGGCAACTTTCTCGGCGGGAACCACGGTCGCGTCTTTCACCAGTGGAGCCACGTCCCTGGCTAAATCTTTGGCGTTCAAACCGGCGAATGGCTTGGAAGCCGCCGCGCGGGCCCTATGGTATGTCCCTTCGAATACGCTTGTCGAAATCTGGCTCAAGGTTCCATCGGCGCTCAAAATAAAAACCTGTTGCGTCCCCTCGATCGGCGCGGCGAAAACCCCGACCCCGCTTGGATCCACCGCGTTTGGCTGAGGAAGCGCGAGGATCGATGAGGCGGCCCTCAGAATGTTGGGACTAACAGAGCCCTGAAAAATATTGGACATGGCCCGGAAAGTCGCCGCCTCGCTGTCAAAACGAGCTTGGACAAACTTGGGAACAGGTAGTTTCTTCGCCTCCAAATTCGGGCGGATGACCATGTACGGCTGGTTTTTCTCTTTAAAGAGGTGGGTGATGTCCGAGGTATGGTAGCCGCCGGCGATCAGAATGATGACCGGCGCAGACGATGCCCCCCCACTCATCGCCAAATGGAGTGTATTCCTGACCAGCGCCCCGCTCCGGGCCGCGGCGAGGCGGTAGAAATCCTTGATGGAACCGGCGTGGGAGGAAATCTGAGCCGGCATGGGTGGGAGATTGGAGGGCAGACCGGCTGTCTTCATGAGAGAAGAAAGGATTTGTGTGATGTAGGGCCAACCAGAAACGGCTTTCCCCCTCACCCTGCCCTCTCCCTCGACTGGGGAGAGGGATTCATAAGCCGAAAATTCGTCGGGGGTAAGATCCAGCTTCCAGGCCTTCTCCTGAAGCGAGAGCCACCTTTCCAATCTGAAGAGGGTTTTTGATTCAGCGCTGGAAGCCAGGACATCTCCGACCCTTCCCTGCAAAGCGTTCAGCTCGCCCGGGATCTTATCCACGTTGATGGACTCGTAAAACTTGAGGTAGCGGGCGTAATTGACCAGGTTGGGAACGGGAACGTTGAGTCCATGGGCGACGTTGATCAGGAATTGGTGGTAGGTGAGCGGGGAAACGCGGCCCAGGCGGAAGGCCACGCTCTCATCGAGCAGAACTTTGAGATCTTTCTCTCCCAGCCGTTTAGCCGCCTGTTCGATCAGGGCTTTGCGCTCGTCCTGAATCCACTCGGATCGGACTGTTTTCTCGATCTCGGAAAGCTCAAGGATCTTGGCGAGGTTGGGGGTGAGGGCGATGTGTGGGATTTGAGTCAGGGACTTCAGGTAATCCGTCAAGGGAAGCCGGCCGGCGTTGTATTCCCTTGTCCTTCTCTTAAAGACGCGTAAATCGGTGGAATCCAACCGTACGCTTAACTCGCGGATCGTGCTTTGAAGAGAATCAATGTAAGGAAGAACCCGAGGTTGGGCTGTTTCGACCTTCGATTTCGCGGCGCCGTTGGCGAGATAAAGGTCTTTGTCTTCAACGCCGACGATCTTCCAGGACCCCGGACTGTCCATGATCGCCCGGGCCTCTTCCCCGAAGAGCCTCTTTTGAGCCAGAAAGCTCTCCGCCACAAGAACCTTGGCGTCTTTGTTGGGGAAAGCGGCCAACCGGTCCGAATCCACGGGGCCCCACGCGCCTTCGACGGCCACCACGACCGGAGAATTTGTTTTTAATTCTTCCCGGATACTTTTGAGGATCTCCGCCGCGTTCTGCTGGGCGCCCGCGATCTCATGAGCATCCTGAATATGAATGATCAGCGGCGAGCGGGAAACGGCATTGGAGGACCAGCGGGTTTCAACGGTCTGACCCAGATCGGAGGGGATTGAAAACCCGGACAAAGGGAGATTGGCGCTGACGCCATAAGAGGACATGGACGCTTTGAGATTGAGGTTGGCCGGTTCCAGCGGGCCTGTCGCCGAAGCGGCCATCGAGACCCGCCGGGCTTCCCAAAAGCTGGCCTCGGTCACAGGCACGGCGACGGTCTGATAAACGGTCAGAATCGCCAAAAATGTCGCGAGCCATCTCCGCCAACTCCAGGACTTCTCACAATGGGGGCAGAAAACGCGCCGCGAGGATAAGTGTTCGCTTTGGATATGAGGTTTCATGTCTTTTTAACCAGTCATAGTGTACGGTCAATCGGCTTAAGAACCCATTAAAAACAAGTAAAGAAAGTGTAAAAAATTAGGGTAGGGTCGCTCCCCTCTCAGAAGCGAACCCCACCCTATCGGTTGAGTATAAAAGGAGGGCCTTAAGATCCCCTTAAGAACAAGCAAAAGAGTTGTAAAAAGATGGGTTAGGAAACCAGCAGGAACTTCGGAAGGCGGGGTTCTTGGGACGCGGGATCCAAATCCATCGGAGAGGCGGCGGCCCACTTCTTTGTGGCGGCGGCCAGACGAACCTGGTAACCCTGGGCTTCATTCACCTGACCCGTCCCCTGATAAAACGAGACCATGTCGTCCAGAAGACGCGTCTCCAGAATCGGCAGGCTCAGCGTCTCCAAAAGCCGCAGGGCCTGTTTCAAGACCGGCTCGGCGGCCCGTGAATCGGCGACCCCATGAACGGCCCCCTGAACGATCAGAGCTTTGACCTTCAGTTTCCTGGAGCCCAGGGAACGGAGAAATTTGTGAACTTTCGCGACGGCCTTCAAAATCTCTTTCGGGTCTCCGCCCGACCGGGCTTCGAGCTGGGCGAGGGCCAGCAGTGCCTCGATGTGAAACTTTCTCTGTCCCAGCCGGCGCGCCAGCTGGCTCGAGCGCTGCCAAGCCATTTTCGCCTTTTCAATATCTCCCTGAACGTAAGCCAATTCACCCGCCAAATTGAGAAGCGGAGCGCGAAGGTAAGTCAGGCCGCGCCGGTCCACGAGCTCCTGCGCCTCATTCAGGAAAGTCTGCGCCTTGGAAAAATCCCTTCTCAGCAAAGCCGTCCGGCACAACTCCCGGCAGGCCTCAATCTCGGCGCCCAGTTTGCGGGCCTGGAGGAAGCGCTCCTCGGCGTCGTTCAAATCGCCCCGGTCCAAAGCCAGCGTCCCCAAACCGAGCGTGACGGCGGCGATCACCGGCGTTTCCTCGATCTCACGGGCGACGTCGAGAGAGGATTTGAAACTCTCCGCGGCCCGGGCCATGTCATCGAGCTCATAATAGGCCCATCCCAATTCGTTGTGACCCCAGGCGATCCCCTTTTTATTCAGAATATCCTGATGGAGTTTCAAAGCCTCCCGGTGCAGTTGCCAGCCGCGCAGAAACTTGCCCTGATCCTTGCACACATTGCCAAGCTGGAACAGACCCCACGCCACGCCGTCTTTCATCTTCAGGGGGCCGAACAAACGGACCGCCTTGTGATTCGCGCGGGCGGCCTGGGAATATTCGCCTTTCATCCGTTGGATCGCGGCCAGATTGAGAAGGTTCCACCCCACCCGGTCTCTCAACTCGCCCTTTTGCGAGCCGGCATATCCAGCCTGGAAATGCTCCTGTGACTCTTTCAGTTTCCACAAAGAACGGTAGACCAAGCCCAGGCCATAGTGGCACCAATTCAAACCCTGCTGGTTCCCTAATTTCTTGAATATCTCAAATGAATCGCTGAAGTACTTTTCGGCCTCGGGGAGACGGCTCATTTCAAAATAAGTCAAACCCAAACCAGCCACATTCCAGCCGAGCCCGTCCGCGAGCCCGATCCGCTCGAAGATCTCACGCGCTTTCAGCGCGAAATTCAGCGCCTGTTCCTTGTTGCCGATATTCCGATAGATCACGGACAGGTTGTCGTAGCTCCATGCCAACTGGGGAGCCAATTCCAGCTCTTCAAACGCCCGCGTCGCGATCCGGGCGAAATCAAGGGCCACCATGGGCAGTTCGAGCTCCCGGTAACACAGGGACAAATCATGCGCGCTGGAAGCCATCCCCGACCGGTGCCCCAGCTCCCGGAAAATTCTCTGGGCGTCTTCCAGCGATTTGAGGGCCTGGCTGAACTGGCGCAATTCCCTGTGAGCCATGCCGACGTGGTACAGGCACCACGCCATGCCGTCCCGATGATCGATCTCCTGAAACGCCTTGTAGGCGTCCCGGAAGTGCCGCAGGGCTTTCTTGTATTCCCCCTGAACATGATGCGCCATCCCCAGGTCGCACAGGTTCCAGGCCTGCCCCTCTCTTAATTTTTGCTCCCGGAAAAGCTCCTGGGCCTTCTCATGGGACTGGATGGACTCCTCCAGGTGTCCCAAACGTCTCTGAACGAGCCCCACGCGCAAATCGGCGCGGGCCTCCTCCACCCGGTTGCCGCTCTCCACGGCGAGGTCCCTCACGCGAACCCAATCCTTCAGCGCCTTCTGATAGTTGCCGGACATCTCCCACAAATCTCCGCGGCGTCCCAGGAAAATCAGGCGGTCGGGGCCCGGTTTCTCATCCTTTTCCGACAGTTCCACGCCCTTGTCATAAAAACGCATGGCGTCGACAAAAGCGCCTATACTTGAGGCCTTGTCCCCGGCCAGCTTCAAATAATGACGCGCGACGGAAAACTCCAGGCCCTTCTCATGATGGTAGGCCAGGAGCTCATACAAAAGAGGAACCCTCTCCAACTCAAGCCGCTCGATGGCTTTGGCGGCAAGGCTGTGAAGACGCGCCTTCTGGTCCGGTGGAAGGGCCCGGTAAACCTCCGCGCAAATCAGGGGATGGCTGAACCGCAGTTCGGAGCCCTCGCCGGGCGGCGCCCACAGGAACTTCCGCTCCAGAAGAAGCGCGAGGGACGCCTTAAAATTCCCGGTTTCCGCGGCCACGGCCCCCAAAATCTCCCGCCGGAACCGGGGGCCCAGGACGGCCGCCGCCCTCAACATCCCCTTGGGAGCCGTCTCCAGGGTGCCGACACGGGCCAAAATCGCGGCCGGCAGGTTGTCGAGGAGTTGAATCTCGCTGGGGTGTGTCTCAAAGACATCGGAAGTCGTTCTCTTCAAAAAGAGGGCGACCTCGCTCAGGTACAGGGGGTTTCCGCCGGCCTGCTCCAGGGCGAGGTTTTTGATGCCGTCTTCAAGCGCCAGGCCTTTCAACTGTTCCGTGAACAGTGTCGAGGATTCTTCCGGTGAGAAACCCGCCAAATCCAGTGTGTGGAACCGGTCCTTGAGACTTTCCCGGGCTTTGTCCAGAAAATGGGTCAGGGCCGCCGAGGAACCGCTTTCCCCCGCCAACACCAGAAGGAGCGGGGTCTCCGCCAAACGGGGGAGGAGGGATTCAAAAAACGCGAGGGTCAGGGCGTCGGCTTCGTGGGCGTCATCCAGCACCATCACGGCGGGGTGCTTGCCGCAAAATTCAACAAGAACGTCCTCCAAAGCTTTCGTGACCTCAACCCGAAGGGCCCGGGGGGTCGACCCTTTCAAATCTTCGTGGGGAACCTCCGCCAAAAATTCTTCCGATTGAGGATCCGCCGGGTTCTGCGGCTTTATGGCGTCTCCGCTCCAGGGCTCCGCGCAGAGCAGGCGGACAAGCGCCGGCATATGGCGCGCCGAGGATTGCCCCTGGTATTTCAGGACATCCTCGATCTTCCTGCGAACTCCGGGTGACGCCTCATCCGGGCCGATGGCCCAGAGCGACCTCATCAAATCGATCAAACTGCCGTAAAGTGACGACCGGCGGTCGGTGTAGGCCTGGCTCCAGGCCCAGGTCAACCCTTCTCCGGATTCCTGACGAACCGTCTCAAGAAGCGTGGTTTTACCGACGCCGGGGCCGCCGGAAAGACAAAAAACCCCCCCACGGCCTTGTTTCAACGCCTCCAAGGCGGGGATGATCTTCGCGGCCGGCTCTGGTCTTTTAATCATGGGTAGTGAACTGGAAGGACTACTCTACTCATTATGACATTAAGTCCGCATTAAGCTTAAGTAAAATTCGCGTAAACAATTCCGGTCTCAAAAAAATCAAAGTTTACACTCCGTTTACTCTCAAACCGTGAGATCAGAAATGGCGGTAAGGAACGTTGTCGAAGAACATGCGCTGTGTTATACTTCTCATCATGAAGGAAAGGTTTTGTATGAGTGAGCCGCCTGATCTGTGAGTCCGACTGTTTTTCGATACAAAAACTATCGTTTCTTTTTCTTTTCCCGGGAGGAATCGCGGGCTCATGTTCATATCTCCTGTCCGGACGGGGAAGCGAAATTCTGGTTGGAACCCATCGTCTCACTATGCGAATACTATCGACTACACCCAAGGGTATTAAGAGAATTACAAAACGTCGCTGAGGAGAGAAAAGATGAAATCGTACGCGCTTGGAAAAAGCACTTCGGCCGCTGAAGTCCAGAACATAACCAAATATGGGATTTGGTTATATGCCAAGGACAGGGAGTATTTCCTCTCGTATAAGGAATATCCGTGGTTTGAAAAAGCAAAAATATCGGACGTGTATAATCTTAAGCTGCTCCATGAAGCTCACTTGCACTGGCCAGCCTTAGATGTCGATCTTGAGATAAAATCCCTGGAAAATCCAGAAAAGTACGCTTTGCTCTATAGGTAGAACTGCCTGTAAAGTCCGCGAAATCGTTAAACTCACCTGCCCAAAGCACCCACACCATCGTAGCCGTTCATATCACGCCTGCATCAAGACCATGGCGGCGGTTTCAAGAACCTTCTGCGTATCTGGGGCCTTGAGATCAATCCCCTGAAGACTCCAATCGATGATCGCCGCCGTCTGTTGATAATGGCTCATGATGCCTGCCAGAAACCGCTGGGCTTCCGGAGACGAATCCTTCAAGGCCGCCTCCAGCGCCGCGAACACGGCGTTACGCTCCTCCGGCGTCAAACTCGGCAGAAGAACAAGGGCGGCCGCCATTTCCCAGTCTGTCCTCAGATTCTTGTGGACAAAAGCGGGACTGTCAAAATCATCTTTTCGGAAGGTCGCCTCGCCCGCGGTGATGAAATTGAATGAAGCGTAATCCCCTTTGAAATACTTCTCTTGGATCTGCTTAAGGTAAGAGCCCGCGTCCAATGTCTGGAGATTGGAGGTCATTTCTGAGACGCGCCATCCTGTGGGCAAGTTCTTCTCTTTGAGGAACTCATCCAAAACATTCGGATCAAGCCCCTGAGGCACAATGTAAACGAAGTTGAGCGGCGCCGGCACCGCTTCCTGATCCATCCGGACCGCCCGGCCTGGATGGTGTTCCTTAAACAAAGCCATGGCACGACCGGGGAAATGCTCAAAACCTGTCTTCAGGGCGATACCGCCCTGGCTGTCCATTTCAATCATGCTGGCAAGGTTGATCACCTCGACGTTAACGCGCCGCGCGGCCTGCGCCAGAGCTTCGATGGCGTTGGCCTGTTGAGGCTGATCCGCTTTTGGAGCGGAAACCCAGGATGTACCGCCGAGGCTTGGCATGGTCCATGGAATTCCGAAGGCCAAGAAAGACTCCCCCACGCCGGTTGCCGCGGAAACCGCCGCGGCCATTCTACCCCCCGCAGGAAGAGGCGAGGGCGCCAAATCCGCCCCACTGATCAATCGCTGATTGAATCCGTCCACAAACCCCAACCGCGGGGTATAACGTCCAAGGAAACCGGTCAGGACGGCATAGACTTGCTTGGGATAATCGAGCGCCAACTGACCGATGGTCTGCCTGTTGAATAGCCCGGCCGCCGCCGCGGCCTGAACCCTCATTGAATCAACGCCCGGGGAACGGCCTTCGGCACGACTCCCCAGATTTCTCTCGGCTTCCAAGGCGGCTTTGGCGGCTTTGACGCTGAACCCAAAGCCCGCCGGGATGACCAACATGGAACACATCCCCAAGCCCGACATCATCACTTCGCCGATACCGGTCATGGTCGGAAGAGCGTGAGCCGCCAGAACACCCAGACCCGTCGCGATTCCGGCTAGAATTAAGAGTGAGAAGGCCGAGAAAGAACCGAAGGACCCCGGCTGGGCTCGTCTCTGTTGTTTTCTTAATTTTGCCTGATCCCTCTTCGATAGAAATGGGGCTTTTCCTCCCTGCCCCTGAAGGACCCCCGCGCTCCCTTTCAAATGTTGACGCACTCCAGCGGTCAAAGTCTTCACTTTTAAGGACTTCGGAGTTACGGCGGAAGCAGGGACAAGCTCTGCTGATGGTAAAGAAACGGGTTGAGCGTCGGGCTTTTCCGCCGGGGGCTGGAGTTGGGTCTTGCGCCGGCTGGATGTCATCTCTTTTACTGAAACCCTGGCCGGCGTCTCGTCCCTTATAACCCTGACCTGGGTGAGGGGCTTTGGTTTCGGAGAGGGAACGGACGGCACCGTGAGCTGACCCTCCCAGCCTTCGGGATACAAGAGATTGAGAATCCCAAATTTCTTGAGGTCGTCAAGTGCCACTTGGGCGTGGGGTGCGGTATCCAAAATCTTTTGGACCTGCGCTTTCAAGGCCGGCACCGCCTCGGGCTTTAATTTGACACTTCCCGTCCTGTACTGATGAAGGGAATACTGAATTAATTTTTCTGCAGAGGGAGGAAGATCGAGGCCGGACTGGTGATTCCGGCGGAGCAAACGCAAAATCGCCCATAGGGAAAGGTGCACGCCGGCGACACGTATTTTCCTCTCGATAATGTCACGTAAGCCCCCACGACCGTTGATGACATTGTTTTCTTTATTCATACCCATGCGCAGGAGCCGGGCGCCCGCGCCGCGGGGATACATCCTCCGGGTTATTCTATCCGCTAAAATGTGGCCCCCCAGAACCGGCTCTCCTTCAAATTCCGCCTGTTCCATGGGACCCAAATAAACGATGGGCAGACCCTGAAACTTCACCTGTCTCTTAGGATCCGTGCTTCGCAGGCTTTCTTCAACCACCCCCGCATCCTGCCCCAACTCTTTGGCCAGGGCCACGGCCAACGCGCGGAGCGCTTTTCCGGTCTCAGCCATGATTTTCTTTCGAAGCTCCGGGCCCACCGGGTAAGCTGTGAGCTCAAGCTGCTTCCGCTCTTTGTCCGTAAACTCCATCTCGATCCCGATTTTCAGCTTTGTGAGGGGGATCTTCAGGAAGAGATCGGCCAGAGTGCTTTCCCCGACAATGATGCCGTCGATCTGATTTTTCTCCAAAAACTCGCGGAACTGGGCCAATGCCTCATTATGAGTCGGCTTTCCATCGCTGGTCTCTTTGGGCCACTGAGCCGGATCCAGTCGGCCTGTCCGGTAGGCCTCCAGGAGCCAGACGTCCTCTTCCTCCAACTGAAGAGGAAGCACTTCTTCCAGGCGATCCAGGGCGCGGCTGACGGCTCTGAGATTTTCCCAAACTTGTTCCAACGCTTCTTCCGCTTTTTCGTAAGCGGGGTTCTTGCGAACGATGGTGATCGTCTCCGGTAAGTCAGAATCCGTGACGTATTCAAACACTTCTTCCTTAAACGTCTCAGACGCTTCGATCTGCGCCTGGACGACTTCATCGTGGAAATCTTCCCTCCAACCCTCAATCGTCTGATGGGCATTCGACACCTCTTCCTGCGGCAGCGCCTCCAAAATTCCTCCCGGCAGGCGCTGGAGGAGATGAACGACCGAATCCCGTGCGGAAGCCAATGGGGCGCCGTTTAAAATATGGGTTCTCTGGAGCAGCGTCCTGACGACCTCCTGATTCACGGACTGGCCCTGCGGGACCTTAACCTCCAGAAGGTTTAGAAAAGCCGACAGGGCCGCCTGCCGAACTTCATTGGAAGCGTCGGGAGCGGAAAGGCTCATTCCCTCAACACCAGCAGGATGCCCCACCATAACACCCAAAAACGCGATTAATACCGCCTTCCGGAGCGCGAAATCCATCCTGTTCTTCAGGGCCAGGGAGAGAAGCGCCTTCACAGCCTCCATGCGAGCCCCTTCATCAGTTTGTGGATCGCTCGTAACGCCGGCAAAAGCGTCCACCAAGCCCCGGGCATCAATCCCCAGGGATAAGAGAGCTTTTTGGGCCGCCCGGCGGACGCCGGGGTCCGAATCCTTCAAAGCTCGCCGGAAAGCTTGTAAGGAAGGATCGAGCAAAGCCTGTTTCATTTGAGCGTCAGGCACTTTCTGCCTGACCAGCCTGAGGAGGGCTTGGGCGGCTTCCAGGCGGGCCGGGGTTTCTCCTCCGGAGAGAGCGCCGATCCAAGCGTCACGCCACTCCTCAAGACTCAACCCCATCACCGTTAAAGCCCGATAAGCGGCCCGGCGAACGCCGGGATCGGAATCCTTCAAAGCCTGCCGGAAAGCTTCGATGAGAACCTGTCTCTCTGGAGCGTCAGGCCTTCTGAAAGAGTCCTTCTGCCTGACCAACTCAAGGAGGGCTTGGGCGGCATTCCGACGAGCTTCCGAAGACCGGCTCCCGGAGAGAACCTCGGTCCAAGCCGTGAGCCAATCTGTAAAACCCAAAACCTGAAGCGCCTGGACGGCCCGGCCGCGAACAGGAGCTTGAAAATAGCCTAACTGCCGTTTCAACGTCGCGACCGCCAGGTTCCGGGCGGCCGGATCCGGATGGCCGCGAGCCAAGTCCGCGGGCCTGAGGCGGGCCAGGGCCGAGACGGCCGCCTCCCGGACGTGGGGATCGGCGTCTCCCACCGCGCGCTCCAAGGCCGCGACGGAATTGCTCATCAAAGTGGGATCGGCGTCTCTCTGGTGACCCCGGGCTTGCGTCCGGAGCTTTCGAATGTCCTCAATCCGCTGCAGGGTTTCCGGGGAAAGAGGGCGGCCGAAGAAACTTCCAAGATCTCCCAGGGAATCCAACAGATCCTTAATGTCCTTCAAAACGTCCGCGGCCAGGTGAGTGGAAGGAAAGTCCCTGTAAAGATCATAACCGGCAAAGAGCCCGGTGAGCAGAGGCACCTCATCCGCGCTCAAAAAGCCTTCGTTTTCGAGATCCCTGAAGCGGGCGTAGAGCCTCAGCTTTCTTCGGTCATTCATAAAGTTGCGCCACCCCATGAGGCTGAAACCAATGATCATGACGATCCCGATTCCGGCGCCCGCGGTGCCGAGGAATTGGAAGAACCGCACGTACTCGATGGTCAGGTTGAAATCGACGACGCGGCTGGAGATCAACCCCGGTGAGACGACGATCACAACCCAAAAGAAGGCTGAGACGGTATTGACGGCCGCGCGGACCCAGGCTTGGCGGAAATATCGGAGAAACTCAGCCCTGGTGCCTGTGGGAGCGGGCCGCGGAGCGAGGGCCGTTGCATGCCGGGTCAGTGGCCACCGGCGAACCTCCTTCCCGAAGATCCAATCCAGCGGATTGACGCTCACGACCAGGTTCACCGCCTTCAGGAAAAACGGCGCCGAGACCAGGGCCGCCGTGGCCCACTGGGTCTGATACCCGACGGCCCCCACTGTGATGAAGGCGACAACGAGCCAAAAGCCCACGGCATAGAGGTTGTCCCACCGTTGCTCGGTCACTCTGACCTGGTCCTCCGCGGACCCCGCCGGCTCCGGCTTGAAGGGCTCATTCTTCGTAGAGATACCGACTCGGTGCATGAGCTCACGACCAGGGAGGACAGTGACCAGGACCGCGCTTGCCAAAGGAAGGATGATCTGGCTGTTGGGATGAAGATGCAGGGTATTCACCCAACCCTGGAAGAGGCTGGGGAGAAACTGCGCGAAATCAAGCTCGCTGACGCCCAAAGAAATCAGCACGATGATGGCCAGCCCCAGAGTAAAGCCCGCGAACCGGGCGGCTTTTTGCTTCAGGGAGACAAACGGCCCCCCCGGCCCTTTGATCGTCTGGTACACCCAAGGGCCGGTCATCATCGCGAGGGTAAAGATCAGCGTGGGGTAAAGCATCCAGACGTTCTGCGTGTCCAGGTTGAGCATGAAATAAATGTTCCAGAGGGTGCCGACAAAACCCATCATGAACATCCACCGGAAAACATGGGCGGCCGGCGAGAAAGCGCCTCCTTTGGGGACATCCTCGACCAGGGATCCGCGGTAATTCTCCGTGTGCTCCGGGGTCCCCGCCGCCGAAATATGGAAAAAGTAGTTGAGAAGGCGGCCTCTGACCCAGCCGCTCCAGACGCCCACGTACTCAATAAAGGAAATGGGAGCGAAAAGAACAATGTCCCGGAACATCTTTATCAACCACTGCGCCGTGCCGGCCCAGAAGCCATTGCCGTCAATGTAAAGACCCCAAGCGTTAAATTTGAGCACCTGATTAAAGACAATCCCGATCCCCCAGAAAAGCAGGAGGATGCCCGCAAAGGCGGCGTACCCGGATTGAACGAGGTAAGGGGTGAGGAAAACGTTGGTCATCCCGGTCACGGCCAAGAGATAGAAGCTCGCCCTGTTCCAGTACCCCTCTTTAATAAAGACCGAGGTCGTCCCGTAGGCCGCCAGGAACTGGAAGAGAGGGCTGTTGCCGATCTGGCCGCCGAACCCTCCCTCCGCCCACCGGTGGGGTGCGATGAGGTTTTCCTGAGCCTTGAACCACTCGCGCAGTTTCGTCCAGCGGGCTTGCGACATGACCATGTAAGGCTCATACCCCAGGCTTTTGGCCATCTCGGCCTGGAGAATGGCCTGAAGCAGGTCCTCGCTGATGTGAGGAATGTTGATGAACCCGGGAATGCCGCCGAAATACTGGTCCATGAACTTCTTGGAATCGAAGCGGTAGGGATAGTTCGGGTCGTTGTAGGCCTTCCGCATGAAGTTGGCCATCATAATCTCCAGGACCCCCCATCCAATCGAGATCATGTCTCCGTCCCCAGCGCTCTGATCGGCCACCTGGGACTCCGCCGCCTCCGGATAACCGCCCTCCTTGAGCCAGCCCCCCTCGGCCGTCGGCGTCACCGCGGTTGCCGCATGTTTGCTGGTTAATTGGACGATCATGATTCTTCGGGCGCGGCCCGTGAAAAACAGGTTCCTGACGAAACTACGGAAACCTTTGGGCTTGACGCGGCGGGCTTGCCCCCCGGACGCAGGCAAAGTCTCTACAAGGTTCTGAAGGCGGGCTTCGACGTCCCGCGTGATCGCGCGCGGGGTCCAACTGCGGCTATTGCGGTCCCAAATCCACATGGCCAACATGCCGTCGAACTCGGAGGTCCCGTTCTGAGTCATGGACTTGGACGCACCCACGGTCCAACTGTAGTCCACCTCGGTCTCAACCCCGGTGGCGATCTTCAGGTAATCGGCAAAAACGACGCGATGCTCAAACTCGATCTTCCGCTTCTTGTTCGCGCCAAATATATCAAGCGGATCGGGCATGTCCGGCCTGTATTTGTTGCCCTGAATCAAAAATTTGAACATGTTGACGCGGCCGGCATGCTTCATCCATCGGAAGAACTCCGAGGCATACATCTGTGTGTCTCTCATGCTGTCTCTCACCCCGAGGCGCGTGACCATATACCGGACAAACTCCAAAGCGATCTTGATCTGCCGGGCCTCCTCGGGAGTGACCCTAAAGAGGAGGCCGTTTTCGGGGTCTTTGATCTCCGGCGGCGTGAGAGCTTTGTACTGCTTTTGTTCGGGCGTCAGGTCACGCTCCTCGACGCCGTTGACCCAGAGACAGTCCTCCCCGAACACGGTGAAGCCTTTGGCGCGCTCCTTATCAAAGAGCATCCTCAAAGCCTCTCTGAGCTGGGCCGGCTCCAGGAGTTTATGGGGAGCCTGCGGATCCTGAAAAAGATGCTGGGAGGGGTAGGTATCGGACTTGATAAAGTTATCGTAAGCCCTCATGTACACCTCGACCGCCTCCTCAGGCGACGCCTCGGTCAGGGCGTCGCTGGCCGACTGGTTGACGGCCGCCAAGGAAATATAAATCGGCTTCTCCGGCAGGCTTGTGGTGTCCGCCCTTTTGTTATCGCCCCAATGCGCAAGGGCGCGGGTCAGACGGCTCGCGATCGCCAGGCCGATGAGACAGAAAAACCCGGCGCCCGCCCAAGGCTCCATCCACTCGGGCGCGAAGCGCCACAGGGCGCCGGCCACCGTAATATAGAAGGCATAAAACGGGTGGCCCACAGAAATGACGAAGATCAGGGCCAAGATCAGGAACGCGGCCGTCAAGTGCTGGGCCCAGAAATCGGGAAGCAGGGACTGCACCACCGGAAACAGAGGCTCTGACAGTTCCACGCCCGCCAAAGAAAGCACGGGATTGAGCAGTGACTGCAGATGGCCCGTCGCCAGGGCCACGATGCCCAGCGGAACAAGCGGGACGATCACCTCTTTGAGATTCCGCAGACGACCGATCGCCCGGGCCACTGAGGTCTCCCCTATGATGAAAGCAAAGATCGAATAATTCGCGAGGATCAGGGACATAAGGAACCCTCTCCCGCCGACCAAAAAGCCGCCGAGTGGCCGGTAGAGATCGAGCGCCAGAAAAAATCCCATAAACAATGGGGTCCCAACGATAAAAATCAGGAGCATTTGCCGGCGCGTTGGGATATGCGGCCGCCGGTAGAAGGCCGACAAAAGAGCCGCCAGGCCCGCGCCGCTCAGGGCAAACCCCAGGAGCGCATGCCCCGGCGCCTGGCCCAACAGGTCTCCCAAAGCGAAAGAAATCTGGGGATGATAGGTCAAATCAAAACCGAGAGCCGCCACGGCGAGCGCAAGAAGGAGGGCCGCGCCGAAAGCCGCCCGCCATTTCGATGAGAACGGTTGGGGGCCGAGCGGTTTGCGCTTCAGCGGCTGGATAAAAAACAGGGAAAACATCGCGGCCGCCAGGAATGTTCCCGCCAGGTGCGCGAACCAATCAAATCCAGCCTTCATGAAGGGCTGAAGATCTCCTGCCGTGAACAAGTGGCCCTGAAAAAATGGCCCCACCTGTGTTGCCGTCCAAACGCCCAGCGCGAGGAATGCCACGAAATGAGTGAAATAACCGAGCACTTGCCGGGTACTGCCGACCACGGCCGTCGGCGGATATTGAAACAGCGCGGTGGATCCGACATAAGACACTCTGCTTGTGAGCAGGGCGATTATTTCAAAAATCAAGAACCCGGCGGCGACAAAAGGAAGGCACATGCTGATCCAGTTGAGTGTGGGCCCGAAGAAAAGGCCCGGTATCGCGACCCCCGCGGCCGCCACGCCTGCGGTCAGGCCCGCGACCAGGAGAAGCCGGCCCGGTGTTGAGAGCAGAAAAAGCCGGACCCGGTTCGACCAGAGCCCCGCCAAGGCCGCCGCGAAAAAGCCCACGGGGAGAATCAAGGCCGAGCTCGGTGAATCGAAACCGGTCAAAAGAAAATAGACCCCGCCCAAAATCCCGGAACTCCAGAAAAGCCTCAGGAACTGAGAGGGAAAATTGCGGCTCCAGGGGTTTTCCCGGAGGGGCCTCATGAGATTCCCGTTCCAATAAAACAAAATGGAAGAAAGGAGCGCGGCGAGGCCCGTCGCGCCGAGGATCACCACCGTGAAAAGCCCCCCGGGCAGTTGCGCGATGTGATTGGCCAGCAAATCCACCGGCGACAGGGAACCGATCTTATCGGCATAGAAGAATCCGGTCAAAATGGCCCAGATCGCCAGGCGGGGAGAGAGGCGGAAGAGATCAATCCAATAAGGATGCGCCGGATCATCCATGTTATTCGCCCGCGCGAAGGTCTCCGTGGCCCGAACGAAATCATTCTGTTTTAAGGTTTCGGCGCGCGGCACACCGAGCTGGGAGAGGACGGCCTCGATAGCGGTGATATCCTCGGGAGCGAGCGCCCTCTCCCGGCCGGAAGGATCTTTTTGATGTGGGCGGGCCAGGATCTTGCGGATGTCCATGGCGCGCTGTTGATAATAAGCCACGGTCTGATCAAAAAGGATCGTGGGCGTCGTTTCCTCTTTGATATGCCGCCGGAACGCCAGGCCGGCTTTGACCAGGAAGGTCATCAACCGGGCCAGCTCAGGATGAACATCTCCCATGTCGTCCCCGGTCCAGGGCCGGTAGACGTCGCCCGTCCAGTTGCGCTCACCTTTGTAATAGGCCCACACCCACTGCCGGGCGTTCTCCAGGTCATCTTCGGACCATCCCCTGGTGCGGTGGTAGTATTCAAAAATCCATTGGAGAAGACCATCCTTCAGACTCTTGAGGGAACGCATCTCGCTTGAGCCGTCCACCTGGCCCGGGCGATCTGCGAACATATCCGGGATATACTGGATCGTCAAACCCTGCAGAGACTCCGTGCCCAAAAGCTCCGTCCAGAGGGCATTCACGGCCTGCTCCACGCCGGGAGAGGACAGCTTCTGCTCTTCCGTCAGGTTTTCATGATTCATGAGCACTTTTTGACTGTAACGGAGGTATTTCATGCGCCAGAGGGAAGCCACGATCAAAAGGGAGCAGAGGAAAAACCAGGCGCCGGCGGTCCACCAGGCCGTTTGGCTATAACCGAGGAAATGGGCCAGCAGGAATCCGGGAGCGACCAGTGCGGGAAGGAAAAAAATGTTTCTCATCAAAATCACCCAGAATCTCGTCTCGCCCTTCCGTCCTCCTCTCCATCCGAGGAGTTGGAAGAAAATGTTGAATCCGGCGATGACGTAGAAAATCCACCGGTAAAGGGGGTTTTCAGCCGCGGCGAGGAGGCTTTCCAACGGCGGCTCCCGGACCGGGAGCTGGGTATACCCTTCGACGGCTTCTTCGGACCGGTCCGGCGCCTCATGCGGAACCTGGGGGACGGCGGCCACGAGTCCACTCACCGAAAGCGAGACCGGAAACGCACCCGTCGTCGTGTCCCGGTGCAGGAGCCCGCCGGCGCCGTTGGGAATCGACTGAAGGCCGTTCACGTTCATCCCTTCGGCATCCGGAAGCGCCGCCAGGAAATAACCGCTTAACGGGTCAACGAAATGGGCCATGCTCTCCCTGGAAAATTTCGCGCCGTCACGATTGCCGACCAGGTCACAGAGCATGGTGAACCTCCGGGTCACATAGGCGGAGAGGGGCTCCCGGCGCTCGCCCAAGCCGTGCGTGACACGCATTCCCGACCGCAAGCCCCCCACATTGACCCCCCACCGCGCGTGGTAGCCTTCGGTCCATCTTCGGACGATGGCGGTCCTTTCCCCGGAAGGATTGATCTTCAGGCCCAAAAACGCGACCGCGATAGAGTCCTCGGCATCCACGGTGAGGCTCTCGACGGTCACATAAGGCTGGTCGGGAGCGCCCGTCTTCCTGAACTCCCGCCAATGCGGACCGATCAATCCTTGGCGCTGGAGGGCCACCGGCCACAACGTATGCTCGTACCAACGCTCAAACCGGCGTTTGGCCACCAGGACGTCCGTGTGAAGCCGGGCCAGCCGCGGGTCCCTTCCCTTATATAAGCTTAAGAAACGGTCGAGGCTTACCAGGAAATCGTAACCCTTCTCCTGGCTTTTTGGCTCCACGACGTCCGGCTCCGGAGACAGGACAAACCCCGTGGGAAGGACGCCGAAAAACTTCAAGACCTGGACCAAACGCGGCGGATACTCCGAGAAAGCGCCTGGAACACGCATCATCTGAAGCACGATCTCGCGGTCCTGTTCTCTCGAAAGACCGAGACAACCGGCCCCGATTAAATCACTCTCGCCCTGGGCCCGGAGGTTTCCGGAATTGTCCGGATCGCTTAAGATCCGCCGTTCAACGCTCTCCAGGACTCCGGCCACCCTGGAGACGGCGTCCGGAGGCAGGGCTGGGGCGTCCGAGCCCCTGGCCACCCGCAGGGAAGCGACGAGCCGGCGGGCCCGCCCTTCCACGTGTCCTTGATAGGCTTTCCGAAGCCGGGGGGTCTCTCCTGAAGCGGCCATTTCCCTCAGGAGAGCACTGGACTCCGCCGACCAGAAGAAGTCGTTGTTGGGGATGAACTCAAGGGCCCGCTGAGAAAGCTCCAGGGCGAAGTCCAGTTCCCCGGCATCCCCGGTCCTGGGGAACGTGTCCAAGGCCGCCAAAGCCATTCGGATCGTCGGCTCGGCCATCTTCACGGATTCCCCCTGGGCGTTGTTCTCGACGTTGACTTGAATGGCGTCTCCCCCTCGCCTCTCGAAACCCGCGAGGACAGGCCACTGGCCGTCCCGGGTCACCGTCCGGTAGAAGCCAAGGACTTGCCGGGCGGTTTCCAGATACTGCCGGTCGAACTCACCCGCTTTCAACAAACCCATAATGATGTCAGCGACCTCGTTGGAATCATTGATGTGACTATACCGGCTCCCGTTCAAGGAAAGATTGGGCAGATGCGTGCGGAAATTCTTTTCCACCGAACGCTTTATGGTCGCCGCCCACTCAAGGAGACCGGCGGGAGACCTCGCGCCCGGGCGGACCGGCGCGGCGGCCGGCGGGGGGTTATTCTCCGGATTGATGGGACCGGAAAGGGGGAGCCGGCCAATCTCCCGCTTCACAACATTGGGGTCTATCGGAGGCATTTTGAAAACGTCTCCAAACCCGCGAAGTTTCGGGTCTAGGTCAGGGTACAGTTGGGTCAATTTGCTGTTCAGAAGGTTTCCCGCAAACGGGAATGTGTCTTTGGGCGAATAACGACCGAGATCCTGATAAAATGTGAGGGGCGTTATCCAATAGCCGTTGTCCCAATAGACCTGCCCCATCTGCGCCCTGTCGGCGTTGGATTTCAGATTCAGAACCCGGCCCGGAGAGACTTGCCGGGTGTTTTCCACAGCGACGATCCAGGGACTCACCTGGAGCACCTTGCTCCCGGGAACCAGCGTATGGCCAAACGGGCTGATCACAAAATCGTGGCTCACCTGCACGACCTCCTCGGGGCTGCGTTCCCGGACCCAGAAGACCTCGCGGCGCAAAAGGCCCCGGTCAAAGACCCTCGTGACCTGGCGGTTGCCCAGGCCGTAATGGACGAGAAACATCCCATTTCCCTGGTCCACCGCATACGGAGGTTCCTGCGTGATCCGCGTCACGGTCAGCCCCTTGGGGAAAAACGATAGTTGACCTTCGGGAGAAAGGCGCGAGCGGGCCGCCTCTCCCGGCCGGGGATCGGCGAAGCGTTCAACCGGCGTCGTCTCGACTCCGCGGGCGTTGATGAGCTTGATCGAAACGATGCCGTCCACATTAATTCCCCGGGCGGCGAGCTGGGCGACCGAAATCCAAACGCTCCGGGGGTTGCTCCCCGTGGGGAAGAGGGGCACTTGCCCCGCGCCCGGACGCCCGTTGATGAAGCGGAAACGCTCCTTTTCTCCGAGATAACGCTGGACGATGGCGTCTGTGAACTCGGGGTGCAGGATCCCGTCCGGAGTGGAATCGCCCGAAAGATACTTGCGATCAAGCCTCACGGTCCGGCCCTGAGCGTCGGTGAGTTCCACGGTGAACTCGTCGACGTTGCCGCCCTGCGCGAAGAAATGCAGGAAGTCGCTGTTTGAAACGCGCCGATCGGAGGCCTCGGCCCAAGCAAAGCTTAAGGAACCCTCCGGCCCGGGCATCTGGAAAACCCGCGCGCCCAACTGCGGGGAATAAGTCACAACGCGGGCGAGGCTGGCTTCATTGTCGCCCCGAACCTGCGCCCACAAGCGCCCGTAACCGTCGTAATATGACAGAAAAGTCTGGGATATCTTATCCGCGGCCTCTGGCGTGGGCGGCTCCTCGACCTCGTCAAACGTCATCCAGGCGGGGGCGTCCTTCCAGATCGTTCGGGCCCGCACGACCCGCAGTTTCCGGCTCGTTTGGACGGTCATCCGGCGCTCGTCCGCCCCGGCGCCCTTGACGTTCGGCGTAAAACCGGGAGGCAGGAACTGACTCGACGTCGAAGTCAATGGATCATATCTATCGTGGGCCGGATCAAATACAAAAGAAGAAGGGGAGGTCGACCCCCCGAGCTGGACGCCCAGCTGACCCCGGCCGCTCCGGTCAATCCAGTGGTGGCGGGGAAACGCGTTCGGCCAGCATTCGGCCACATGGAGCAAGGTGGGTTCCTGCGCGAGCCGAGCGCCGCTGAGCTCCACCCCCATCGTCACCCAAACCGTCATGATCGAACGCTGTCCATTCGGGCCGACCTCTTCAACGACCCGGCCCAGCTCCGATTTTCCGTCCGCGGGGATGTGCCTTCTCAGCGCCGCGGCTTGCGCCAGAAAGACCGGCGGCTTGTTCGAATCATCCGCATAAACCATTGTCGTTTCGCTGAGCGTGATGTCCTGGGGCTGAATTCTCAACCTCTCAAACTCGAACGCGGGGCCCATCTCTTCGAGCCTTTGCGGCATTGAAACCCCTTCTACCCGGCGGCGCAAACGCAGTTTTTGGGGCCGCCCGAAGGGATCGGTGAACCAGAGCGCCCGCTCGAACGTCCGGCTTTCCCAAATGCTGTTCCCGAATGCGTCGTGGGCACGACGAGTCACCATCAACTCTCTGATTAAACCCTTCGGGTCCACCTTAAAAGAGAATGAAAACTTTCCCATTTGTTGCCCTTCCGCGCGCTTGGGGGTCATCTGGAAGACCAGCGCCTCGATTTCATAATCCTCGAGGTCCATGCTCTTGAGCAGGCGCTCCATCTCCGGGTTATACCGCACGACAATCCCCTTGTCGTCGTGAGAGCGCCGCGTCACAAACCCGTCATAAGTCCGGGTTTCCAGGGCTTCCGCGTACATCTTGTTGGGCAGAAACACCGAAGGGAGCATGAAGGGAACGGCAGGGGACGGCCGTGGTGCGAGGCCGGCCACGAGGATCGCCGCGTCCAGAGCGCCCAGCTGCCTCGGACCTTCAAAATCCCGCTTGAGATACCCCGCCAGGCCCCTTCTTTGGTCGATTCCCTGAAGGGCATTGCGCGAATCCAGTATGCCCTCGCGGTGAATATCCGCGTGGCCGTTCCAGCCGGCGCCAAAGCGGTTGAAATTGTAGCCGGAGAGCCGCTCCGTGACTCCATTGGGATAAACCCTTGCCTGCAGGCGGGCCGTGGACGTCGCCCACGTCGGCACCTCGTAGTGCTCCGTCCAGGTTTCCCCGTAAGCGTTCCGGACCTGAACAACGCCAGGCTGGTCGAGCCGCATGGTTCTCGTCACGGAAGGCATGGAAGGCTTCAGCTGTCCATTCCTGATCAACTGGTGAAGACCCGGGCCGAAGTCGCGGAACGTGGAACGCCGACTGCCGAGGGAGAAAATGCGGGTTTGGACCACATAGTGATCTTCCCTACGATCCCGGGCGTAGCCGACGTAAGTGAGGTTCGCGCCATCGATGATCGCATCAGGGGAGAGGGGGACGGGGGAGAACCGGGTTTCGGACAACCGCTGGCGTTTGCCGCCCACGGTGATCCAGATGTCGGAACCGTCAATGCCGTAAAGCTCCCCGATGACGTCACCTCGATAATTCCGATACTCCAGATAAGGCGGCGCCATGAGGCCTCTTTGGACACGGGTCCAATAATTGAGATTATTATCGTAACAGGACTTCTTAATATCCTCCCAGGAGGTGTCCCTGGGGAAGCTGTTTTCTTTCCGGAACAGTTCCTCGCGGATGGTGTATTTTTCATCCAACGGGGTCCGGAAGATGGGGTCCACGCGACCCATCAGACCCCAGTAGTATTCGGGCGTCCTTCTATCAGGGCCGAGATCGGCCTCGGGGAAAGCTCTCAAAGCCTCCCGCATCGTTTGCTGGACGCTCGGGAAAACCGCGTGCCAACCTTCCCTGTCTTTCCAGGCCATGGTCTCTTCGACCGCGCGCCAGGCCAACAAGTCCTGTTCGGAACCGGTGGCCTCGTATCTCATCCACAATCTGTCCCGTTCCCTCTGGTAGCGCACAAAGAGCTTTTCATACGAGGTGATATCGGGCTGGTGCTCGCTCAAAGGCCTGTTGACCCATTTCCCATCTACCAATTTGAGAAGCCGTGTCTGTTCGGACCATTGGAGATGGCCTGCAAGCTCGGCCCGGGACCTCTTCAGTTCTCTCAGCACCTCCATCCTTGCGGCGCCTGAGGCGGCGCCGAGAGCGGCGAGAGGAGCATGATGGCCCAGCGACGCGAAAGTTTGGAGGGCCTGTTCCACCCTCTCGGTCCGCGATTTTTGAGCGAGACGGAGCCCTCCCGCCATTAAGGGGAGGCCTGGCTGGGGTGACAATGCCGCCCGGGCCAGTTCTTCCGGGGTCAGGCTCCCCTCAAGGCCGGCGATCGCCTGGTCCAATCTTCGGAGAGCCTCCCCGGCTTCCTCATGAGCTCTCTCTCCAACCACAAGGATGTAGTGGCCGGTCAAAGGATCTTTCCAAAGTCTTTTCCGCGCTTCCTGAATGATGGTCCTCCGTCTTTCGATCTCCTTCAACACATTCTCATAGCGGATTCTCTGGGCGACCGGCACAAGATTCAGGATCGCCGCGGTGTTAGCGTTAGGGAACCGACCGAGAGACTGGACAACCGCGGTTTCGGACTCCAACCTTCTCAAAAAACTCTGCCGCTGGATTTCGAGGGCGGCCTCCTGATCCGCCAGCCAGAAGAGCCTGACCCGGGTGTCGTCGTAAGCCTGTTCGAGCAGGCGGTCGTCGCCTTTGGCCGCCCGGATCTTCTCTATCCTCTGGTGAATGACCCCCAGGGACTCCGGGTAATTCTCGTGGCGGTCTCCCATCGTTTCCCCCACAAGCCAGGCCGCCCGCAGTCTCCGGGTGAACAGCAAAAATCTGTCCAGCCTTTCCCCGCGATAGTGGTTTCTCGCGTAAACCTCAAGCCAACCGAGCACCGCCTCAACCAACCTTCTGTCTTCGGGGTCCTCGATCTTTTGTTTCCGTGGAACGATCTGGCCCAGGAATATAAGCATCCGGTCTTCTTTCGACGCCGTCTTTCTCCAGACGGAATCCTCATTAATGACCATCCCGCCGATAGCGCCCAAATTGGCGATCATGTGGAACAACTTTCTAGGGTCAAGCCCCTGTCCCACCGTTGAGAGCACAACCCTGTTGCCGAGTCTTCCGTCTTTCCAAATCCGGGACTCGTAGGTGAGATCGGTGGGCCGGGGGCCGGTTACCCACGCGAAATCACCGCTGGGGTCGACCGCCAGCCAACCCCGGCTTTCCAGGGCTTCCTGGCTCCGGGGCCCGTCATAATGTTCGATGCTGATTTTGTGCGCGATCGTCACCAACGCCGGTTTTACATCGCGTCGGTTCCCCTGCCGGTCGATCTCGATCGCCAGGACGGTGTTCTTGTTGAGCTGGGCGTCGGCTGGTTTAATCGCTTCTCTCAGGAGGCTCCGCGCGGCCTCGACCCACCCCATGGATTCCCGGAGGGTCGGCTGGGCGCTCTCCGTCCGGTAGGCGCTCCCGCGGCCTCTCTCAAAAACCGGGTCTTTTCCCTGCAACACCACGTCGGCTGGCACGTGAGGAGACAAGGCTTCCCAATCGACCGGGCGGCCATCAAACCAGTCAAGGGCGGGGTCAGATCCTTGCGCCGCCAACAAAACAGCAAGAGCCGCGTCGGCTCCTGCCCCTTTCATGGCGTTAAAACCCCATCCCGTTGGACTGCCGCCGGCCGGAATCCAAGACTTTGGATCGCTCCGGTCCAACCCCGGGGCCCTCAATTTGTAATAGGAAGCGACGCCGCCGTTCTCAAGCGGCACGCCGAGCAAGAGACGCTGAAGCCGGCCAAGGTTACCCTCCGCTGTGGCGGCCTTTCTCGTAAGATCCCGGGCCAAGATGTCCCACTGCATTGCGCCGCGAGAAACTCTTAAGCGGCCCGGCTGCCGGGGCAGGCTCAGCGCCTGGGCTCTCAGATCAGCAATCCCCCTCCTCAATCCGTTGAAACGGGGGTTGGTCAGCCATTCCGTGAAGAACTCATCCGGAATTTTGCCCAGGTCGTCGACCAAAGCCCCGATGTCCACCGGTCCCGTCATCTTGCCTTCCCGGACCAACCGTTCACTCGCGTCTCTCAATCGCTGAGGACCGATCACCAACATCGCCAGGCCGGGCACGTCCGGAGGGAAATCCTTATCCGCACGGTCACTGGGAGCCCAGAATTTCTTGAGACGGGTGTCATAGTGATGCGTAAGCAAGTATTCCAATGATTTGTCGGACGCCAATAAACATTCCTCAGCTCGACTCTGAAACCGAGGGTCGCCCGAAAGAACGCGGTAAAGCCTCTCGCCGACGCCGATGAAACGAACGTAAAACTCCGGGGCGGAGATATCCAGGGCGGGGCCATACTTCAGCCTGCCTGTGTCAGCGTCCTGCATCTCGAGGCAATACTGGAAGGCCGACCAGGCCACATTGAACAGCCGCGGATCGTGCTGGGGGTCCTTGGCAAAAAGCTCCAGAGCCACGGTCGCGGCGTGGAGCATCTCGCCGACCTTCACCTCCCGCTCAAACGGCTTACCCGTTTCCAAATAGGCGGAGACCGTGAGCCCGCCGTTAATGGTCCCGTGATTGCGGGGCCAGGGGAAAATCCGTCCTTTGCCCGTTTTGGGGTCGGCGTCGCGCCCATCGATGCTCGCCAGGAAAAGCTCTTTGGCCTTGGCCACTTCGCCCCGGCGGATCATGAGGCTGAAATCGAGATCAACGAGGTACCTGAACGCGACTCCCCTGAGATTTTTATCTGTTCCGTCATTACTCTCGAGCAGGCCGTTCTCCGCACGGTTCTTTTCCATCCGAGCCTGAACGGTCTGGACACGCTTTTTATCCTCGGGAGAAAGAACCACGGAAGGCATCAGAGAAGCTTCAAGCGCCGCCGCGGCCCGGCTGGCTTCAACGCTCTTGCGGGCGGCGGCGATCCTTTCTTTCTCAACCTCCTGAACATTTTGAGGAGCGGCAAGCGCGGGCGGATTCACGGGAGGAACGCCCGGTTGCTGAAGAGCAGGCTGGGCGGCTGGAGCGGCGGGCTTTTGAGAAGCGGAATGGCTCGGGATCAACAATGGAGCAGACGCTAAACCAATGGTCACGGCAACATTACGGATAAGGCGCGGCCAGAAACCTCGAGAGGTTTGCGGCGCAACGGAAATCGGTGCGGGCGGCCCTGTGGGTAAATGTGAGAAATTCTCAAACCTCAACATGGCGATCAAAACTAATGCGCCAATCAACCCAAGGACGACCGTCAAAGGCAACGAAAGAAGAGCCGCCGCGGCCGCCGCAATCCCGATGCCGATAACCCGGCTCCGCGTCAGTCCTTTCAAAGTCACACCGGGCGCTGGGCGGGCGGAATCTGAGACGGCAGGGGAAGAGACCTCTTCTACTGACGCTTCAGCTGGAGGGATCTTTTTCTGACTGGCTTTAGGCAAGACAGCATTATCAGCACCTGCGGGCTTCTGACCTACAATAATGGGCCAAATGTTCTTTGTATACCAATCCCATCCCAAACGTTCCGAAAACCGTGCCAAACGACCATCACCAGATAGAAGCCATCTTTTGCCCTGTTTGGTTGTAAGCCACCGCAATCCTTGTTTATGGGAAAGCCATTGCAATCCGTCATCGGACAGAAGCCAATCCTGACTCTTTTTCTTAAGGAACCGCTGTTCCCTTTGGGATTTAAGAAGCTCAAAGCGCTTTTTTTGATCGGTTTTGACAGGAGCTTCAGTCGCGACAGGTGGGTTGGGAATCTCTGAAACGATTTTTTGCCGCGCCGTCTTCGAGTTCCAATCTGAAAACCACTTCTCCCCCCAACCCAAACGATCTATCCACCTGCGACCGTAGACCGGAATAACCTGCAAAATCGTAACGGCCAAGAATTCAAGAAATGAAAGAAACAAGCGGGCAACGCGATTGATCAAAGACCGGATGAAAGCCGTCGTTGCCTTCACCGGCGCTCCCGCGATCATCCTCAAAATACCCCGGGATGGAACCGGCTGGCGGGCGGCGGGCTCCGTTGTGGATCCCTTTAGTGTGGGAACCGCCGATTGGTCTAGAACCTCCGTATTTTTCGAACGCGCTCTCGCCAAAACCGCCGTTGTCGCAGCGGCCGCGATCCCAAGCAATATCCGATTATCAAAGTCCTCCGGTGTAGCGCCGGTGTCAGCCATCTTGCCGGCGATCTGGGCGGTCAGCTGATCCGCTATTGCGTTCTCCGCGGCGGATGCGGGGTTCTGAATAGATTTTGGATTCACCGCGGATGCGGGAGGGGCCGCCGGATTCACCACGGCGGGCGCTTGATTGCCCGCCGGCGCTTCCATATCCGGCGCTCTCGGCGCTTCCAGTGGTATGTCCTCAGGGCCGGGGACCGGATCGCGTGGATCGTCAAATACATCAAAATCAAACCCATCATTCGTCGAGATGCCGCCGATACTGGAATCCCAGGGAGTCAAAATAAGTTCACCACGCTTCAGACCCGACCACCTACCATGTTTATACCCCAGCCCATGCGCGATACTTTCGGCGTTTGGAATAAGATCCGGCGGGGGCCCATTCCCGGATTGGTCGGCCCCGGGAGTGGAACTGCCACTTTGACTAGGACCCCCGGTTAAAAAATTAATAATTCCTCCCCCGAAGGAAATTTGGGAAAGGGTTTTGCGCGCCTTCGGCTGAGACGTTGGGGTTTCGACCGGGATTTCCCCGGAAGGGACATTCGGCGCTTCCAGGGGTATGTCCCCAGGGCCGGGGACCGGGTCACGGGGCTCGTCAAACACATCAAAATCAAACCCATCAATCGTCGAGAGGCTAGCGCCAAGACCCCGACCAATGAAAACAGTATAGCTGGCGGGAGGACTCATGGGTGTGGGAGCTCCGCCTCTCTCATCGGGAGACCCGCCATTTGCAAATGATCCTAGCGGTATAAGAACATTATCGCCTGAGAGGTTGGGGAACTCGTCGAAGGTGTTGAGGAGGCCGGGCGTGGCATTGCGCGAGAAATTCACAGGGCCCACCCCTATAATGTTCTCCCGGCCAGGAGCCTTGAAAGTAACGATAATGTCGTAGGCATAGGCTAATCCATTGGGCAGGGCGATCGCTTGCGCGAAGATGGGGAGGTAGGGAAGCCCGTTCTGGATGAAGGGCAACATCCCGGTGAAGCCTGCCGGACTGCCCGGCTGTATGAGAAGGTCGGCGCCTGACAACCTGACAGGATTGCCATTCTTGTCAAAAGCCCGGAGAGAAACGCCGGTGATCAGCGCCGACGCGGGTGGCCGCCCGGTGCCATATACCATAGAGAAATCAACAGGCTGGCCCAAAGCGAACGGAAACCCTTCGGAAGAAGATGCGGGGATTGGAAAAATCGGTTCGAATGGATCTAAATAAGTCCCATGGCTGATCTGATAAGACTGGGTGGTGACGACCGAGAGCCCGTTATCGAATGTAAACCCGATATCCACTGTGGCAACTTGACCGGCCACGGCGGGGGGCAGTTGGAATACGCCGGTGGCATACGGACCATACTGGTTCACCAACTGCCGGGGAAGGCTCGCCCCATAAACATTCGGATCGCTTTGAGGGACCAACTCGATCCCGCCGGGACCGAGCGGCCGGGACGCTGGCTTTTCGACCGGGATTTCCCCGGAAGGGACATTCGGCGCTTCCAGGGGTATGTCCCCAGGGCCGGGGACCGGGTCACGGGGCTCGTCAAATACATCAAAATCAAACCCATCAATCGTCGAGATGCCGCCACCAGGAGAATTCCAGCCAATGAAGATGGGTTTGTTGTTTACGTAACCCAGTACGCCATGCTGAAATCCCAACTTATGTGCAAGATCCTCAATTTCCAAATCGGAAGAAGCTTTAGGCAGGCCAAGAGATCGGCTACTAGCGGGGTCGGCGTCAATAGGAGAAAAAGGGTCCGTTGATGAGTCCCCAAACCACTCCCATTTCTGAGCACTTACATTAAAATGCCATTTCGCGAGGATGCCGCCCATAAAAAAATAGCCGTCCATGTGGACAGGATTATCATCTATGGAACCCCCCAACTGAGACGTTAGGTTGTTGACAGAGGTTGGGTTGTTGACAGAGACGGGGTTCCCGACGAGAACGCTGGCCGGGATCGCGTCGAAAGGGGCACTTGGCGGTTCCAGCGGTATGTCCTCAGGACCGGGGATCGGATCACGGGGCTCGTCAAACACGTCAAAATCAAACCCATTATTCGTCGAAATGCCGCCGATACTGGAATCCCAGGGAGTAATAATGAGGGTTTTACCGTTCCACTTACCATGTTTATATCCCAGCCCATGTGCGATGACTTCGGCGTCTAGGATGTGATCAGGGAGGGGAGTAACCCCGCGCTCATCGGGATCGCCTCCGCCACCTCCTGAAGAACCAGGATTGGCCTTATTAATGGCGGCGAAGTCATATTGAAGCGCTTTCGGCCCGTGCGGCTGGGACGCTGGCTTTTCGAAGGTTCCGGGAACCGCCGTGGGTGAAAAATCGAAGAGAACCGGGGCGTCGTCGCTGTCGATGGGGGTCTTGTCTCCGTTGTGAAAGCGCGTGATGGCCACGGCGGTGACGCCGGGGTCCAGGGCGAGGCCGTCGGTACCGACGTTATAGTTTGAGATCGTGACCGCAATCCCTGTGATATTCCCATC
>Ga0207100_1034_pt1 | contig 37192 bp, 49 predicted proteins | sample Alteio_BWMinHeat_82_FD_153520 | JGI IMG/M metagenome (GOLD analysis project Ga0207100, IMG submission 153520) | Enriched cells from forest soil in Barre Woods Harvard Forest LTER site, Petersham, Massachusetts, United States -... | ecosystem: Environmental > Terrestrial > Soil > Temperate forest >...
CGGCCCTTGCGCTCCGGAAAATATGAACTTGCCCAGCCCGTGGAAGAAGTAAAACTCGTTGAGATGCGCCTGGCGATATTCGCCGCCAAAGCGGAGTTGGTGTTTGCCCGTGTTGAAGGAAACCACGTCGGCGATCATGCCGGTGATGTCATTGCGGCCCTCGGGAGGCGTGATGCCAACCTGCTCAAAGCCCGAGATCCGAATGTTCGGGGCGCCAAAAAATTTGGGTGTCGTCGGCGTGTCGGGGCTGAGGAATAGCTGCGCCACACCGTGCGTGTCATAGCTGGCCACCGCGTCCCGGAACACCTGATTGAAGTAGTTGACACCGACCAGTACCTGGTTTGTCATGCGTGGTGTAATCACCGAGTTCAGTGTGACAGCGTAGTTAAACACGTGGATCGGGGCTCTTTCAAAGTAGTTGGACAGGTTGGAACTTGCGGTTGCCAGAGCGGCGCTGCCACCAGTGGGAGCGGTTTGGCTGCCCTGTCCGCCGAACCAGCGCGCCGAAAGGTGATGCTTGTCGCTGAGGTTGAAATCCAACTTCGCAACGCCGTTGTAGCTGTAGCCAAGCGAAGGATTGGTGGCGAAATAATTGCTTTGGTTGCCCGGAAGACCGTCGATGTAGCTGGGCCACAGACCAGTTGCCGTTGCCGGAGTGCACGCGCCCGCCGGCAGGCCACTGGTCAGACCCGCTCCCAGAAAGTCGCAGGAAATCGGGCTCACCGGAACATTGTTCGCGGCCAGCAGCGCGTAGGCATTGCTGACATAGGCAGTCGAGGGTTCGGTGTTCAAACCCGAAAGTGCGATCGTGTATTTCTGCTTCTCAAACGACAGGAACCAGAACGCCCGGTCCTTCTTGATTGGCCCACCCAGCGAGAAACCGTAGTTCTCGTTCCGCAGGGGTGGCTTCTGGTTGGGCAAACCGGCGGCGGCGAGCGCGCCTGGATTGAAGAACGCGGTGGATGCGCCCAGCGAAGTATTGCGATTGAAGTAATAGGCGGAACCGTGAATCCCGTTGGTGCCGGACTTAAGGACAACGTTAATAACTCCTCCCGCATTGCGTCCGGCTTCGGCGTTGGATTGCGTCTGCGCGGCGAATTCATCGATCGCGTCCAACGGCATGACCGTGCCGGCGATGCCCGACACACCACCCTGGTTCACGGCGGCAAGGTTGTGCCAGAAGTCGTTGTTGTCCACGCCGTCAATCTGCCAGTTCATCTGATTGGCGCGGGTCCCGTTCAGCGAGCCAAAAGCCTGCGCCCCCGAGTATCCCGCATAGCCCGGCGCCATGGCCGCAAACTGGGTGAAGTCGCGGCCGTTCATGGGCACGTTTTGCACTTGCTCGGTGGGAATGACATTGTCCTGCGTCGTGGTCGTGGTATCGAGGGTCAGCGCGGCGGCAGAGACTTCCACGGCGGTTGTCGATAAACCCATCTTCAGAGTTACAGGCAGGGTGTATGCGCCTCCTGCCGTGACTGACACATTATCGGTAGTGACGGTCCCGAACCCACTGGACGAGACTGTGACCTTGTAGCTGCCCAAGGGCAGATCCTGGAAGGAAAACTGGCCGCCGCTGGTGCTCGCTGTAGTTAGGGTAACCCCGGTGCCGTTGTTGATGGCTTTCACTAGCGCGCCAGCTACGACCGCTCCTGACGGGTCAACTACCGTACCGTTAATGGCGCCTCGGAAGGTCTGTGCCTGGCTGAAACCCGCCACTAGTAAGACGACCACCGCATATCTGAGCAAGTGCCGCATACTGTCCTCCCTTTTTGTCCCCAACATTTGTTAGTGATGTTACCGAATTGGGTTACCTAAGTCACGTATGGGGCCAAAGCCAGCAATTCGCTACCGCTTTTAGTTTCAGCATATTGCCGAGGTGGATTACTGCCGCGGATACGCGGTATGGAACTCAAATCCGGAAGAATATATGAAAAATTGTATGTCAAGGGATTCCTCGACACAAAGGTAAAGGGATAAACCGAGTTACCTCGGCTGGCACTTTTGATGGCTCCCCTTGGGGTGGTAGTTTCGCCACAGCTAGCACACCTCGTTTTGAGATCCTGATGCGCCTTAGCACCTTTATAACTTTGCTGTTGGGCTTCGCGCTGGCTCTGCCTTTGCAGGCCCATCACATTAAGCAAAGTGCGACGAAGGAGATGCCGATCACCACGTCTTCGCCCAAGGCGCGGGAGTTGTTTCAGCGGGCGCTGGTCGACTACGAGAACCTGTATCTGGAGCGAGCGAATATCGGCTGGCGGGCTGCCGTCCAAGCCGATCCCAACTTGGCCCTGGCCTATATTTTCATCGCTTACAACAGCACCGATCCGGCGGAGGCGCATACCGCTCAGGAAAAGGCCAAGCTGCTCGTCGCCAAGGCCTCGCCCGGAGAACGCCTGTTGATCCAGTGGATCGCCAGCGTGAAGGAAAACAATTTTATTGCCGGCATTTCCGCCATGAACGACATGCTGGAAATGTTTCCCAAAGACAAGCACCTGGCCTACCTGGCGGGAAACTGGATGATGGGGCAGAACAGCTACGAGCAGGCACAAAAAACGCTGCAGGAGGCGCTGGCGATCGACAAGAATTATCCGCCGGCCTTGAACGATCTGGCCTATTGCTACGCTCAAAGCCGCGAATATCCCAAGGCCTTCGAACTCATGGAGCGCTACGTCGCGGTGCTGCCCACCCTGCCCAATCCGCAGGATTCGTATGCCGAGATCCTGCGCATGTCGGGCAACTTCGATGGCGCGCTTGAGCACTACAGGGCGGCGCTGAAAATCGATCCCTGGTTCGACTATTCGCAGCTCGGCCTGGCAGACACCTACGCGCTCATGGGCAACCAGGCGCAGGCGCGGGTGGAATACGACAAGGCCATCCAGAAAGCGTACACGGCAGCCGACCGCTTGTCCTACGCCTTGCAGAGCGCCACGACCTGGGCGCGCGAGAACAATCTTGCCGAAGCCGACAAAGCTTTTGACGCAGTCGCCGATAAGGCCCACGCCACGGGGTTTAGCCTGATCGAAGCAGAAGCGCACCGCATGATGAGCCTGTACCAGACCGATGAAGCGGAAGCCCTGAAACACCTGGCCTCTGCCGAAGAGGCGCTGAACCATCCGACGGCTGCGAGTGTTTCGCAATCCGACCGGGAAGACGAACGGGCCCGGGTCTTGCGCTACCGCGCGGTCCGAGCCGACCATGCCGGCAACCAGGATCTGGCCGCGCAAACCCTGCAGCAACTGGAAACCATGGCCGGCAGCACGCGCAGTGCGGTGGTGCAGAGTTCGTATCACGGCGCCGCCGGGGCATTGCTGATGACCAAGCAACAGATTAAGGACGCGATCGCCCACCTGGAAGAAGACGAAGACAATCCCTACTCACTCGAATTGTTGTCACGGGCCTACTCGTTCAGCCATGCCGCCGAAAAAAAGCACGAAGTCGAAGTTAAACTGCGGGCCAGCAACATGCCGACGATGGAACAGGCCCTGGTCGTACCAGCAGTCCGCTCCCGGCGGCCGGACGGCGAGTAGGCGCGGACAGTCGTCAGCCATCAGTCATCGGTCGTCAGCCAGCCTTAAGTCTTCGGCTGAAGACTGACGACTGTCTTTGTGGTAGGCTCCACTTCTCATGACGGACGTCAAGCGGGAACGCCGGTCCGGGCAACGCCTCGCGGCACGGGTGCCGGTCTCCATAAAAGCGCAGAAGGGGACGGTCGAGGCCACCGGTTTTACCCGCGACTTGAACGCCGGCGGTATCTTTCTTTATACCGACTCCCGCATCGTGGCCGGAAGCGAGTTGGAGATGGTGTTGATTTTACCTCCCGAAATTACTCACGGCGAAAAACAGTGGGTATGCTGCCGGGCCTCCGTGGTACGAGTAGAAGATAGTGAAGGCGGTGGAGACTTTGGAGTGGCCGCCAGCATCCGCAGCATTGAGATCCTGCCCGAAATCCCCAGCTGAAGCACTGCCCCCACGACCTTGAAGCGCAGTATGGCTTACGGCAGGGCATCGCCCAGCTGCGAGGTTCGGCTCTCAAAACGCTTCAGAGAAGATGTGAAATTCTTAATGACAGGTGCATCACTTTTGGTGCAATATTACAGGCTCTTGGATTGCTCTGGTTCAAGGGATCTCTGATTCAGTCGATGCAAGGTTAGAGAAATCTTCGAGGCCGGCGATTTCTGCTTTGTATTGACGATCTCGAAACCTTCGGACGGCCCGGTATGTGGATGGAGAAACTGTTTGCCGGCGTGTTGCGCGTGCTCACCCCGCTGGGGGCCCGTTACATCCAGCCGTCGTTCGCGCAGCGGATATACCTGCTGTGGATTTTCCGTCACTTTAGAGTGCTGCCGTTGCAAGTGCTGACTCCCCGGCAACGCCGGGTGATCGACGCGATGTGTGTCGAGCCCCAGTTTGTCCCGCTGACGGAGGCGAACGGGTGGGAAGCTCCCATCCTTGGAACCCTGGAACGCCGCCCGCCGATTGCCCCGACGCCAGTCCGCGACAACGCCCGGGTCTCAGACGTGTCGCCGTTTGCCACCGACCTCTCGAACGCCGAGCGCCGGTCGTAATGTGAAACTCGAAAGCGTCCGACGCTCGTAAACCTCTGAAGCGAATAAACCAGCCCTGACCATGTTCGATCGCCGCTGTTGGTGCGGCTGCGACCCCCCTGTGTTATATTCGTTGACGTTGTTTGCAGTCCGCTGATCCAGTGGTTCCGGCAGCAGCTTCCCGGCTGCAGCACGAAGCGATCGCCCGCAACCCGCGAAAAGATCGGCGGGTCTCCGGGGCTGAAACTCAATCCAGAGACGGGCGCGTAGCTCAATTGGCAGAGCAACTGACTCTTAATCAGTAGGTTGAAGGTTCGATTCCTTCCGCGCTCACCAACCTCTTGCCATGCATGAAGTTGCCGGAGCGGGTCATTGGACAGAGGTTGAGTTGCTACCAATTGGTAGCAACTCTCTGCCCACAACACCGAGTGCTTTCCGCTTTTCATCAAGAGTTGCGCGGTCGTAAACCTCAGGCGCAAGCTCGACACGCTTGTGCCCCACCACTGCGCTTACAACGACCGGGTGCACTCCGCCCCTCCGCATCTTCCGAATCAAGATATGGCGAAAATCATGCCAGCCACCAACCTTAATGCCGAGAGCTTTTGCGGCTGGATGAAGGTGACGGCGACGTGCGTTGCCGGGGTTGAACATAAGTTTTCGTAAACGCCATTATTTTGCCCTCCGCTACTGTTCTACCAACCACGTTAGAAAAAAAGGTAGCGATGCAGGGAAATATTTCGCGAGCATGGCACTACAGTCACAATTTCGTGTGGTTACCTCAACTTTCTTGGCTCTCGGCTACCTTTTTTCGAGGTCAGGTTGGTAGAACAGGAGTACAGGAGCAATTGAGCCAAGGATGGAAGAGACAACCACAGAGGGATTGATCGAACAGCAACGCCGCCTCGCATGCTCCGACAATCCTTTCGAGCGTGTTTTTGGCTCGCTCCTCGTGGCTGGATTGCTCAAGCAGAAGCTCGCCTTGTTGTCCAATGATGCGGTGGGGCGATTGATGTTCGATGTCGTCTGGAATGTGTTAGACGTTTTCAGCCCTGAACTGACGATTTGCCAAGCCGCCACTGAGCGGCTCCGCAATTCCTACTCTCTTGTTAAAACCACAAAGGAGAATCTCAGCCAATGAAAAAAGCGGCGATCTATGTCCGCGTTTCGACTCCGGACCAGCACGTTGAATCGCAGTTGTACGATCTTCGAGAGTTGGCGGCTCAGCGAGGATTCGAAATTGTGCACGAATACGAGGATCGGGGTGTTAGCGGCAAAAAAGCACGCCGTCCGGGCCTTGATCTCCTCATGGCTGATGCACGACGCAAGAAGTTCTCAGTTGTGCTGGTCGCGGCGTTCGACCGCCTCGCGAGGAGCACCAAGCATTTTCTGCTTCTCGTCGAAGAACTAGATTGCCTTTCAATCGAACTGGTCAGCAAGCGGGAAGGGCTCGCCAGCGGGGATGCTATGGGTCGGTTGTTCATGACCATCATCTCCGCGATTGCAGAGTTGGAACGCTCACTAGTTATAGAGCGCGTAAGAAGCGGGATGAGACGAGCCCGACTCGAAGGCCGTCAGATTGGACGTGCGCGGCTCGATGTGGATCGCGAGCAGGTCGTCATTGATCGCCGATCCGGGATGTCTCTTACACAAGTGGCACGCAAGCACTCGATAAGCAGGGCAAGCGTCTGCCGCCTGATGAAGGAGGCGAACGAGAATCCTGCTCCGGGAGTTCTCAATCCGACTGTTGAACTGGCGCAGGCTGGGGCGGGACAATGAACATAGACAGCCAGATCAACTCATTCGCGGATGAAAGAGTCGGTTTAGTTTTCATCTGCCTTGACGAGGACAGCCGTCAATGTATTGCCTGCGGCAGGACTTTCAGCCGCCAAGATTCTTATGAGCACTCCAAAACGCTCTGTTATCAGCCAGCGCCCCGTATGAACTAGCGATTCGCGACTGGAAAAGAGGAGCCCTGTCTGAGGAATACAACCTTCCAGTTTCGTTTAAACGGCGTCATCATCACCGAGGTCAAGATTCGCCGAGTACCTCATTACCTGACAGATCGTTGGGAACTGGTCGCTGCCACAATACATTCGGTGAGTTCGCGATTGATGATAATCAGGGGCTCGCCGATCCCTCGCTCACCCAATTCATCCTCGAAGTGCGGGACGTGACGATTCCGCCGATTCAGCGTCGATACCTACTAAACAAAGGATGGAAACGGATGAGCACGAGAGAGTGTCTCGCGCTGCTCGAATCGGCTGGGGTGATCGAGACGCGCTGACACGGATCACCTTTTCCTCGAATACCCCCAGCTATTTTGTTGAAAGCTCCATGTACTCATCCGCGCCTACGACGTTCAGAACGATCCGCACTGGGAACGGGAATCCTCGACGAGTGGTGTCACGCACGACCTTCGGTGCGGAAAGCTGATATTGCTTCCCGCGAGTCTTTAGTTCGCAACCGCCCGCCGCAAGGACGTTCTTCACCCACTCGGATTGGCTGCTGTACGTCAGCGCGATGATGAAGCCGTTCGACGCTCGAAAGACGTTTATGGGTGTACGGTAGACCTTGCCGGACTTTCGTCCGACGTGGGTCAGGATGCCGAAGCCGGGAAGCCAACCTGCGAACAGCCCGGTGATCCGATTGGTGAAGGCAATGTTGATCTTCGCCAGCCATCGCTTCCGAAACCGCATCATCAAAAGGCCTGAGGCGGCAATGGCGATGATTATGATGGCTCCGACGCTCACGGCTCAGTGGTTCTCCACAGTCTTACTCAGAGAAAAGTCACCTAACCTTCACCCCGTATTTCTGTGTGAACGGTGGAACGATACCGTTCAAGCGCAGGTACGCGACTAGCTGTCCGTAATGGTCGGTAATGTGCCAGACCGCAATGACCGAGATGCCCAGTTTGGTGTTCGGTCCGGCATAGCGGCCTTCGACACGGTCAAGCGCATTGTTTGCCGTGAGCGTGGCGAGGACCAGGTTGGAGTAGTCGAAGGAGTCCTTGAGATACTTAATCAACTCGGCTTTGGTTTTCGCCGGATCGTGGCCGCCCTTTTCGCAGTCGTCGGGCGGCTTCTTGCCCTCAAATTCGTTAAAGAAGGCGAACTGTGCGCAGGCGACGTGTTTCACCTGTTCGCCGAAGCTGCGGACGCCATCGAAATTGCCGCCTGCGGGGATGTAGGAATACTTGTCCTCAGGCATGGCTTCAGCTACGCCGAGAAAGTTCCCCTCCGCGAACTGGAGCGTGCCGCTGACGCTCTCCGCGATGGACTTGGCGATGCCATCCGACCGGGTAGCTTGCTTGGTTGCTGAGTTCTGTGCCGATGCAGATTCCCCGACAACAGAGAGAACGATGCTACACATGACAAAAAGGACAGCGATGCGGGAAAGGCTCATTCTGGGCTCCGGTATTCGCAAAAAGGATACTTGAGCGATATAGGGAAGTCGAATGTCGGGCTCTTAGCTCTGGTGGTTCAGAAGGGATCGAATTTTGATCGCGTTTCATGCGGCCTTTCGCCCCCTGATTTTGGGGTCGGGCCGCTAGCCTGCATCTATACGTTTGTGACCAGCTTTCTCGACAGAGACAAGAAGAAGTGGTGACCTATGTAACTGTTCTCCTCAACACCAGCATGGTGAAATGTGAACAGGTTTGCACATGGGAAACGTCAGGCAAATTACTCGCGCTCAGCGACAGAAGCTTGCGACCTACTCAGGTCTTGGCAAACAGGTTAAGTTCAAAGACAAAAATGGAGGCCCGCGGTTTGTGCTTGGCAGAGTTATCGATGAAGTTGCGATTCTCTCCGGAGATTACAAACACGTAATTCAAAAAATCGAACTCATCCCAAGTCAATCGTGGGACGGCTCCCGTTTTGCGTATCGGAGCGGCTACTACACATGGGACGCACCGATGCTCCAAGTAAAATGAGGGCAGTATCACGCTTGCCTCTCTGCGAGAGAGTTTGCACGGTTGGCGAGAGAGGCACGTCGGAGGGGTTGGTTAGCTTTCTAGGCTGTTTGCATCCGAGTGGGGGGAGAAGAGGAGAATCGTGCCGAGTCTCAATCAAAGGTGCAGTTTTCCCGGATGTCAGAGAAGCGCCGATCATGGGCACCATGTACTGGGCGACGAGGACGAGAACTGGGTGGAAGGACTTTGCAAAGCGCACCACAAACAGATAACGCTCATTAACACAGAGCATAGCGGCCCCGGCTATAAACTCTTCGCCAGAGAACGTAAGCAACTCTATCGGGAGTGGAAGCGTGGGGAGTTGAAACCAGCAGGAAATCCTAAACGATGACCCTCGAATCGCCGAGTGGGACTGACGAGAGCCTTAGTCAACACTCGCTCTTTCCTCCCGTGGAGACTCGTTCGCGTTTCTGAGCCATCATTACCCGTTATTACACTTGAACTCTGAGTTCCATTCCCACCACCGAGACTTTAGCTGAGGGAGAATGGATTCGAGGTTCTTACGGGCACTCTCATGGCTGTCCATCGGCAGAGCAAACCCAACGCCCCAGACTCCCCATCTGTCGGCTTCAACAGGCATGACTTCTTGGAAATACGGTGGATTGCAGACTTTCCAAACGACGCCTGCCCGACTCCCGTCCGGTGCAATCACAAATGCGTCTCCTGCTTCGCAAGGCTCCGCTTCCCAATCGGTAATCTTGCCAAATGTGAATCCATCGGCGGTAACGTCATCAAGAACGGTGAAGCCATGATAGACAGGCGCACCTTGCGGGCGGGTTACGAACGCTGGCTCAATCGGGGACGCGCTTTTCGCTTTGCTGTCAACCGCCAAAGGTCGTCCGTGCCGAATATCCTCCATCAGAGTCTTCCTTCCGCTTGCCACTTCGTAACCTCATCAGCGACGGAAAATCGCTGGGCAGGATTCGCTTCAAAACGACCTTCGAGCGTGTACGCATTGATCTCTAAGGGGATCGCCTCGTAGCTTCCTCCACTCAGAAAGCCGCGCACGTAAAGCTCAGAGAATCGTGGAATTCCTAGCTGCCGATACTGTTCCACGTGCACAAATTCGTGAAAGAGGAGACCGTCGTAGAACGCTTCGTGGGAGACCACGACATCACAGAATGTGATTGCTCCCATTCCAGACTGGTCAGGCAGGTTCTTAAACCCCAAATCTCTCAGCATCGGATAAAAGTCTGGGTTGCCAACTCGTTCCACTTTCAGCACGAGCACGCGGGTGCTCTCCAGAAGTTGGGCCGAGAAGAACGGGGCCACGTCGCCTTCTGTTTCGCGGATAGAGGCACGGCACGGGAGATGTATTTCTCCCGCTGCGAGGAGATGTATTGGGCTACGAGCCGTGACACTTGATTGAGTTGGTCAGGCGTGAGTCGTGGGGTCGCCATTGGGCTCCTTAGAGTCTGGGATCGACTGGCTCGCTTTCGAGCGCCAGCACACCGAACACACACTCATGCACTCGTCGGAGAGGTTCGCGGTCTACAAACCGCTGCAACGCTTCTATGCCCAGAGCAAATTCGCGCAAGGCTAGTGATCGCTTTGTGCCGAGACCTCTTGCACGAAGGCGTTCAAGGTGCTCTGGTGCTGTGTACTCAGGTCCGTAGATGATTCGAAGATATTCTCGACCACGGCATTTTATAGCTGGCTGAATCAAGCCCCGGCGATTTCTGCCCACGAACTGAGAGGGCTTTACAACCATCCCCTCGCCCCCTGAAGCGGTCAGTTCTTCCCACCATGCAATGCCTTCCTGCTGCCCACCGTCATTCAGGTTGACGACCTTGTAAGGTGTTGCCAGAAGCAGTCCGGGATCAGCAGCGCAAAGACGACTCAGCATTGTCATGTGCCACACGTGATCTTTATCCGTGTGCACCACCCGCTCGCTTGCAAGCAAATGAAAAGGCGCAAGCTTTAGGTCCGCCAACGAGTGAACCGTCCAGCAATAGCGGCGATACGCCTCGATGTATTGCTCTGCCATCAAGAGGCGCTCCGCGTAGCATCCCGCGAGTTCTGAGGCTTCTGGCACATGTTTGCTGGTTGTCCTCAACGCAGCTATTGAGGCTGCAAGGCCAGCGCGGGCAGCCGCGCCAGTCGGCGCGTATTGCTGGCGAAGCAAATCCTGCGCCTTCGATGACCACGGCATCAATTCGCAGTCGATGCACAACCAGTCAGTAGCAAGCTCGTCCCACAAACCCGACTGGGTTGCGGCTGCCTGAATGCGACCGAGGAATTCCCGCTCTAACGCCCGCTCGTTGAAGAATCGCCTGCCTGTCCTCGTATAGCAGACACCAATCTCGTCCTGTTCCACTCCGAACCGACGCAACGCAGCATCGCGGTCACGGCAAACGATCACAACTGCCCTCGACCCCATGTGTTTCTGCTCGCAGATGACTTCCACCGCGTGCTCTTTCTCGTAGTACGCAAACGCCTCCGCAGGATGCTCCAACAAGCCCGGATGCTTGGTCGTCTCGCTCGGGGACATTGTTGGCGGCAGGTAGATCAGCCACTTTGGATTCGTAGCAAATCGGCTCATCACTTCCAGTGCAGCGATGGCATTTTCTTCTCGGACAGTAAGATTCCCGTGGAGTCGCGTTTCCACGATCCGTTTTCCGATGACATCGTCAATATCGAGAACGTCGTCCTGCTCGTGCTGCTGAGACAATGCGGTCGTCGTTTGCGCCGACACCAAAGGCTTCGCGGGTTCGTAATAGGTCTTGTGAGCCGACACGGAAACAAACTCTTTCTCCGGGTAACGGAGCGCCGTCAGCTTGCCGCCGAAGACACATCCTGTGTCGATATTGACGGTGCGATTCAACCATTGCGGCTCACCTACTGGCGTGTGCCCATAGACAACCGACGCCTTGCCACGATAGTCTGCCGCCCAGTTGTATCGAACGGGGAGCCCGAATTCATCCGTTTCTCCTGTGGTCTCACCGAAGAGTGCGAACGAACGAATAGCTCCGGAACCGCGCCCCTGCATCTCTTCCTTCATTCCCGCGTGGGCTACGACCAGCTTTCCGTCATCAAGGACGTAATGGCTAATGAGACCATCAAGGAAATCAGCAACCTTGCTCTTAAATTCAGGTGTTTCGACTTCAAGTTGCGCAATTGAATCAGCAAGACCATGTGCGATCTTCACATCCTTGCCACGTAACTTCTGTAGCAGCTTCATGTCATGGTTGCCGGGTACACAGAGTGCCGTTCCCGCTTCAACCATACCCATCACGAGTTTCAAAACTTCGGGAGTCTTTGGCCCACGATCAACCAAGTCGCCGAGAAAGATCGCCTTTCGGCCTTCGGGTGTTACGACTCGATGCGCCCCACCGTCCTCCTCTATCGAATAGCCAAGGGTCGTCATCAGTTCGCGCAGTTCATCGAAGCAACCGTGAACGTCACCGATGATGTCGAACGGGCCATGCTCAGAGCGTCGGTTCGTCCACATCGGCTGCCGCACGATGTCTAGTCCTTCGAGTTCCTGTGGAGACTTGAAAACGTGTACGCCACGAAATCCTTCTCGCTCCAAGCCCCGGATCGAACGTCGTAGCTGCTGCGCCTGATTTCGGACAACGTGAGGCCCGAAGTCGCGATTCGGTCTGCTCCGATTCCGTTCTTGGCAGAGCTTTTCCGGAAAGTCGAAAACGATTGCAATCGGAAGCACATGGAATTCACGTGCCAAAGCGACCAGAGGCTTGCGAGAATCAGGCTGCACGTTCGTTGCGTCAATAACGGTCAATCGACCCGCTGCGAGTCGCTTCCGGGCAATGAAATGCAGCACTTCGAACGCTTCTTTGGTTGCAGTCTGGTCGTTTTCATCATCCGATACCAATCCGCGACAGTAGTCCGACGACAACACTTCGGTCGGTTTGAAGTGCTGTCGGGCAAAAGTAGATTTCCCACAGCCCGAAGGACCGACGAGCAAGACTAGTGAGAGTTCGGGCACCGTGATCTTCATTGCCGGAACACTCCCATCTGGGTAGGTGCGCCGACTTGTTGATCCTCTTCACCGACAGGTCTGAACTCCACCGTGTATCCGAACCTCTCTCCTATCCCATTCGCCCATTTCTGGAACTGTTCACGAGTCCACTCGAAGCGATGGTCGCGGTGACGGAACTGTCCAGCAGGAAGCGTCTCGAACTTCACGTTGTATTCCGCGTTAGGTGTCGTCATCACTGCCGTTTGCGGACGAGCGAACTCAAACAGCACCCGTTCGAATGCCGCGAGTCGGGGTTCATCTAGATGCTCGACGACCTCGACGACGGCGGCAGCATCGAATCCCGTCAGCCGCTTGTCCCGATACATGAGTGAGCCCTGAATGAGTTTTATGCGCTCCTTCTGCCTCGGCGGCAGGGTGTCTAAGTGGAGGCGCTCGGCGGCCACTTCGAGGCTGCGGTATGACACGTCCATTCCGACGATCTCCTCGAACTGTTTGTCCTTCAGTAATTCGCGGATGAGTTTTCCTTCGCCGCAACCGAGATCGAGAACCCGCTTAGCACCCCTCGTCCTAAGTTCCGAAGCGACTTGCTGGAGGCGAGCGTCATGGAGTCGAATGGGAGCTTCAATCGCTTGTTCCTGCTCCTCCTTCGTCTCCTGTTCCGCTTCGGGATCGAGCGATTCATCCTCCGTGAGCCGAGCCAACGCTTCCCGCGTCAGCTTTCGGAATCCGCGTAGATAGCGACTTACGATTGCTTCGCGTTCAGGATGTGACTGTAGCCAACCTTCGCCGTGGCGAAGCAGCTTTTCAATCTCGTCTTTGCCGACCCAGTAGTGCTTGTCAGCATCGAGCACCGGGATCAAAACGTAGAGATGCGTAAGCAAGTCTTGCAATGGAGTTTCCTTGGCGACCTCTACGGTGTAATAGGAGCTTTCACCCCACTCAGGAAACTTCTCGTCAAGCGGATGATGTTCTGCCACGACGTGATAGCCGAGCGGTTCGAACAGTCGGCGAACAAACTCCTCCCCACCACGGCAGGGTAGGACGGCAATTCGCGCACTTAGAGGCAGTGGAACTGTTACGAGTGCTGGGCGATCTTTACTGTTCCCCGCCAGAGCGGAATTGAAAATCCGAGCGATAGCCACACTCATGAAGGACGATGCCACATAAGGGCGGTCATTTACGTATTGATCGAGCATTCCACCCTCGCCAGACGGACCACGGCGATTGCGAACGAGTCCCACGGGGTCAACATCCAGTAAGAGCGCGGCGGTGCAGCGGTCGCCCGACGCTTCGGGGTAGAACACATGGGCCTTTCCGAAGGAAAGGTCAAATGACTGCAATCGGTTCGGGTTCTTATGAAGCAGGTAGCCCAAGTCCGTCGCTGGGCTCTTCGTGTTGGTGATCGTCAGGAGCATGGCTGAAGAGCCATTATGCCTGAACGGAAGCGGCATTTCGCTTCCGCGAACTTATGCGAACCGTGCGCATACAATGACGCCATGAAAGACCTCAAGGATCGAGTTGCTCTGGTGACTGGCGGCAGTCGTGGAATCGGAGCCGCAGTCGCCATCGCACTCGCTGAGGCTGGTGCCGATGTCGCTGTGAACTACCGTGAACGAGCCGATGCTGCCAGTTCTGTCTGTAGCGAAATCACTGGGATGGGACGCAAGGCAATTGCGGTTCAGGCGGACGTGTCAGTCTCCGCCGACGTGAGGCGTATGGTCGCGGAGGTTGAGGCGAATCTTGGGGGCATCGACATCCTCGTCAACAACGCGGCTCTCGCTCATCCGCACAAATTGGAAGAGATTACAGAAGCGGAATGGGACCAAGTGCTCACCGTCAATCTAAAGTCAGTGTTCTTGGTAACGCAGGCGGTAGTTGGCGGTATGCGAGAAAGAAAGTGGGGACGCATCATCAACCTGTCTTCTGTCGCCGCACAGACAGGCGGGGCTGTAGGGGCGCATTACGCTGCGTCCAAGGCGGGGATTATAGGGCTGACGCACTCGTGCGCCTCGGCGTTCATTCGAGATGGCGTCACCGTGAATGCCATTGCTCCCGCACTGATCGAGACGGATATGGTGACCAGCAACCCTAACGCAAACCCCAGCCTGATTCCCATGGGGCACTTCGGGTCAGTGGACGACGTGGCTTCAGTGGCGGTAATGCTGGCAATGAATGACTACATGACCGGGCAAACGGTTTCGGTGAATGGCGGTTGGTACATGAGCTAGTCGCAGATTATGGCAGATCGGATAGCGTGACGATTATGGGGGTGTGGTCAGAAGGCTTTTCCTGCCCGCGAGGTCCCTTGTCGATTTCGCAGCCTTCCAGTCGATCTGCCAGCGTTGGAGATAACAGAAAGTGATCGATTCGTATACCTCGATTCTTTTGGAACGCCTGCCGAAAGTAATCCCAAAATGTGAAATGTCCTATTTCGCCCACATGCAACGACCGGAACGCATCGGTATAGCCGATGCCCAACATGGCACGGTAGCGTGCTCGCGGCTCCGGCTGAAACAAAGCATCGTGCTCCCAAGAAGACGGCTTGTGACAGTCGATGTCCTCAGGAATCACGTTGAAGTCGCCGCCTATGAGCGTCGGCACATCGTCCTGCTTCCATCTAATCATTTGCTGGGTCAGTCGATCCATCCAAGCTAACTTGTACGCAAATTTGTCACTCCCTACCGGATTGCCATTGGGAAGATAAACATTGACGATGCGGATGTCCCTGACGGTTACCTCCAAGAACCGCGCATGGCTGTCAGAATCGTCTCCGACGAGAGCTTTAGCAATCGTTTTCATCGGATGTAGAGACAGTATCGCGACTCCGTTATAGGCTTTCTGCGTCACCGCTACACTTTCATAGCCGAGCGACTTGAAGGCTTCGGACGGGAACTCCGTTCCCTTCAATTCTTGCAGCAACAAGACATCCGGTTCGCGGGCTTTCAGCCATGCCGTGACATGGGTCAGCCGAGAGCGAACAGAATTCAAATTCCAGCTAGCGACCTTGAACATGAATCCACATTCTAGCGTTCGGAGTGCGAGGGCGGTCATTGGCTGGGAGGATGTGCGGTTTATCTGCTAACAAAAAGCGAGGAAGACCGGCTGGTTGCCGCTCTAGGTTGACCGTTCCGCGCCTTTTCTTAGATGATTGTGACGCATGGACGTTGAACGCATCATTGATGAGATCGAGCAGCTACAGGAAATGTTCGAAGCGCCCGATATAAGGCCGCTCAGTGCAAGCGACATCTCTGCTGCCAATCGAAGGCACGATGAAATGCTGGCGCAGAGTCCGTGGTTTCGCATCTGGCAGCATTTTGGCGTCTGTTGCCGATCAGAGTCCTCCGCAATGCAATTGCCGGAATAGATGCGGCTAAACGTCGAGCGCGTCTCTGTCCACAAGACGTCCAAATAGAAGCTGGCTGATTTTCCGGGCCACTTCCATCCCGTCGCAGTACAAGGGGCTGTTAGTTTTGCACCACTTAGCTAGCTGAAGAGTAGTCGCCCGACTTATGTATGGTGGGTCACTCTCGACCAACTCGCTACCTAGCTTCACCGCGAGACTGCGGTCGATTCCTCTTTTTGCAGAGGATTCGAATTCAGCAATAAGCTTTTCCAGCCGAGCCTTGTCAAAATTCGGGTCGAGCGTGTACGGGAGATTGGCTGCCAAGACCGGCTGTGGTCGTTGCGGGCGGGCGTCCCGTTCGACGGGCGCAATCCCTCCCGATGACAGCCATTTGCAGCCTCCCGGAAGCACAGCTTCGCAGTCTTCCCAAGTCAGCCATCCAATGCGCCGGGCAACGGCTCCAAAATCACGTCCTCCCCTGTGCGGTAGGTCACGGGCAATGGCGTCGGGATTCTTGTAATCCTGCAACAACCACCCATACAGCCGAGCATGTGTGTTCGTTTTGAACATCGCCGGACTTTGGAACACGAACAAGGTCTTCTCAGGGTCGCGATCCCGCAGCGGCGGCTCTAATAGAGGATTCTCTTCGAGCATTACGTCGATGTTCCGGGCAAGCTGATTCCGAGCAATATCGAACGACACCTGATATGAAACGTCTGACACCACCTTCGCCTCAACGATCAGTGCAAAGCCATTGCTGGCGTTTAAGAGCAGGGCATCGACGTGGGTCGCGCCTTCAAAATCCCGATTTCCTGCCCGTGATGCCGCCCGGAGCACATAGGGAATCAGGTTTCGCTTCCGCAGGTTTTCACGCAGCCATCTTTTGTAGCTGACCGGAGAGGGTAGGTGTGCCTCAAAGTAGAGGCGCAAGTCGCCTTCGAAGCATTCTTCCCATGACCGCAGAGTCGCGACGGGAGGTTGCGAACCAAAGCAATCGGTCATCAGCCGCGTGAGCGTTTCGGCACGGTTTGAGGCATAGAAAATGTGTAGCCAACACGCAGCCGCCCAAAATCGCTCGTCCTTTTCGATTTGACAAGGACTTCGAAGCGCCGTGAGGGGCAAAGCCTTTGCCCTAAGTCTGTTTGCAGGAAGGTCCGATACCTGTCCGCGCTCTCTTGGTAATAGCGTAGATAATCTTCGGCGCTATTCACGGAAACGCCGACCGGAGCAAAATGTTTGGCTAGGGTAGCAGCCGAAAACGGCAGGTAGATTGGGTCAAGAATGTCTTCGGAATCAGTGGAATTCAGAGCATCGGTTTGAAAGTTGTTTGTCATAGAGGTATATACAGCCGGACGGTCATTTTCATCAAAATTTGCCGGAAAATAGTTGGTAATCGAAATGCGCCTGCTTTTTCGGCGCTATTCCGAATACCAATCTGAATGTGGCGACCATCGCCTACATGATAGGCACTGGGTATCAGTCCACTGGTGAAGGCAGGCTGGGCAGATGCCTCCCGTGTCAAATGTGTTCCCGTCATTGCCGCGCGTGCAAAACCACTCGTCTTCTCTGCGGGGCGACCAGCCGCACAGCGGGCAACGGATGTGTGGACCCGATGGCTCCCGGTCGCCCTCAAGCTCGCTCTTCGGCACGGGCGTCGGAGTGGGGGTCTTGCTACTCATGTGTACTCAGGGACGGCACTTCGCCGCTCCTACATCTTCTTTAGCGCGTTGGTACTTCCAAATCTTGTTGTCGAGGCTGCTGGGAACGAGCCTTGGAAACTCGCCTCGTAGCGTTCTGCTTGCATTTCGAACCAGTTCCTCGGCTGTGTCTGGTGCTACATTCCGCACCCCCAGCGCATCCGCGACGAATCTGGTCACCATCCGGTCCGGCTTTACGCCGTCCTGATTCCCAGCCAAGATCAGAAAGTAGGCGTAGGACAAGCCACTTCCTTGTCCCGGAATAGATTTGATCGCTTGTCGAACATCATTTCGTAGTCCCGATTTCAGAACGTCCGCGAACGTCTCTATGCCGAACTGCTGAAGAGCCTTCGCAAATCGAAAAGTCGTCTCGGCTTTTAGGATGCCCGATCTCGATGAGGTCCTCTGTCGATTTCGGAAGACATTATCTGCCATCGCTTCCCAGCGATTTTCATAGGGCTCTAAGACTCTGACGAACTCGCTGACGGTATGCTCTTTGACTTTGCCCCGCCCATCTCTCTGCCATTCATGTCGCGTACAGAAGTCAGTCACGGTCCGCTCGGTCGATTCGTATCTGACACCGATGGAAAACACCGCATCAATCACGCATAACGGCACAGAGCCATATTCGTATGCGGCGTCGGTGTCTGCCCCTATTGGAACCGCGTTGACCTGTACAACGAGGTCTGGAGCCAACCGCTCGTCAAGCTCTCGCAGAAATATGGGGTCTCCGATGTCAGACTGGGGAAGGTGTGTCGGAAACTGAAGATACCCCACCCCGGACGGGGCTTTTGGGCGAAAAAGGCGGTTGGTCAAGCTGTCGAGCAAGTGCCCCTGCCACAGTTCGAAAATACGCCTGTGGTGAAAAGGTTGAAAGCGATACTCCCACGCCCCCATTGCTGAATCGCATCCTTGCAAGTTTATGAAAATAAAGCAGCTTAATCCCAATGGCTGTGTGTGGGCGTCTGAATCGAAAGCGTCAAGAGATTCATCAAATCTAATATATTAGACATCTGTCGTGTTTAGAGGATGAATGTAAAGCATATTTTATATTGATGCCTAATATGTTTTTCTTTTTACTTGATACGAGACTAGATGACTTATATACTAGACATGAAAGAAGGGGGATTGGACAATGCTAGACCTGCTAACACTCGGAGCGGAGACTGCCAAGAGACGCAAGAGCCTTGGCTTGAGGCAAGCCGATCTAGTGGAGAAGACCGGAATTAGCCGAGCCACTCTAAACGCGTTGGAAAACGGTCGTTGCGGTGAGTTGGGCTTTTCTAAAGTCATGAAAATTGCTTCGGCTGTTGGTCTTGAACTCAAGCTTCAAAGAGCACAATCGCACAGGCCCACACTCGAAGACCTCTTGAAAGAAGAGGCTAATGATTAAGGTTTGGACTGACGGTGCTGAAGCCGGTCTGCTAGTCAGACATGGTGAGCGAGGCAGTGCGTTCACGTATCTGCCTCGTGCACCGCAAGAGCGAGCCGTTTCAGTAACTATGCCAGTCCGTGTTGTCTCTTGGGACTGGTCGTTTGGATTAGCACCATTCTTCGATATGAATCTACCCGAAGGTGCGCTGCGCGAGCGACTCCGACTCTCGTTCGCGAAAGCAACAGGCACTTTCGATGAGTTTGACCTTCTGACAATCGTTGGCCGCTCTCAGATCGGCAGAGTTCGTTACACCGGTGAGGACGATCAGCTTTACGAAGACGTTCCCTTCCAATCGGTTGACGAGATTCTGGCGAGCCGAAGAGATGGAGACCTATTTCGTTTTCTCATTGATAAGTTTGCGCAGTTTTCGGGCATCAGCGGTGTGCAGCCAAAGGTCTTGGTGAGAGATGAGAACACGTCTATCAACTTGAGCCACGATATTCAGCGTCTTTCTCCGAGCTTCAGGGGAGCAACTCACATCGTCAAGTTTTGGGAACCGAATGAATTCCCTCAGCTTGCTGCCAACGAGTTTTTTTGCTTGAGAGTGGCACAACGATGCGGTTTACAAGTCCCACCATTCCGACTTGCCGAAGATGCTCAAGCACTCGTGATCGACAGATTCGATCTTCGTTCGGATGGCACCTACCGCGGCTTTGAAGATTTTTGCGTTCTTAACGCACGCAAAACCGACCAAAAGTACAATGGTAGCTATGAAACTTCGATCTTAAAGCGTTTCGCGGATTTTGCAGCAGCGGAAGAATTCTCAGGCGATGTGGAGAAATTGTTTACTCTAGTCGTTCTCAACTGTGCGCTACGCAATGGCGATGCGCACCTAAAGAATTTTGGGATTGTGTATGACAAAGTTCAGGAGCAAGCTCGGTTGGCACCAGTTTACGACGTTGTAACGACCACAGTGTATATGGCCAAAGATAGTATGGCCCTTACTCTGAATGGAACTACTCGCTGGCCAGACGCGAAAGCACTTCAAAGAGTTGGAGAAACTCGCACGCAGGGCACACCGTCTCGAATCAAAGTGTTATTCGAGCAGATTGCTGAGGCGCTCTCTGATACGACAAAAGAATTGCGAAAATACATCACGGAGCATGCCGAATTTAAAGATGTTGGGGAGCGGATGCTTCAGGAGTGGGAAAAAGGGCGGGACCTTTCGTTGAAAGCCGGAAATCCTACGCTCGTAGCGGTGCCTGATCTCAAACACTAAAACTATTCAAAATCAGAATGAGTCGGTTGTTGCCCATTCCTCAGCGAAACAGTTTGGTAGCAAATTGGTAGCAAATATGCCCAAAATTGCCTCAAGCTTCCTACTTGGAACGCTCGGAAGTCGCTGAAACCATTGATTTCGTTAAGCTAGCGTTCCATCAGTAGGTTGAAGGTTCGATTCCTTCCGCGCTCACCACCTAAATAACCTAATAATTTTGCGATTTCTACGCAATGTGCACGGTTTGTTGATGACTGTAATTTTAAACGGTGTCCGCTCCATGTCCGTATTGGACCAAGCTCGGTCCTCCACGTCCTTCTCTTGGTCTGGATGGAAACACAGTAGTGTCTTGACTTGAAAAATAAGTCGAGCCTATTCTGTATAGAGTAATTAGGGAGCTTCGATCAGGGATGTAATCCCCGCCGTCATCCCCGGCGTAGATCAGGTGCCCGTTCCCCAGTTGTATCCGGCAGCAAGTCGGCCTGAGCGTCGGCTAATGCTGAGACAGTCATCTACCTCCCGCCCTTAGCGGCGCGCACACCTCAAAGGGAAAAAGATGCTGCCGGATACTGCATATACCAGTGTTCTCTCGGACTACCTGACCAAACACCAGCTTGCGGCGCAATTGGGGCGAAGTATTCGAACGATCGACCGTATGGCCCTGAATGGCGAAGGGCCGCCGCGCACCAAAATCGGCAGTACCACTCTGTACCGTCGGGAGGCGGTCTTGGAATGGCTGCGCAGCCGGGAATTGCCCGCGCCTATGCGCTTACGCAAGCGCTAGGCGGGGCCATGACGGCGGGCTCGGGGCTCGACTCATCCAACGCCGTAGAGCTTCTCTCTGGAGTAGCGCAGCAGTCTTTCAACCCGACCGCGATGAGCCGCTTGGAGGGGCGTCCGGTTGTTCGCTTCCCAGAACAACTGCGGCTGCATCGCGCCCTGGAGGGAATCGGCTGGACCGGTGTAATCGAGGAGTTCAACGATGCCGCCAGGCAGAAGAACCCGTCCGTTCCTGGGCCAATTCTTATCACGACGAACGGTACGATTCTCGCTGGCTTTGGGCGCTGGCGGTTAGCGGTGTTCGAGCGTAGACGCGAAATCCACTGCATCGAATATCCGCTCAGTGAGGACGAGTCCCTACAGTTCATACTCACCCACCATCAAACCCGGCGCGGATGGAATGCGTTTGTCCGCATTTGTTTGGCGCTGACACTGGAGCCCCATTTTCAACAGAGGGCGCTCGACAACATGCGCGCCGGAGGAAAATACAAGGGTTGGGCAAATTTGCCGGACCTTCAACGTATTGAGGTGCGGCAAGAGGTTGCCAACGCCGCAGCGGTTGGCGCTCGTAATGTCACTAGTGTAAAGGCGCTACTGAAGCTCGCGCACCCGCGATTGATAGAAGCCCTGCGAGACGGGGCGCTAACGATCAACCGCGCAATCCAGTTCTGCAAGTTGTCAGGGGCCGAGCAGTTGGAGCAGTTCATCCGCTACAGCGAGGAACGTGCAACCAACAAGGTGATCCGTCGGACTATCGCTCGTCCCAAAGAAGAAAAGACTAGCCTCCACACTGTTACTGTACTCAACGCCTTGCAGCAGCAGGAAGTGCTACAACCCGGATCGGTTGTAGTACGGGTCGGTCGGCATCATCGCACGGTGATTCTCGTCGGTCGGGACCTGTTACATGAATCCCATTCTCAAAAGGAGTTGAAACTGACATGAAATACCACGATCCGCTCAAGAAGATACTGCTTCAGATGCGTCCCTACTGGGACCAGGATGAGACCCGAGCCGCAGTTCGCCAGGCCTTTGGCAAGGCGCTGCAATGCCGCACTGCCGATCTAGGCGCCGAGGTTTACGCTACGGAGAAACAGGAGCTCATCCTCTATCACACCTGCAAATCGCGTTCCTGCTCGAGTTGCGGCTACCGCGCTACCGTGCAATGGCTGCGCGAGCGGTGGGCCGCGCTGCCAAACGAGAGCTATAAGGGGATCACATTCACGATGCCGGATGTACTGTGGCCCCTTTTTCCGTGACAACCCGCGCTTGGCCAAGACTCTAGCTGACCTGGCTGCGGTGGTCATACAGGCACAGGTGAGTGCGAAATATGGTTTGCGGGTTGGCGTCATTGCCATTCTCCACACCTTCAACGGGAAATTAGAGTTCAACTCTCATGTCCACACGATGGTTACCGGGGGAGGACTTCATGGGCCTTCCAGCACATGGGTCTGTCGCGTCTCCTACAACCGTGACCGATTGATGGAGTCTTGGCGAAAGTCCGTGATCAAGGGGGGCGAACCGCCAGCCATAGGGATGGACCTGAAGAACAAGCTTACCCTCCCATCCAATCTGGTTCTCCTGGGTATTTCGGAGGTTGATCCTAAGTAGGCAAAAGCCCCGCTCCGGGCCGCCGCGCAGCCCGCGATAGAGTTTAGTTACTATGGAGACCTGTTTCAGAACCCCCAACGGGCTTTTGTATACCAACCGCAACATTGGGGTGTAGCCGAATTTTTCCCGGAGAGTACTACCCCGTCAAACGAGCGAGGGGGTAGTGGTACGCGCGGAAAAAACGGGGCCACCCCGTAACGTTCGAGTAAACACTTAACTCATGAGTAACGCGCGCGCGATCGACGTGCGGCGCGCGGCCGTGCGGCGAGAAACGGCGAACTGCGTCTCAGGTAATAGCAAAAATAGCACCCGAAAACCCATTCTGAACAACACGGCTTCTTGGCGTATGCAGGAGTCTGCTCGGCTCACTTCGCCAAAACAAGAGTCTCTTAAGACCGCAGCAATGCGCCTTTCGCAGCGATGTGACAGGAGTCCGTCCGGTTTCGCGGTTAGGCAACGCCAAGTTGTTGAATCTCGCCCGATCCCTTCGCCGAAGGTGTCTTGGCTGGGAAAATAGCGGAAATCTTTGTGCCGAGAGCGTTCGACTCGATAGTCAATTCGCCTTGGACCTGCCGTACCCGCTCGCGCATCCCCCTGATTCCTACCCCAGTCCCTTGGGACTGGACCTCAGCAAATCGTTCCGGCGACATTCCGTTGCCGTGATCCTGAACCTCCACATGAATCTTGTCCGCGTCGCGAACAACACGGATCAGCGCGGTTTTGCTTCCCGAATGGCGATGGATGTTGGTTAAGCACTCTTGCACGAGACGAAAGATGACAAGTTCCAGCTCTGGAGAGAGTCTCTCGAACTTTTCGGCGATTTTCAGCTCGATCTTGAGTTCGCTGCGCTCCGCCAGACCCTGCACATACCACTGAAGCGCATAGGAAAGGCCGCTCTCGTCCAGCATGGGTGGGTGCAAAAGATATGAGGTCGTACGTATCTCTTTGGTCAAGTGCTGAACTAAATCTTGGGCTTGTTTGACGTCTTTGGCAAATTGCGCAGGATTGTCCTTCGCAACCACTGAGAGTTGCGCAAGATTCATACCCAGAGCAACCAAGGTCTGACCAGCACTATCGTGCAGCTCACGTGCGATGTGTCGGCGTTCCTGGTCCTGAATGAGCAGCACTCTCCCTGAAAGGTCTCGAAGCCGTCCCGATTGGTAGAGTATCTCTGCGTTCCGCCGCTGTAGTTCTTGAGTCCGAAACTGAACTTGAGTGTCCAGCGCATCAGCCAGTAATCGAAACCGTGCTTCGCTCTCATGCAATGCCCGCTCAACCCGCTTACGTTGGGTGACATCCCGTGCGATTTTCGAAGCACCAACGACTTTGCCTGCGGCGTCCCTAACCGGGGAAATTGTCAGTGATATGTCAAGTAGGGTGCCGTCCTTGCGCATGCGGACAGTGTCGAAATGGTCGATCCGTTCGCCTCGCCTGAGTCGCTCAAGGATGATTCTTTCCTCGCTCAAGCGATTGGGCGGAATGATGAGTGAGATGTGCTGACCTACGGCTTCTTCAGTCGTGTAGCCAAAGATTCGCTCCGCACCCGCGTTCCAGCTCGTTATGACACCGCCTAGAGTCTTACTGATGATGGCATCATCGGAGGAATCTACAATCGCAGCAAGCCAGCCAATCGCCTTGTCGGCTTTGAGACGCAACGAGGGCAACTCGTCCAAAAGCGATTGGCTGACACCATCGGAACGGGACTCGGGATCGTTGAGGATACAGCTCGCCAGTGCTTCATGTGTCGCAAGAAGGTGTTTAATGTCATCCTCAAACTCGATTTCAGGATGGACTTTAGTCCAATAGTGGGCTGTTCGAACGAATGCCAAGAACAGCAGCAGGTACTGAAGTCGAACTGCACCGAACAGTCGGTCTAGTGCATAAAGGCAGCCGGAGGCATGTGTCGTCTGTAAGAAGACATGTCCAGCCAGTGCAAAGATAGCCTCCTCTACCTGCGAGTCCGCAGTCGGCATTTCAACCAGAGGCGCGGGACATGTGGCGCAGAGTGAAAGGCGCAACTCTAGTTTGCGTCCATATGGAAATGGACGCTGAAGCAACCTGACAATGTCTACAATGCTATGTGCGTGGGCTTGCTTGTCCCCGGCAGGACGACCAAGACCCACGAGGAAGCCAGTGTGCCGGGCAATGCAATAGCGGACTGAGCAGAATCGCGAGAGATGGACGAAGAGACGTTCCTTAAAAGTAGACGGCAGGGGATTGTCGAGGTAGGCAGCCTGGGCAAACCCCCATAGCTTTTCAGTGATTTCGGGAGTTTCGGGCGCGAGGCGGAAGAAATTTGGCAGCACTCCGAATCGCTCACCGACGCGCTTTTCCAATTCCGGCGCGGAACTACCCGCCAATTCAGCATCCCTGGACGCCATGAGCCAGCCTCACTCCAGTTAGTCGCACGAGGCTTTGAGCTGCGCTATACCACTGTCAGACACACACGAGCAGATTCAGTGGTGAAACTTTATACACCTCGCTGAGTCCTCGAGAAATACAGGCTTTCCCCGATGTAGCAGACGATTTGCGCATGCTATAGGTAAGCATGTGAAGCGCGGTCCGCCCGCGACATAGAGGTATCGGATGCCCCGCCTACTTATTGCCGACGACTCCTCGGCTTCGAGACGCGCCCTTAGAAATCTGATTGAAGGGAACGGTTGGGAAGTTTGTGGAGAAGCCGAAGATGGCCTTGCAGCAGTCGAGAGAACTGCGGTCCTGAAGCCCGACCTGGTGATATTGGACTACAGAATGCCTAATCTCAATGGCCTGCAGGCGGGCCAAATGATCCATACCGCCCATCCTGGCATTCCACTCCTGCTCTTCACCTTGGACAGGATTGATGGTCCGTTGGAGGGTCTGGCTCGCGAGGCCGGATTTCGGGGCGCACTTGCAAAGGGTGAAGGTATATTCGCCCTGTCGCAAGGTATCGAGGAACTGCTTCAGGGTAAAACTTTCTTTCTTACAGCAGCAGGGGCGAAGCCTTTGAACTCACACTGTGATTCCAAGAGCGCAGTCGAAGAAACCAAGAAGAGGTTGAACGCAATAGAAGAACCCGCAACTTAGGATACCGCCCCTGTCGCTAGTTGTCGGACCCGCGACGTGCATGTTGCACGGTGCTCGGCGGGACGGCAACTCCAACCCGCGTTCGGGCGCGGTGCTGACGGCAGTGGCGGGATCGGACTTGGCACGCGCCGCTCTCGGTTAACTAGAACGGGAGATAGTCCCTTTCCAGATCATCCCGCATTCAGGCTAGCTGCGAACCGCACTCGATCTCACAAAATCAATAATCCTCTCGTATGTGGCACGTTTTACGCCATTACCGTTACGAATTGACCGAATGGTGTCGCGTCGTAGTCCCGTCCCCCCTCTTATCTGACGCTCTGAAAATCGGGTCAATTGTCTGATGGTCTCGGCGTCCGCCACCACTCTTCGAGCCTCATATACCTTGCACTTGACGTCTACCTCATGATCCTCGTGTTCATCTCGCTTGCGTTGGATGGGGTTCATCAGGTAGCCGATACCATGGGCCTTGGCATCGATGATTTTCCGAGCGTGCCTCCCCTCGAACAGGCAATATCGCTTAGCGCTGATTGCATAGCCGTGCAAGTCGCGAAACGGCTGACTCGGATCACCATCGCGGAAAAAGCATTCTTTACCAAGGCACGACCGGTGGCGCGGGATCCTTGAGGGGAGCCTACCGGCCGTCTGTTTCGCTCGAAAGTAATTCTTCTCTGCGAAAGTCAGGAACATAACTCATTACCACTAAAGGATCCAGACGGCAACGGCTTTTCCATTCGGCTTCATTCCGGGCCGTCTCAGCGGCCACAACCTCCTCGACGACAAGTACGTTTACCGCTTGCCGATGGGAATATTCGCAAGATGACAATTCCCTACACAGAGGCTGGAGCAGTGGTGGGATGCACATTTCATCAGCCCCGACTACGGCTTCGGTAAGTCCAGCGCTTCCGTCCATCTTCATGTGCGCACACAGGATGGCAGGCTGAAAACTATCGGAGAATTTGTCGCGCCCCACCTGCCAGCCTACGAGTTTGCGCGCGAGGTGGCGAATCGGTTTCGTCCTACCGCCGGTCCAAGGACAGCGCCGACGAATTGTGCCGTATATCTTGATCTGGCAAAACTTCAAGAACATTGGCGATGGGCACACGATCGCCGACCAAATTAACGAGATACTCGCCCCGTGTGATCTTGGAGCATGGAATGCCTCTAATGATCGCATCGGCGGATGGCAACTGATGTATCAACTGCTTCAGAAGGGTGAATGGCAGATTACCGACACCTGCCCGGGCCATTCGGCTCTTTGAGTGCGACCGGCGAACGTTGCGACTCAGGACGGCGCTTGCCGGAGCCTTCGGCCGCCCCATAGCAACAGCTCCGGCCTTCGAGGCCGATTCAACGGTGATCATGGCGCCCATCAATGTTTCAAGACCGAGCAAATCGGTCAAACTTCCAGACAACTCGTTCCCGTGCGTTTGTCGCGATAGAACCACGACTTTTATGCCGTCGCGACTACTTCAATGTCGCCTTGTTGGTCGGTAACCTCAACTCGCACGGCATCATTCCTGCGTTCGAAAAATAGGTCCACCGAAGCATTGCTGCTGCGAAGGCCCTTAATCCAGAGCTGCGGGATGCCCTTTGGCAAGTGAGGGCGATCAAACACAATCCGATTGCGAGCGCCTTGTATGGAAGCTCCCAAGCACGCCTGAACTAGCAAAAACACTGCTCCCGCCGCCCAAGCCTGGGGCGAGCAGGCGACGGGATAAAGCGTAGGACCTTCGCCGCGACGCCGGTCGAGTCCGCAGAACAATTCAGGAAGACGCCGCAGATCCGCCCACCTGCTGGCGTCGAGAAGGCCAAGGAGGATTCGGCCGGCCAGGTCCTTGCATTCATATTTCGCGAGGCCGCTCGCAATAAGGGAGTTGTCATGTGGCCAAATGGAGCCGTTGTGGTACGACAGTGGATTGTAACGAGCCTGTCCCGCAGCGACCGTGCGGACACCCCAGCCACTAAAAGAATCAGGCCCCAACAGCGTCTCGGCGACCGTGCGCGCCCTGTCCGGTCTGGCAATTCCAGCGTACAAGCAGTGCCCAGCATTCGAGGCTCGCACCCGGCATGGTTTCTTGTTTCCATCGAGCGCCAACGAGTAAGTGGATAGATCGTCGCACCAAAATGCTTCTTCAAACCTTGTTCTAAGTGCTTCTGCTTGAACCTCCAGGGCAGTGCATCTTTCCTGGTCTCCCAGGGTGCAGCTCAGTCGGGCCGCCGCCAGTTTGGCTGCGTAGACGTAACCCTGGACTTCGCATAAAGCGATCGGTGCTTCGGCCAACGTTCCGTCGGCGTGAAAAACTGAATCACTCGAGTCTTTCCAGCCCTGTTGAACCAAACCTGTGCTCGACCGTTGCGCATACTCCACAAAGCCATCGCCATCCATGTCTCCGAATTTGTCGATCCATCGAAGTGCAAGCTCGATGTGCGGCCATAATCGCCGCAAACACTCAAGATCACCCGTCCGATCGTAATATGAGCCTGCAAGAACAATGAAGAGCGGGGTCGCGTCTACGCTCCCGTAATAGCGCCCGAAGGGGATTTCGCCCAGAGCAGCCATTTCCCCACTTCGCGTTTCGTGCAGGATCTTGCCGGGGTCGGCTTCAATCGCCGGATCAAAATGTTTTGCCTGCGTTACCGCCAAATACTCCAAAACGCCTTTTGCAATCTCTGGGCTGAGCCAAAGCATTTGGAGAGCGGCAATGATCCCGTCCCGACCAAAGACCGTGCTGAACCACGGCACTCCGGCGTAAGGATAGTTGATCTCAGGGTTGCCGATCATCATCATTTGAACGTCGGCCCCAGAACGTTTGATCCAGTCAGTAAAACGAGAATTTGAACTGTAAATTCGCGGGAACGTTTCCGACGCTATTTTCTGCTCGCTCCTGGCAGAGATCATTGCACTGCTGTAGCCAACCGAATCGTGTTCAGCATCGGAGTCACAAGAAATAGCTAAATGGAAGACTGCCTTCTGGCTGGGCTGGAGATGCACTTCGAACTGCAGTTCCGACGGCGAGATAGTTTTGGGGGCGGGATCGGCATGAATGCAAGTTTGACGAATCTTGTTGTCCAGGCCTTCATACGAGAGCAGCACCAGGTCCTTCCCGACATGGTCATCCAGGCGCCGCCCTTTCTTTGGCCGGTGCATACCGCGCACTTCGAAGATGTCGGCGAAGTCGGCGCTATACCTCATGCTGAATGGCACTAATAGCGCTGAGAGCCCATAATTGATGAACACAAACTCTTCATAGCAAACATCGTGCCACAGGAACTTGGATCTCTGAAGCTGCAGCGTTCCCCGAGGTATAGCAATGCCGTCCAGGTGTGAGACGTCGAGGTTGGTGAGGTCAGCGGTAAAGAGAAAATTGTCGGCCTTGATAGCGGAACTTAGAAGCAATGGCCGGGCGTTCCATAAGCAAAGGATAAGCTCCGAAAGGTGACGCGTACCTTGAAAGAAAAGTCCCTGCTCGCCTAGCCCGGACGTTTGGATGTCCCCCAGATGGTCGAACACGGAGAACATTCTGCCGTATTTGAGAACTCTGGCACGGTCATCGGCAGGCGATGACTTCGTAGCTATGTAGTATTGCTGGGTGCTGCGAGCTTCATCCAACTGAGAACTCCGTCCGAAACGGTGCTCGATGAGGATTCTCCTCGAGTCAACCGTTGATAAATGTTCAAGTAGTCCTGTGCCATACGCTCGGCGTCGAAATGCTGTTCAAAATGCCACCGGCACTTCTCCCTGTCGATCTCTCCAATCCTTTTCACTGCTCCTACGGCGCTCTCCAAGTCAGGCACTATGAAACCTGTAACTCCCTCTTGTATGACCTCGGGAACGGAACCGAGGGGGTAAGCAATCACAGGTGTGCCGCAGGCCATGGCCTCAATCATCACCAATCCAAAGGGCTCACGCCAATTGATGGGGAAGACCAGAGCCGCGGCGTTACCGAGAAATACATTTTTCTCTGGATACCCAATTTCGCCGATGAAGTCAATGAGAGGGTGATCAAGCAGCGGCTTGATGACATTCTCAAAATACTCTACATCAACTCGATCGATCTTGGCTGCTATCTTCAGTGGCATTCCGGCACGTTTTGCGATCTCGATGGCATGGTCCAGGCCCTTTTCGGGAGAGGTCCGGCCGAGAAATGCGAGGTATCCGCCGGCTCCACCGCCAAGAGAAAAAGACTCTCGCGGCAAACCATGATGAACCGTGCCTTGCCAATTTGCCCAAGGCAGCGGCTTACGCTGAGCGTCTGAAATTGAAATCACCGGCATGTCCCGAAAATGCCGGTAAAGGGGTACCAAATCGGGAAGGTCAAGCCTGCCATGAAGGGTTGTAACGTGTGGGACTTGCTCCTGGCGACTCAACGGGAAGTGCAAGTAATCAACGTGAAAATGAATTAGGTCGAAATTCTCTTTATCGTTAAAGACCTGGTCGAGCATCACGACATGATGCGCTAACTGATCCACACAGTTCGAATCCAGTCGCAAAGCTTTCTTGCACGCCGGCACCAGACGAGCAGTTGTGAGGGAATCGCCGCTTGCGAATAGAGTCACGTCGTGCCCAAGACGGACCAACTCCTCCGTAAGCCAAGACACAACGCGCTCCGTGCCCCCATATAATGTGGGCGGAACACTTTCGTAAAGTGGCGCAACTTGTGCGATTCTCATTTGAGAGCCAACCACTTCGAGCTTAGTCTGCAAAGAAACCCGGTAGAAAACTACGGATGCATGCGAAAGCCCATCCTGAGCACGTAATCAGTCTACGGTCTTTTCTGTGTCTCAGCCAATCAGGTTCTTGCTGTATCGTTCCGAATCCTTTCCGAGTGGGTCATCCTGTTGCTGCGCTTCTAATGTGTGGCAAACGAGAAAAAGTCCAGCATTGACCGATTCCCGGGCCTTATGGTAGGTATCGCTTTATTGCGAGCGGCCTCTGCTATCAAGACTCTCACCCGACCGCAGTTTTCGACCACCAAGCCCCGCAGATGGATTCGATATGCACTCCTTGCCAAGACGTCAGGGTCTTCCTTCCCTGTGCCCTCGCCAGAATGTGAACCGCAAATGGGTGCTTCTCCCTCTTCCTCAAGTCAGCGCAAATGAGCCGTTGAAGTTCCCCTCTTGGCTTATGCCAAAACCTGATAAAACGGCTCGCGCCTCTTTTTCGGATGGGTACACCTGCACGGGATTCGAGTCGTGTTGAGGTTTCGCCACTCGCACCTCGACCCGATGGTCGTCCAGACGGCTCACGCTTACAATTACAAGCTTAGAGATGTACTCGGAAGTTAAAGGCCACAAGCAGAGGTCATTCCCGATGCAGCGTCCCATGAGGCCGTGCGTCAGGTTGCGCGTGGTGCACGGCTTGGGCGAGCACGAACCATAAGATTAGCGCCAAAATCCCAAGCGTGATGTACCGCATCGTTACGCTGCCGCGTTTATGGCTTTTGTTGAGCGTCTTGCGTGGCATCGATAGGGTCGAAGAGCTGCTCGATAACGTTTTTAAGTTTCGTGTGATCGTGCTCCCTTGGCTGCCGGATCGCAGAGTACGCTGCTCGATGTCAATAGCCACTAAGTGAACCTCCTGAGCGCAACAGTTAGATGCAAACGTCTGAAAATAATGTGTACGGGTTTTGCTGTCCAAATAAAGAACGTACCCTCGGCCCGTGCGTGCCAAACCCAACCTTCCGTCGCTAATTCTGGGTGATCTGTCAGTGTGTCGCGCGTTTGTTGAATGAGACGGCTGAGCGTCTCAGGGTCATCCTCTTCGACGATTGCCTTGCACAGGCGGCGCAATTTCTCGACGGGCACGGTCTACCTTACCTCGACTGAAGTGACGAGACATCCGAGGCGAAGAGCCGGTGTGAAGTTGGGTCACGTGTTGCACAGTTGACAGAAAGTACTTCGGTGGCAGACGAAGTCGCCAAGGATAGCATGATTCATCTGCGTCGATTTCTCAAAGCAACATGACCAAGCTTCCTAACCCGCCACGGAGTGGGCGTCTGGGCATCTCCTAGCTTCGCTGAACCTGATCGGGTCCGTGCAGCGCAAAATATAAGCGCCCCAAACTCGGTTAAGTCGTGGAGCGCTCTCGAACAGTCCCTACACGAGAAGCTATCTCTTCGCCTCATTTAATTCTGCGTTAGGAAGCGGGCTGAATGTCGGTGACGCGAATCATGCTGGTCGATTTGTCTACGGTTCCGGTCACATTCACCTGCTTGCCTTCAAACTGCTTCGCCTTTGTCTCGTCATCAAGTTGATAGGTCATTCGTTCCGTTTTTAGAACATAGTGATTCTTCGCCTTAACGACAGTGCCTGAGAAGTTCTGGGTTTGAGTATCTGCGGAAGTGTCTGGTGCCGGTGTGTTCTGGGTTTGCGCGTTTGGATTAGGCTGCGATGATTGATCCTGCTGTGCAAAAACTGAAGGGGACAAGGCCATCGCTAGCGTAAGGGTTGCGAACAGACTCAAATTCTTCATCGTTGATTCCTCCAATTCAATTGGGACCGAGCGGATTATGTCCGTTCTTGAGACGTGCACACCACGTGACAAGTTGCCCTGCCCGTGCATTTCTGTGACATCCCCCGACCCGTTGTTAGAACGGAAGTAGTTTCTATTTGCCTGAGGACAAAACTTCCCCTACGTTTCGGCTACAAGAAACTTGTACGGTGCTCGTTCATTACATTTCGCAGACTAGGCTGCCACTCCGTGAGGCTCGTTGGTCTAATGATGAAAGTTATCTTCGGGCTGGCCCGGGTTTTAAGGTTGGCTTAAGGTAAGTGAAACTTGAGCGAAAATATCTGGAACTGAGCAGCAGACATCCTACAGTGCGGCATCCCAGCAAGTGGAAACCAGATATACGTACGAACAACTCGCATCTGTTTGGAGGGGATTATGCCGCGACAACTAAGAATGGCAGCTTTAGCAATTGCGGTGATAGGCGCATTCAGCGGTCTCTCGCTGGCCCAACACCGCGACGACGACGATGGGGGGTACTATCAGAGCAATTCGAGGCAGGCGCGTCAGTACGGCTATCAGCAGGGCTACCGCGATGGTTATGCCAAGGGCAAACATGAAGGGCGTGAAAACGACCCTAACGATTATCAAAGTCCGGACTGGCGACAGGCCACTCGTGGCTATGAGCAATGGATGGGATCAGTGCAGGCGTTCCGGAGTGCCTACCGCAATGGATACGAGAATGGGTTTCGAGCTGGCTACCAGAGCCTGAATCGTGGCTGGGTCGATGGTGACGAAGATAGGGATCGTGGCGGGTATAACCGCAGCGGCGACGTCTACGACCAGTCTGACTATGGTTACGACGGCAATATCGGCTATAGAACCGGCTATCAGGATGGAATCAGTCAGGCTCGCGAAGACACCTACAAGAATAAGCGGTTCAATTCGAATCCTCGTGGGAAGTATGACGACCGCGATCACGGTTACCGCCGAGAATATGGCGACAAAAACAGCTATAAGGCGCAGTACTCCGATGGCTATCGAGCTGGCTACGAGGCGGGTTTTCGTCGGTAGCTAAAGCTTCGTCCCTCAACGGGCGTCCGTGTCAAGGCACTCAAATTCGGGGAATCGACTACTGTACCTTCCTTGAGTGCAAGTGTCGCATCGCGTCACTCTCCCTGAACTTGGATTCGCGGTCCTGTCCAGGGGCGGTGACGCTGCAGATCGAAGGTAGTGCCCGACAATCGCTGTCAGCATTTCACTATGGATGCCCGGATCAGGCAGCAATATGTCGCACTAGGGCAGGAAGCTCTTTTCTGATTTCGTTCAGTCTTTCCAGCCTTCTTTCGTATAGCTTCATTTCGAGCTTGTCATGCGTGCTATGCATCCAATAAACGCGATTGTCCTCCCGAATCTCTGAAATTTCTCGCGTAAACGCTCTGAGACGTTCGATGATATCGGATAGCTCATCCATAGCCGTAACTTCCTTGATCGAGCGCTAACGCCGCCCATAGTACCAGCCGCCACCGCCGAGCAAGAACACGACAAGGACGATAATAAAAATCGTTTCGAGACTCACTGGACGCTCCTTTCTGTGAAAGCGATATCTGCGTTTCAACAGCGCCAGTCCTTTGCAATTCGTAACATCGGTGGAAAAGCCCTTGTTGTCGGATCCGCAGGTTGTCTTCTCAATCAATTTTGCCAGCACACTGTGGATGCCCGCACTCACAGGAAATTTCGACCCCTGCCTTGACCGTTTCACAATGGGGGCTGCAATATTTACTATCCTTGGCTGCCAAACAACTGCAACCAGGATGTTTACAGCGGTTCTTGCTCTTATCGTCTATAAATTCCATAAATAATTCCCTTCTAACCTCATTCGGTCTACTGTCGCACCTCGATTTGATTCAGTACCTGCTGGACGTTGGGAATCCCCGCAGCGAGCTTCTCAGCGTGTTGCCGGTCATTGGCGTTGTGAACACTTCCAGTGAGGGTTAGCACGCCGTTCTTCGCCTTAAAATTAACGTGTTGCTTCTCCAGGCCGCTTGAAATCAGGGCCGCCTTATAGTTTTTCTCGATGGCATCATCTAAATTCGAGGCGACGTCTTTGGCTTCCGACTGGGAACCCACAGGCTGGACACTAATCTCGTTTGCTATGATCCACGTATTCGCAGCCGCCTTAGCTACATCTGCAGCCTTGGCCTTCGCTTCGTCGGAATGGACTGTCCCCCCGAGCGTGATCGTGTTCTTTGTCCTGATCCTCAGAGACGGTTACATCTTTTAGCTCGGCCTGCTCCAAGGCTTTCTTAACATCATCTTTGTATGAAACATTGTCGCGATGTGAGCACGCAACTGTCAGCAGCAAAGCACTTAGCGAAACAAGTCGCGAATGCTTTCATTTTTGTCCCCCTCGTGCGCTATGGCACCGAATTTGTCAGCGTCGCCGAATTCCCACTCACGTTGGCTGAAGTGCCTCTTCCTTCACACGCGCCGCATCGTCAAGGTCAGAAGTTAAACTGTAGTCTCACAGGCAAATCAGAGTCGGCGTTTTTCAACGCCGCATCCACCGAGGTGACCATCCATGCTGGTATTGCTGTTTTGGTGCTGCTGGTGCTGCTCCATCGCGCCCTTGTTCCCGTCCTGATTCTTTGAATGCTCTGATTTTTCAATGGATGCCTTCTCCTGCTCAACAATAGCGCTAATGTACCTCGCAGTCGCATAGCCAAGATGTTTAACCAGTGCGTAGGACATAAATAAAAGGCGGAAGGGCACACACTGCCCTTGCTTTCGTTTAATGTTTTTTACCAGGTTACTCGCTCAGCCTGTCGCTCCAAGGCGGTCAGACCCTTACTCTACCGGCTCCTTTTATCGCATGGTAGGCGACCAAGACCAGCACCGCGCCCACCACTGCGACCAGGACGCTATACAGGTTCAGCCCGGTCACTCCGTGCGCCCCGAACACGGTAAAGATGTATCCGCCGACGACAGCGCCGATGACTCCCAGGACTACATCGAGAAGCACGCCTTCGCCTGTCTTGTTGACCAACTTGCTGCCAACGAATCCAGCGATCAATCCGAGCACAATCCAAGCCAGAAACGACATACCGTATTCTCCTTTTCAACCATTCGGACGACAAAAACACGCTCTCCAAGCAACAAGAACATACAGGAGCACTGCGATAGCGTCATTAACGTTAACACTGTAGATGCAGTTAAATAATTCCCTAGCCTACGTCCGGCGAAAGGTGGAGGCATATAATTCGTCGCGGTACGAGAACCGAACCCACAAACTTATGGTCAGCATCCTGGCCACGCAATTGGCGAGGTACCGGCTTTTTGTATCAGGGTTTCCACTTAATAGTTAAGCCGGGATCGGGAACACAGATAGATGGGCGGTCGGTAAGGTTGCCTCTACCAGAATTAATCTCCGGCGGGCCGGCGCGGCAGGGTTCGTCCGTAACCGGCGGAGCCGCCTTCTTTAAATGTTCAAGTTGGCCCAGGACTTTCACCCTCTTTTGGCTTTCTCTTAGTCGCATACGGAGCATCCGGATGCCCAAATAATTCCAGAAGCTCGGCCCGAGTCTCCGCCGACGCTCCAACGAAATTCTGTTTCGCCAGGGCGCCGAGCAACTTTGCATGGGTCTCATCGTTGAGGCGATATTTTCCGGGTCCGGTTATTTCACCGGTGTCAAAATTGTCGTTGGGCAAGTCCGTCTGGCCTGCGCCTACCCGGTTGAGAAGCTGTCGGTAGCGATCCAACGTCGCGTTGAAGCTCGCTTCGAACATTCGTTCCGTCGCAGGAGTAGGTGTTCTGAGTTGTAATACTCTTAGGGGCCCGACCTTTGGGAGAATGCGAACAAGGAAGGCGAGAAACCTTTCGCCAAAGGTGGGCGGCTGATATTGTTGTCCCCAGTTCTTTTGGTAACTCGCGCGAGAAAGATTATAGAGAAACTTCTTTCTTGTCATGCCGGGCTGATCCTTCATGATCTCGTGTTTCTTCAGGCTCCAGGCAATGCGCGTCGCCTTGGGGAGAAGCTGGCTGACATCGTGACGGTACGACCGATTACTTTGTCCTCGTCAGAAAGAGCGCTTTTGAGATCTAGGCCGTAGGTTTCCTGAAAGGCTTATTCCAGTAGAGGAGCGGAAACTCCAAAGCCGATGAAGTCATGGTAACTATCCGGAGCGTAACGTCCATGCGCACCTCCAGCACGTCGAATCCAAATTCCGTCTTTACGTGCGCCAGCCGGTCTTCTTCATACGTAACCGAGTCGCCGTATTTCTGTTTCAACTTGGGATACAGGAGCGGAACCGCGCGATTCGTGCCGATGGGGTGACCTTCACTGTCCGCGGCGTAGTGAGCAAGCGCCCAAGCGCAAACGCGTAACCGTTGAGGTCAACGGAATCGCGGAATGCGGCGTTGTGTCGAGGTGGTCAATCGAGTGTCTGATCCAAAAGGAGCTACGCTATGATACCTTATGGCGCAATCGGCAAATCGTCTGATGTCATATATGTGGTTGGTTTTCGTTCTTGGCCTGAAGTCTGTGCTGCAAGTCTCTCGAAACTGTTGCGCTCTTAGCCTTTCGCCGCGGCTTGCTTAACCGTCCAGACGCGTTGTCCCATTTTATGCATGGCGATGGTTTAGGTGGAACCTCCGGGAGGCTTTCTGCAATCTCTTGGCCCGCGAGAATGCCATCTGACGAATCCAACGACTTCGTGGGTACCCTTGAGCAGCCAATCAAGTTTCCAACTGCCAGTCCCACGACCAATGACCATAGTTTGAGGCTTTTCATCAGTTTGAGGCTTTTCATCGATTTTTTTCCGGCAAGCGATTATCGCCGCCGCGAGCGAGCCTAACTGACCGCTTGTTTTTTGACAGATACGTACACGGCCTGATGGTCGGGCACTCGGCAAGTTTCGGTCGGCTCTAGGCCAACACAGGCTCTAAGCAATCGCCTCCAGCCCAAGTTTCGTTCCAACCAGCGCGCAACATTAAGTATTACCCCTGACGTGGCTGCTTAGTTGCGCAGGCGAAACCTATCTCCAGGAAGTTTGTCTCTCAGATCTGTAATCCAGAACTCTCGCTTCGACCCTTCCATCGTTGATGCGATATTCCTTCACCGGAGAGTGGTGCATGGATTCAAG
>Ga0207100_1033_pt1 | contig 35066 bp, 26 predicted proteins | sample Alteio_BWMinHeat_82_FD_153520 | JGI IMG/M metagenome (GOLD analysis project Ga0207100, IMG submission 153520) | Enriched cells from forest soil in Barre Woods Harvard Forest LTER site, Petersham, Massachusetts, United States -... | ecosystem: Environmental > Terrestrial > Soil > Temperate forest >...
GTTTGGCTGCCGCCTTCTTGGCTTTGGGCTTAGCCGCGGTTTGCGCCATCAGCGTTCCAGCCAACAGCGGAACCACGCACCACCTTAGAACGGACTTCATTATTTCTCCTTTGGCCTCTGGCCTGGGCAGAGACCCGCAGAATTGAGTTTGTACCGCAGTGCTACGGTTTCGGCGGCCATGCACGTTGCCGCTAGAAAACACACCAAGGCTCGAAGAGGAAGCCCAACCGGTCTATTGCCCGTAATTCTTAAGTAACGTCACTTTTACTTTCCTAGTGTTACGGGAAGGTTACAAAATGGTGAAAATCTGATGAATCGGGCCATTTGGCGGGATTTAAATAAGTTCAGCTGGCAGGGAAAGCAACATCTCGAGCAATAGAATCGTCGGAGAAACGGCTGGAGGCGCGGGGCGGAATCGAACCGTCCGTTGAGGGTTTTGCAGACCCTTGCCTTACCACTTGGCTACCGCGCCCTTTAAAAACCTCTCCGCGGAAACCACAGAAAGGAGAAACGAAGTATAGGCGAAATGATTGTTTAAGTCTATTAATATAATAGACATTATAGACATATTGCGGTAATATTTGCCCTGGCAGCCAGGGGGCATAGTGGAAACCCGATCCGAGAAGAGTGGCCCGCCCACGATCGCCATCGCCATTATCGGCGGAGGCTTTAGTGGCGCGGTCCTGGCCGCCCAACTTCTCCAGCGCTCGGACCCCTCGTTTTCTGTGGCCGTAGTCGAGAAAACCTACTCCGTGGGCCGTGGCTTGGCCTATGGAACGGAGTGCCGTTCTCTGCTCTTGAACGTGCGCGCCCGCAACATGAGCGCCTTGGCTGACCAACCTGACCACTTTCTCCAATGGGCCCGATCGAACTATGACCCCGCCACCGGTCCCGGCACCTTTCTTCCTCGTTCAGCGTACGGACACTATGTGCAGTCGGTGCTGAATGCGGCGACGAAGTCTGCCGGCAAACCACGGCTGGAATGGATTAGAGACGAGGCGCTCGCGGTCTCGCCAACCAGCGATGGGCTGACCGAGATCCACCTGGGCGGTGGCCGTCGCCTCCTGGCCGAACGGGTGGTTCTCGCCTTGGGGAATTTTCCTCCCGGCGATCCCTTGGCATCCTGGGATGCGAAGACCGGTTCCCGTTATTTTCGCGATCCCTGGTCGGCCGAAACCCTTGAGGGCGTCAAGGATCTCGGCAGCATTCTGCTGATCGGATCGGGCCTCACGAGTGTGGATGTACACCTCCGGTTGCGACTCCAAGGTTGTCGCGGCACGATCCATGTGGTCTCCCGCCACGGCCTGTTACCCCAACCTCACAAGGCAACGGACGCGACTCCTCCCTTTTGGAACGAATCCTCGCCACGAAGCACACGCGGTTTGTTGCGCTTAGTGCGGGAACAGGTGCGGCAGGGCGAACGGCAACGCATTGAATGGCAGAGCGTCTTCGACAGCCTCCGACCCCTGGTAGCGCGCATCTGGCAGTCGCTTCCCCAAGCCGAGAGACGCCGTTTTCTGCGTCATGTGCGGCCTTACTGGGAAGTACACCGCCATCGCGCGGCCCCGGAGATTGCCGAATCCATTGCGGAGCAGATTTCCAGCGGAAAGATTCAAGTCCACGCCGGGCGTATCACGAACTACGTGGAAAACGAGAATGGAGTCGAGGTCACCTACCGCGAGCGGAAGAGTGGAAGAACGACTTCTCTGTTGGTGGATCGGGTAATCAATTGCACCGGACCGGAGAGCGATTGCCGGCGACTGGAAAATCCCTTAATGTCCGCTCTGCTCGCCGACGGTCGGGCGCGTCCCGATCCGCTCTTCCTTGGTCTGGACGTCACCCTCGACGGAGCACTCATCGGCCGCGGTGGCACTGTTTCTCAGTCGCTCTACGCGGTGGGACCGGTTCGCAAGGGTAGCCTCTGGGAGTCCACCGCCGTCCCCGAACTGAGGGAACACATCCACAAACTGGCTCAACATCTGGTGAACACTCGCGGCCGAGAGCAAAATACCCGGTGCGCTACTGGCTCGCCTTTGTCAGAATCCGCTTCCGACAGACTGGTTTCTCGAGTGTAGAAGCATGACGGTTTCCGGATCTTCTATGACTCCCATGAAGTCCCTTCCGCCTTCCTCTCCAAGTCTGAAATGAAATTTAGCATCTCCTTTTGGTCCGCGAGATTCTTGCTCGCGTTGGGCGGAGCTCACGCTAACATGAGGCATGCGACGGCTCTGTACGCGCCTGATGACAGGCACTCTTCTTCTCTGCTTCTCCAGCTCCGTGCTCCATTCCGCAGGCAATCCAAAGTCCGCCAGCGCGGCCGCGGTGGTCCCAGTGCACAGTGCGCGCCTCTCGCCCTTGGATCTTGAAGTGGGCGGCGATCTTGCAGGGCTACCTCCGGGAACGACGCTTTACGTTTCACGCGACGCTCTCCTGACATTGCCCCAAACGGCTTTCACCGCGACCGATGACGCCAACTTCACCGCTTCAACCCAAATCAGCGGCGTCCCTCTGAGAGACCTGTTTCAGCAGCTGGGCGCAGCGCCGGACGCGGATTTAATCGTGGCCATATGCCGCGACCAATACAACGGCAACTATCCCAGTGCGTATATTGCCGCACATCATCCGTTGCTGGTGCTCGCAATAAGCGGAAGGCCTCCTGCGGAATGGCCGAAGAACGCGGAAGTCCACGGCGGCGATATGGGCCCCTACATGATTTCGCATCCCAGGTTCTCGCCGAGATTCAAGATCCTGGCACACCCGGACGAGCCGCAAATTCCGTGGGGTGTAGTCCGACTGGAGTTTCGCGAGGAAACGGCCGTCTTCGGCGCGATTGCTCCGCCTGGCCCCCGTGCCGCCGAAACCGCGGTACTGGACGGTTATCGCATCGCACAACAGAATTGTTTTCGCTGCCACAACATGGGACGCGAAGGGGGGCACAAGGCGAGTCGTCCGTGGTTGGTGCTCTCGGCCTTGGCGAAGGCCTCGCCCGATTATTTCGCCGCTTACGTTCGCAATCCGCTGGCCAGCAATCCGGACGCGCAAATGCCCGGAAACCCTACCTACGACGATGCGACCATCCAGGCCCTACTCGCCTACTTTGAAACTTTTTCGTCACAGGGGAAAGAGGAACAGGGACCAAAACCATGACTCTGCGGATAGCCAAGGTGCTGCTGGTCTTCGCGGTTTCTTTGTTCTATTCGCTCGTCGTGTTAAACAATACGACCGACTACAACTCCAATTTCCAGTTCATCCGGCACGTGCTGATGATGGATTCGACTTTCCCAGGCAATCGCGGTATGTGGCGCGCCCTCAACTCGCCGGCCTGGCACACAATGTTCTATCTGCTGATTATCGCGTGGGAGGGCACGACCATGGCGCTCCTGTGGTGGGGCGGCCTACGACTTGCGCGCACCTTGCACAGACCCGCGGCAACGTTCAATCGGGCGAAGACTCTTGCGATTGCGGCTCTAACCCTCGGCATGCTGATGTGGCTGGTTGCGTTTCTGACCGTCGGCGGCGAGTGGTTCCTGATGTGGCAGTCAAGGCAGTGGAATGGTCAGGACACAGCCTTCCGCATGTTCACCGTCATCGGCGTTGTGCTCTTGCTGGTTGCGCAGCCAGAATCCGAAAGCCAGCCCGAAGCATCGTTTTCGCGGACCAGGGACCAACTCGCTTCCGAAATATCAAGACCACCGGACTCTAGAAAAGCGCTGTGTCTCCCACCTTTGGCTCACCTTGGCGATGCCGGTTGACTATATTGGGCCACCAAGGTCACAATGTCTTGCTTGAAGCACTACAAAAAGCAAATTGGGGGAACTAGATGAGCGAACCGACGGTGTGGAGAAAGGAAAACACGGTCAGCACTCCTGCAACGCCGTCCATGGCAACGTATTCGGATGCGATGAACAAGTTCACAAAAGCGGCCACGGCGTTCATGGACCATGTGCACCTTTTGAATGAGGCTCGGGACGCTTACCAGGTAGCGATTACCACTAGTGCATCCCTTCGTAATAATCTCGACGCAGGCGACCGCGCCCTGCGAGCACTAATGACGCAGATGGAGCAAGTGGTCAACGCACATCTGGGTGAGGCTTCTCTCGACCGGAAGAAGCCGGAAACCATGAAAGTCGAGGCGATCCGAGCAAACGGCGAGGGCACCGTCCCGGGCGGAAAATTTCTGCCATGAAGTTGGAGTTTTCGCTTCCACGTTATTTGAGGACACAACCTCAGACATGGGAAGCCCCCCACTGCCGACCTCCCCGGGCCCATTGCAAATACTTGCCATTGAAAAATGGCGCACTACCAAGAACCGTGCCTTGTAGGCATGGAACTATGAGCCAGGTTTTGGGCCAAGGTTCAACCGAGAACACGGCCTCACATTCTTGCTCAAGGTAGCGGCGTCCCCGGGCAGATGGTTCGGAGCTGGCAGTCGATCTCTAACGAACTGGAGCGGATAATCGTTCGTTTCCGCCGTCCAAGCCAGGGCGATGAGCCACTCCTTCGTTTCGATTGCCGTGACTATCCTTCAGATCTGAACGACCAGGTCATCCCCCAAGAATAAAAGCCGATCACAAGCATGACGTCGACAGGCATGCCAAAGACAATGTAAAGAACCGGCATGAACAGTACGGTCTTCTGCAGCACCAAGGCCTGGAGCAGGCACTGGAAGGGAAGAAACAGCGCGAGATGGGCCATCGTAGTCGACGTGAGCAATGCCTTTCTCAGCAAGCCGAAGTCGAAAATGTAGTAAGTCAACCCGTATATGAGGGGCACGAGTGAGATCAACCCGATTCCAGATGTTACGAACCCCGCCAAATAACTATCCGGAGTGTGTGGAAAGCGGGCTGGAATCAATGCAAAGTACACCAAAGCAATCGCTTGTACCAGCAAGACTGCCCGCAAGAGATAGATGACAGGAATTAGTTTTTTGGGCATGAAGTACGTGGCCACGAAGATCAGCGTTGTGACGGCACAACTAAGCCACCAAACTTCAGCACTCGGCAAGATAGGCTCCATCCTCAGGTAAGGAATATCGAAACTGAGAAAGGACGTCCAATGATGCTCCGACATTCCGACTTCGGCGCTCAAAGGCAGAAATCGGATTCCGAACCTGAAGATCCGAGTCCATAGGCCGCAAACCTGCGGCAGCAAAACCAGCCAGGCAGACGAAAAGAACACAAAAAGACAACTTGCAGTAATCAGGTTCATGGTGCCGAGGCGAAAATGGGCAAGGGCCCGGTGCATGGGAATAACACCGCCACGATGTCCGCGGGCGAGGATCGGATTCGACACCTTTGGGGGATCGGGTCCCCTGGTGTCGTGGTTCTCAAAACTCCTTGAAGAATCCAACGCTGGTCCCACCTCTCATATAGGTCGGGTTGTGATAGTAATCCGCGACGACATTGACGCCCCAGTGCGGACCGACCCACTGGCGCCAGGTAATGGTCAAGGTTTGACTATGGAAGTCAGTGATGGTCGCCGCCGGCCCGACCAGTTGATACGCCTCTTTTCCAAAACCTGCACGAACCGTGATGTAGTGCCGCAGGTTGCGGCCTTGCGTGACCGCGACGAAACCGGCCGGAGAGAAGACCGATCCGGGATTGCTGACATTGAAACGGACCCCTTCCTCGAGGATCCAGGGCTTCTCGAAGTAGTATGTGGAGCCGGCAAAGAAACTGTGATCGCGGTGGACGTCTTTGGCGGCGTAGTAGCCGAAACCCACTGTGGTAATGAATTGCCGGCGGGCCAACCATTTCTTGTTCAAGAATGCGTCCGCCCGGAAACGCGGCCAGAAAAACCCTCCGGCGCTGGTGCCCAGAGTGAGTGAGCCGTACCAATCGGGGTTAAAGTTGTACGTGTCGCCCGCTCCGAAATACACTCCCGCGTCGCCGAATTCACGCTGACCGTTGACTTCTGCATTCCAGATATTGTTTCCCTGGGCGACGACGCCTCGCGCATATCCGCCAGTCCAATTGCCAAAGCCGTTAGTCAGAGCCAGATAGTTGCCGCCGCCTTCAACATAGTTGGTGAGCAATTTCAGTTCTGCCGGCTGCACTACCTCGGCAGGCGATTGGGGATTTGCCTGGGAGGTGCTCGGCAAGGCGGCATCCTCCTGGGCATGCGCCGTGCACACCAAGGCGATGCTCAGCATCAGGATCCATGTTGCAGACTGGAAACGCAGGTAGCGGAAAGTGGTCATTTCGTCAGCACCTTCGTCTGGTCAATCTCCTCCGTCTCGAATTGCAGAGTTTTTCCCTGGCCGGCGACGATCATCCAGGCGTCCTTGTCCCCAATTACCTTTGCGGAGCCCCGGATAATCTTCGGCTCGGCGAATTTGTCCGATGAAAAATGCCACGTCTCATGTTCCAGGCTTTGCGGGTGAGAGGCGTCGATACTCATCACCTTGCCGTGTCGAACGATCTTCCACTCCACCCGCCTGCGCGAGTTTAAGAAGTTTGCGAGTTCGGTCATGGTGTACCAACGAAATGTTCCGTTGTCGCGTAAGCGAGCCGTTTGTTGGAGCCATTTCTCGACAATCCGCTGATAGGGCAGAATTCCAGGAGGGTGGAAATAGAGCAGTCTCACCGTTTGATGGTCTGACGCAAATGCAGTGACCGCATCAAGCCAGTGTCCTACCTCGGAATCGGAATATCCCTCGGAGCCCATCTCCTCGAACCCCGCAGCCCGATCCAGATGAAGAGTGGGAAATGCCCAGATGTCTTTCCCTTCGCGGGTTCCATCACGATAGCCCTGGGTTGGACCCATTCCGGTATCACCGGTGAAGTAATAGGCGACAAAGCCATGCGATTCCAGCCAGTGCGTGACCCAGGCCGGTTGGTTGCCATCTGGAGCTGAATACTCGAGGACCGGCTTTCTGGTTACATGCTCCAGCGCATTTTTGTTTAGTAACAGGAACTTTTCCAGATCCTTGGGATCGTCCTTATCCACATGCGAAGCAAAGTAATTGTGGATCCAGCCCCCGTGGCTGCCCACCTCGTAGCCGAGGCCCTCGTATTTTCGAATAAGTTCCTGACTGATGGGATTGTGTTCAACGTTAACGCCCCTACCGTCTCCGATTGCCATGGCATCGGGACCGGCGGTTATGTGAATCGAATATGGTCCTTGCCTGAGCAAACTCCATGTATTCATTTGCTGGAGGGGCTTGATAGCGGCATTCGAGTCAACGTGCCAATTCAAGACAAGGCCGCCGACTCCATCTGGAACGGACTCTAAATAAGGCAGCGAGAGGACGTGCTTCGCGAAGTACTTGAGAAAGGCATGCATCGGGAGTCCATCCGTGTTGGCTTTGAGATATCCGAGCGGAAGGTTCACGAAAAACACGGACCCAGATTCGTAAGCATGTTCACCCGCGACAATTCCAACCTTGGATCGGAACAGGATCTCGCCGGAGTACTGTCCCGAGGTCACGAAGCTGGGATAGAGCAATTCACCATATTTATAGCGTCTGAGCTCAACCTCAGCCGGACTCGAGCCTTTCGCAGCCCGCGCTGAATCGGAGGCGTTGGTTTCCGATGCAAAGGGATAATATTTTCCTGGCGGTATTTCCATCTCACTGACAATCGCACTCGTGCCTTTTACGCTGCTCCATTGGGTGGTCTTGTCTCCGAGTGTGTCGTAGAGCGCGTAGTCGACACCTGCCAGGTCCGACAAGCGGGAGCGCTTGGCCGAATAACTGCCATTTAGCGAGAACGTGCCGGCATCGTAAACTAGCATGAGTTTTCCGCCCTGAGCCACAAAGCGGCGCAGACTCGCTATGAAAAGGTCACTCGCCTGCTGATGGATCGAATCGGGCAGAATCACTCCCGCACACTGGAATTCACCCAGGAAAGGCCGTAAGAACTCGGAATCATGGACTGGCACCACATGCAGGCCCTCCTCGCTCCCCGCATCGATCCAAACCGTGACCTTGGGGTCGGAGAAACTGGTTCCATCAGGCACCAGAAGCAGCAAGCGGTCGGCGGTTGAACGAGGCCGGTCATGCGCCACCCATAACCATGTGATCAGCAGTACCAGAGCTAGACTGCCCGCGACGATGATGGTTCGGCGCTTCATCAGCTGGCCACCACTTCACCGTGCTCACGGGCCCACAACGTGCCGAACACCGTAACACCCTCTTCCGCTTCGATATGAGGGGCACTGACCGTTGTCGGATGTTGAAGACTGCCGCATCGAGTTCCGGCAGATATGCGCAAGGCGCGTTCAGCAATAATCGGTCCATTGACGGCGCAGTCGGGGCCAATGAGCATCTGTTTCCCGCTGATGAGGCTGCCTTGCACGGAGACACCGGCTCCGAGAACCATGTCGCCTACACTCTTCACGCTGCCACAAATGCGTGCGTCGGCACCGATGTGCAACTGACCTCTGGCTACGATGTTGCCGGTAACAACCTCACCAGCGTGAACCTCGAAGTCTCCGTCGTACAGGAAACGCTGGACCACGCCTGAACCTGCGTTCGCGTCGTCTTCGGAGTTCAGCTGCGTCGAGTCTTCACCGCGCATTACGTGACCGGTTTCAATCTGCGGAGCATTAAGCCGCAAAAAATTACAGGCACCTTGGAGGCGTATGCGTGAGTCCGAGGAAATACGTCCGGCGAGTTTGCAGTCGTGTTCTGCAGAAAATTCTCCTACCGCATGGACCCAGCGTGATACCCGACTGGAGTGGCCCAGGTGGACATCCTTCTCCCCCAGGATGGCTCGGTAGCTGTTGCTGTCTCCACCTCTGAATTGCCCACCGGCATAAACATCTCTAAGGAACGTGATCTCGGGGGGCACGACGAGCTCAGAACCTGCCGCAATCGTCACGGAGCAGGTTGCACCCGGTTGCTGGATGGGAAGCGTCTGCGAATCGTCGCTCCGTCCCAGTGCCAGGTATTCGACCCCATCGGACAAAATGCCGCTTGCCGTCGTACCCGAAGCTACACACTGCTGCAGAGTCGGCGCGAGAACCTGGATATAGGTCCGAAAGCTGTTGGCAAAATGACGAATTTCGCCAGCATGTTGCTGAACTACATTCAGTGGCGAGGCGTCAGATTTGCGCCTTAGCTCCACAAATGCAGGAACCAGCGGCAGCATCAGCATTAAGCTGACGAACAGGATCAACGCGGCCACTGCAAGAGCGGAGTTCACAAGACCCTCCGAAAACGTTCGGTCTTGTCCCAATGGAGTTCAGCCCCGGTCACGAGATCAGATACTTGCGATAGAGCGGCCCGGGAGACCGAGAAGATGCTTACCGCAAAACCCAGAATGAGGAAGGGCAGAAGGCAGATTCGCTTGCGCGTCCCATCGAGTCGGGCAGCGGCCGCGATTTCGAAAAATGCGGCCAGGTTGCCGAGCGCGGCGTAGGCCGTCAATGCGAACAGCGCGATGACGCCATGAAGGGGAGCCACACCCCGGAAGAACACAGCTAGTGCCAACGCCCAGCCCAGGAGCGTGACCGGCGCCATAGCGTAGACTCCCAGCAACAGCGCGCCATCAATGCGCTCCCGCAGCGTTGCTCGATGCTTGCCCAGCAGCAGGCGCAGACCATATGTCACCATCGCCTGGTTATGGCCCTTGGCCCACCGCATGATCTGCTTTATGCGGACCGCCCAGGTCTCTGGCACTTCCTCGTAGCATTCAGAGCGGTTCTGATACACGGTCTTCCAGCCGTGCAGCAAGAGACGATAGGTCAAGTCGGTGTCTTCGGTCAGAGACTGGTCGTTCCAGCCACCAATCTCCCGCAACGCACTCAGTCTGACTCCAGCGACCGTGCCACCATGTTGTGGTACCAGGCGGAGGTTCATACGGGCTTGCTGATCGACCTGATAACCTCCCGTTCGTTCCAGATCCAGCAGGCGCGTCAGCAGGTTTGTGCCGACATTCAGGGGCACGACACGCCCCATGACTCCACCGACTTCGGGATCAAAGAATGGCGCCACCAGTTGCTTGATCAGACCCGCACCGGGAATGTAATCGGCGTCGAAGATCAGGATGACTTCGGTTGTCACCAATTCCATGGCGTCCTTCAGCGCAGCTGCCTTGCCGCCCTTTCCGCCAGCGCGATGGAAGGGCTGAATGCGGCCGGGAAATCGTTCTACAAACTCGTCGATGATCGCCCGCGTTCCATCGGTCGAGCGGTCATTGACCGGAATCACCAGCATTTGACCCTCGGGGTATTTCACGGTCATCAAGGCGCTAAGAATGTTGGAGATGACCTTCTCCTCGTTGTGAGCGGCTACGAGTACGGTCACCGGTGGCCAGGAGGCGGTGTCAACGTCGATGTAGGGATGCCGCTGGAAACCGAATAGCCGGTTCAGAGTGAACCAGTAATGACGGGCCGTGTAGACGCAGATCACGAAAACGATGAAGTAGAGAACATAGATCATGGCGTGCGACTACGACGGCAAGGCTAGTGTGTGGGCCGTCACTCCTTACCTGCGGCGGCCGCTTTTCCAGCTTTTTCCGAGAGGTCACTCTTCCGCCGACGGGGAATTGGTCTGGACGGTAGCTTGAATTGTTTGTCAGGCGCCAACAGCGGAGTTTTCTTCTGATGCCAGCGGGATATGGCCTCCACGATTCGTTGCGAGCTATGCCCGTCTCCGTAAGGGTTGTTGCCCTCCGACATGTCCTGATAAGCATCCACATCGTTCAGCAACCGGTTCGTCTCGTTGAAGATGCCCTCACGAGACATCCCAATAATCTTGGCCATGCCGAACTGCGAAGCCTCGGGCCGCTCGGTAAGATTGCGCAGCACCAGCACAGGCTTGCCAAAAGTGGGTGCCTCCTCTTGAACTCCACCGGAGTCAGTCAGCACCAGAAAACAGCGCCGTAGCAAGCTGACAAATGTGATGTAGTCCAGCGGCTCTGTCAGATGGATCCGATCAGTGTTTTCCAGCAACGCGTTGACTGTGCCGCGAACATTCGGATTCATGTGAACAGGATAGATAACGCGAATGTCAGCATGCTGTTTGACCAGATCTTTGAGGGCCAGGCACATATTTTCCTGGTCTTTGCCCCAGGACTCGCGTCGATGAGAGGTCACCAGAACCAGACGATAACCCTCAGTGGGGATGCCGGCCAGAGGCGTGTTCTCCCAGGAATGAGGCAGCTGGCTGAGCGCACGCAGGGTATCGATAACGGTGTTGCCAGTGACCACGATTTTGTCTGGCGAGACGCCCTCGGCCACCAGATTGTCGTGCGCCAAAACCGTCGGTGGGAAGTGAATCTCGGTCAATACCGCTGCCAGTCTGCGGTTGGCTTCTTCGGGAAACGGATTGTAAATATCATGACTGCGCAGTCCGGCCTCGATGTGACCAACGGGAATCCTGCAATAGTAAGCGGCCAGGGCCGAAGCGAAGGCGGTCGTGGTATCGCCCTGCACCAGCACGATATGGGGCTCAAAACGGTGGCACGCATTTTCAACCGTGTCCAACACGCGCGCGGTAAGAGAGTTGAGCGTCTGGTTAGGACGCATAACATCCAGGTCGAACTCGGGCTTGATTTTGAAATACTGGAGGACATGGTCGAGCATCGTCCGATGCTGGCCGGTATGCACCACCGCCGTCTCAAAATCTTCGGAACGGCGGCGTAATTCGTGAATCACCAACGCCAGCTTGATGGCTTCCGGACGGGTGCCTAAGACCGCGATAACGCGACATTTCATAAAGGTACCCGCCCCTATCTGAGCGAGGGCAAAACCGCAACATGCAAGTATTCGAGATATGCCTTTTTCTCAGACTTTGCCGAGATGCCAGAACGCTGCAGGGCCTACCCTTTGGATTGTATTGGGTGCACAGTTTGGGTAAAGATTACCGATGTAACTCCGTCCAACGCTGGGATAGATCCTTTCCATTTCGCTGTATTTTCACGGCGGCTGTTTCTCTGACTGTTTACCAGTGAACTGCGGGTGATACGACGAGGGATTTGCTCTGGGCCTGCCACCGACATGACGTTTGGCTGCTGCCATGTGGGTTCTTCATTTCTCGTTTGCAATGTGAGAGAGGCGAGGATCTCCGAAAGCGGGTAAACCTTGTCGGAGTCTTGGCCGGCTGGAGGAGCGCTTGCGACGGAGCTCTCGCGCTACACAACGCTTCCAAAGTGAGCGTAAGCACCCTGTTTACAGACCGGACGGAGTGTTACGATTAAGGTAACAATCTGAGCAATACAGAGTTTACTGTATGGCAATCCAATTTTGCCAATTTGTAGAGTAACGATAGGCAGATTGAGCCCGCGAAAGATCGATCCGTGTAGTGAAGTTGTGGGGTCCAGGAGTATGGATTCCGGTAAATGGATTCGCGAGTTACGGGAAGGGCGATCGATCAAGTCGGGCGATATCGAACGAATCAGTCGGGCGATTGCCGAAGTCAAAGGGAGCCCGGATTTCTATATTTCGCATTCCACCCTGTGCGATATCGAAACTGGGTCGGTTCCCAGCGTTCACAAGTTGTTCAGCTTGGCGGGTTGTCTCAAAGTCCCCCTGGAAGAGCTTCTGCGGGCGTTTGGAATTGACATCGATGAGTTAAGGCAGCACGCGTACCAGAGCGAATCAAGTTTGACCAGCGGTTCCCAACTGGAAGTCCGGGAACCTGGTTTCCGCTTTCAACTCAACTTCAACACAGGTTTCGAAAGTGAGGAGACTTGCCTCCTGCGGTTGAACCCAAAAGATCTACTGGGACTTTTTCCGCCACCTCTGCACAAGTATCTCGATCCCAAACGTTATCGCTACGCTGTGATCGGCACTAAGGATGACACCATGGGAGATTTGATCCCTCCCCGTTCCTTGGTGGAAATCGATGTTGTGCAAAATGCAGTGCAGATGTCTGGATGGACGTCTGTGCTTGAGCGTCCGATCTACTTAGTCTGGCATAACAACGGACATACCTGCTGTTGGTGTCAGGTTCAAGGCAATGAACTTACCTTGCTACCTTACCCGCTCTCCCACCATCCTGCCAGACATTTAAGGTTGCCTCGGGAAGCCTCTATAATCGGGCGAGTGACAAACTCCTGGCTTCCTTCGTAGCCCACGCTCGAACTATCGGATTCCTTTCTGAGGCGGGAAAGTAGGAGGTCGGTAAGAATTTTCTCCTAAAGATATGAGGTCAACAAGTTCTAGTGCGACAACCCAAGATAATTTCCGTAGCCTACGATTACAGTTGAGCCTACCAACAGAGCCAAGGCCAGAGCGAGCAACCTACCCGCTTGAACTCCGGCACCTTTCCATTCTTTCAGGCCGATGCCCCATAGGCTACTGAAGATGATGATGCTGGCCATGTGTAACGTCCAACTGGAAAATTTGTACTTACCCATTTGGGTCTCGCCCATCGAGTAGAAGAAAAACTGGAAATACCAGGTAGTACCGGCGAGCGCACAGAGTAGGTAGTTCGCCAGCATCGGAACTCGTGTCCGATCTGCACTTCCAGGAGCGGGCGCATCTTCCACGGCCACCGAGGACTGCTTCCGAAGCTCTGTTCTCGCAGACGGCATATGCTCGACGACTTCCCGGCTGGGCGCGTCGAGGGCGGTTTCGATGATGGTCTCGTCCTGATCTTGAGTATTCGCCTCGCGGGAAATCGAAGTGAAGTATTGGTAGCCGGTCTTATTACGGACGTTCAAGATGACGCACCAGATGAAATTGGTAGTAAAGCCACCCAGCAGCACCACCACCAGCACCGGCAAGCCCTGCCACAGATCCGGCGTTCCGTGCTTGATCGTGAGCGCCTTGATGGGATCTCCCGCCGCCAGGCCATAGGCGAAACAAGCGCTCATCACGCCTGAGAGTATCGCCACGCCAACTCCCTTCTTCAAATCGAATTCCTTGATACTCTCCTTCTGCTGCGCGGGCGACATGGCGCGCTCTTTGTAGATACCGGCCAAACCCGCGGCCGCAATGCCCAACAGGCAAACGAAAATACCCAGGAGAATGACTCTGCCCGAAGCTGTCCCCACAACCTGGGTCATGAATTCACCGCGGAAAATCGGGGGGATCAGCGTTCCGAAGGCGGCGCACAGACCCAGCACCACGGCCATTCCCAGCGACAGACCCAGGTAACGCATCGTCAAGCCAAAGGTGAGGCCGCCGATTCCCCAGAGAAGTCCGAAGAAAAAAGTCCAGAAAATAACCGTTCCCGGAGTTTCGCGGAGCACAGGCAAGAGATCCCGAGTCATGAGCAGGGCAAAAAACCAGGGAGCGATGATCCAACTGAAAAAGCCGCCCGCGAGCCAGAACGTCTCCCATGCCCATTTCTTCACTCCACGGTAAGGCACGTAAAAGCTGCCGGAAGCCAGACCGCCCACCCAGTGGTACAACACGCCTACTAAGGGATTCGGATTCATATCAACCTCGGGATCTGGATGCCTACATGATCACTATGTCGGTCAGCACACCTGAATGCATTCGATACCTGTGAGCGCGCCGAGTTTCTTCAGTTTGCCCGCAATGTGTCCGATGCCTACAGCACAGTGATGCGCCGGACCGTGCACGTTCCAGGCATTCATGAAATTTCTTGCACCGAGAGAGAATCGATATCGGCTGTTGGTGTTCCCAATCTCAAGGATTGGACCAGCCACAGATTCGCCTTGGGCCATTAGAAGCTTCAATTTTCCATCCACTGTTTGGATCACCGATAACAATGTCACCGGACCGTGCTTGACCGACATTTCCACCGATAGTCCTCGGCCCACCTTACCGTGATACACCTTGAGCGGGCGAACCTTGGTCTTGCCCTGGGCAATCGCAATGTGGCCCGGTCCGTCGTGCCCCATGAGCACCACGTCATCCGTAAAATCCGCGGCGTAGTATTCCGTGAACGATCCGCCCGCGCCGAAGCCGTCCATGATTTTCATTGCCTGGGCGTTCTTGATCTCATATTCACCGGCAACTGGGATACCCCGCGCCGTCAGCAGGCTGGTTCCGAGAATGATCGAGCTGATGGCATCTTCATTCTCCTGATTGCCCGTACCCTGGTGGTAGTACGCCAGAGAACCCAACTTGTGGATCTCAACCATTCGATCCAGCGCCACCGAGGTGCGCGCCGCGCGATCTAGTTCTTGCTGCGGGCAATCGGGCTGGACGTCAAACTTCTCGCGGAAGTCCGCCACCCGTTTCTTGATTTCCGGGTCGGACACTTGCCGCCGCAACGCCGCCAACTCATCCACCTCTACGAATTCGATGTGTCCGCCGAAATAGGCGCATTGCTGAGTGAGGTCGGAATATATATCGAGCATTCCTCCGTAGTAATGGCCCATCACACCCAGGCGATTGTGTTCCATAGTGTGAGCGACCCTGGCGGCTTCGACCCAGTCAGTGATTTCATTCCAGGCAATCGGATCGTCTTCGAGCATGCCCGTGACCTGGAAAAACGGAATCCGGCAGCGGTTGAAGACGTTCGCGATCTCGGGCACCGGACAAGAATGGCAGTAAGCCAGCCATTCGCCGGTCATCTTCGTGCGGTCGCCGAGGCCATTGAACCAGTCATAGTCAATGGCCGCGGAAGGAGAGAGATTCAAAATGATGACAGGAACCTTGGCCCGCCGGACGACCGGGAGCACGGTTGAAGACAGCGCATAGGTTGTGACGTGAAGAAAAATGAGATCAACATCAGCCTGACGGAAGTGGTGTCCGGCAACCGCGGCCTTTTCGGGAGTATCGATCAGCCCGAGGTTCACTACCTGGGCCCCGGCTTTCCCCAGCTTCCGGGCGACCTGCTGGCCGTATCCTTTTAGGCGATCCTCTAGGCTGGGAAACTGCGGCCAATATGCATCCAGCCCGATTCCGAAGAGCCCAATCTTCAACTCCGCCTGTGGTCTGGGCTCGTCCATTGGTCAGTAGAGTGGCTGATGGGTGCCGGCACAAATCCTACTCGCTCCAAACCGCTGAACTGTAGTATTCTGCCGCGGTCGTTGTCAATAGTAAGTTTATTTTCCTATTGAATTCGAGCGGGAATCCCAGCACAATGCTGGGTGCTTCTTGACGGAGGATTCGCGTGAATCAATATCGGCCATCCCTGTTGCTGGCTATTCTTTTCGGTTTGATCGCATTATCCACTTCTCTAGCGCAGAATTCCTCGGCTTCAGATCAGTCCGCAAAGGTCGCGGCCCACTGGGACAGAGTTACCGGCGTCTCGAAGACGACAGCGACTCTGCAGGTGGTGGTGAACCCGCCACTGCGCCGTCGATCGCCAATTCACGACAACGCTTTCAAGTCACTGCGCGATATTCAGGCCGATTACGTTCGCTACGTCCCCTGGCTGCCATATCCGAAGCTCGGCATTGCCGAACTCGAGCCGCCAGCGGATGGCAAGACCTCATGGGACTTTTCGCTGATCGATCCCATGACAATCGATTTTCTCGACGCCACCAAGGGTCATTCTGTCATTCTGAATTTCAGCACGATTCCGGCATGGATGTTCAAGACCGACAAGCCCATAACCTACCCGGCCGATCCCGACCAGCCGGTTTGGGATTACACCCAGGGAACCGAGCCCCGCGATCCTACTATGAAAGAGATTGGCGACTACTACGGCCGTCTTTTTTCGTGGTACACGCAAGGAGGCTTTACCGATGAATTCGGCAAGCGCCATGAATCCGGCTACCACTACTCCATTCCCTACTGGGAGGTGTTAAACGAAATTGAGTTTGAGCACAAGATGACGCCGGAAACCTACACGAAGATTTATGACGCGGTGGTCGAGTCGATCCGGCGGGTTGCGCCTCAAACCAAGTTCGTGGGACTGGCGCTGGCCCAACCTTCATCGCATCCCGAACAGTTTGAATACTTTCTCAATCCCAAGAATCACAAGCCCGGCATTCCACTCGATTTCATCTCCTATCATTTCTATGCAGTGCCGACGGGCGATCAGAATCCCACCATACAGCCCTACACGTTCTTCGCGTATGCCGACGGTTTCCTCAGTACAGTCCGCTATGTGGAGACGATCCGGAAGCGACTGTCTCCCGAGACCAAGACCACGATTGACGAGATTGGAGCCATCTCCGCAGATGACGTGATGCAGGACCAGCCGGGACACGTCACCCAGCCGATTCCGAGTTCTTACTGGAATTTGACCTGCGCCATGTACGCCTATATCTTCGGCGAACTGACCCGCATGGGAGTCGATGTTGCTGGCGAGTCACAACTTGTGGGCTACCCCACGCAATTTCCGTCGGTTTCCATGGTGGACTGGAACACGGGTAAACCCAATTCGCGCATCCGGGTTTTGAGCCTGCTGCGCGAGAACTTTGGGCCAGGTGACAAGATTGTGGAGACGGAGCCTTTCGACCGATCCGTAGATTCCTACCTTTATTCTCTGGCGGTGGTGAAGCCCGACGGCAAGCGGCGGATTCTGCTGGTCAACAAACGGGACCGCTCCTTCGAGATCACCGTGCCTGGAGCCACCGACGGCCAAGAGGATTACGTGGATCAGACCACGGGCTTTGATCCTCCGGGATCGGCCAAGTTGACGGGCGAGAAGATCACACTGAACGGGCTTTCTGTGGCGGTGATCACATTACCCTAATCGTAAGCGTTAAAGTTGATCTTCAAGGAGATCCAGTCATGCCACGAGTAGCCTTCCGCTTGCGAATCAAAGCTGATGCCATCGCGGGCTATGAAGAGGATCACGCCCAGGTGTGGCCGGAATTGCTGGCCAAGCTGAAGCAGGTGGGCATTTCGGACTATTCGATCTTTCGCCGCGATCAAGACCTTATCCTGGTGATGCGAGTTACAGACTTTGACGCGGCCTGGGATGCGTTGGCCACCGATCCTGTGAACTTGCGCTGGCAGGCGGAAATGGCCAAGTATTTTGAGCCCGTGCCCGGCCTTCAACCTGGAGAGCGGTTCGCTATGATGAAGGAAGTCTTCTATATGGAGTAGCGGGCTGCCCTTCATGGCGACTTCTCGAAGAGTATTCCTCACCGGACTGTTCGGTGCCACGGCCACGGCGTGTCTGGGTCAAGGCGTTGTGCCTCACAAAGCGGTTGCGCAGGCCCGTGGCAAACCGTCGGGCCTTCCCTTCAATTCCACTTTCACCGATGTAGGCGCAAAAGCTGGCTTGCGGGCCATCACAGTCTACGGTGAAAGTGACCGCAAAAATTACATCGTCGAAACTCTCGGTTGTGGTTGCGCCTTTCTCGACTTCGACAACGACGGCTGGCTCGATATTCTTCTGCTCTCCGGGACTCGTTTCACCAACGCTCCCCCGGGCGCCAGCAATCGGCTCTTCAAAAACAACCGGGACGGCAGCTTCACGGATGTAACCGAGCGGGCAGGCTTGCTGAAGACGGGCTGGGCTTGCGGCGTATGTGTGGGCGACTATAACAATGACGGCTTCGACGACCTGTTCATCACCTACTGGGGCCAGAACATCCTCTACCGCAACAACGGTGACGGAACGTTCACGGATGTGACCCGTGCGGCGGGCCTGCCCGATTCTTCCGGCCGTTGGAGCACCGGATGCACATTCCTCGACTACAACCGTGACGGACACTTGGATTTATTTGTTGCAAGCTACCTTGATTTTGATTTGCAGAAGTCCCCAACGCCCGGTCAGAACGCTAATTGCCGTTGGATGGGAACGCCCGTCACCTGTGGTCCGCGAGGGTTTCCTTACGGCCAGCACACTCTTTACCGTAATAAAGGAGATGGGACATTTATCGACGTGAGTGCGGCCTCCGGAATTGCTGCATCCAGGAATAGCTACGGGCTCACTGCCATCGCTGGCGACTTCGACGACGACGGGTGGCCTGACATCTATCTTGCTTGCGACTCCACCCCAAGCCTCCTGTTCATGAACAATCACGACGGTACATTCCGCGAGGAAGGCGCGATCCGCGGCGTTGCGTACGGCGAAGACGGTCAGGAACAGGCCGGAATGGGCCTTGCTGTCGGCGACTATGATCTCGACGGCCGGCTCGATGTCTTCAAAACCAATTTCGAAGGCGACACGCCGGATCTCTATCACAACATCGGCAATGCCAACTTCGAAGAAGCCAGCCGGCGGGCAGGATTGGCGGTGGAGAATCGCTTCGTATGTTGGGGCGCCGGCATGGTCGATCTCGACAACAATGGCCTCCCCGACTTGTTCATGGTGGCCGGACACACTTTTCCGGAAATTGAGAAACGCAGCCCTCAGTTTCCCGCTAAAGACCCTAGAATGCTTTTCCGGAGCCTGGGGAAGGGACGATTTGAAGAGCTTACGAACGAGGCCGGGACAGCGGTCCAGGAGCCCCACAACAGCCGCGGCTGCGCCTTCGGGGATTTCGATAACGATGGCGATCTGGATATTCTCATCGTCAATCTGAACGAGCCTCCCTCATTGCTTAGAAATGACGTCAGCGGCGGCAGTTCATGGCTCAAGGTAAAACTGATCGGCACAAAATCCAATCGCAGTGCGATCGGTGGGCGCGTGGTGGTAAAAACCGTCGACTTAATGCAGACCCAGGAAGTGCAGAGCCAATCGAGCTTTTTGTCCTGCAATGATTTCCGCCTGCATTTTGGTCTGGGCCAAGCGAAGAGTGCGGAAGTCAAGATCCGCTGGCCTAGCGGCGACTGGCAGACCCTGGCAAATGTAAGTGCCAACCAAATAGTCACCGTGAGGGAGGGCACAGGGGTTGTGCCCCCACAGGCTACGTAGGCCCGACGTCCTCGTCCGGGCTGGCGCGCGTTTCTACTGCGGCGCGCCCGGATCGAGTTGCTGAGGGGTGACTTCATCTGGCGACAAGATTTGTTTACCCGCTTCTTGCCGGCTCGATTTCTGGCTGCGCAAGCGCTCAAATTCTGCAAAATTCTTCTTTTGCTCGTCAGCATGACCCAGCATTCCCTGCACCTGCGAAAGTCGATACCAGGAAACTTCGTTGCCCGCATTCAACGTGATCGCCTTCTGCAGGTGCAGCAGCGCCACATCCGGTTTCTGCAGGGACATGAGAACTGCGGCCAGTCCTAGTTGAGCTTCTTCAAAGTCAGGATGGTATTGCACAGCCACCTCAAAGAATCTCTGCGCTTCGTCGAACTTCCCCGCGTTGCGATGGATTTCTCCCAACTCATAAGCGGCGTTGGCGTTGCCGGGATCGAGTTCCAGTTCCTGCTCGAACTCTTTTGCCGCCGCGGCAACGTCATCCGGCGCATTGCTTTGCCGGGAACGTGTCAGCAGGGTTCGGCCTAAACGATAGTGGATGCCCGGCCGGCGAGCGTCGACCGAGAGCACCTGGCGGTATTCGCTGATGGCGGCGTCGTTCGATCCCTGGCTTTCGTAGGCTTCCGCCTCAGCCTGGTGCCTCCAGACGGAAGCAGGAGCCACCTGGGCTAGTTTTTGCATGGTGAGGAAAGCGAAGTTTCCAAAAATCCGGCCAGTGTGGTAAAGGACCTCGGGGTCATTGGGATAAAGCCGATTCAGCTCCAGGGCTACTTCCACCGCATTGCTGTCTCGCCGCAGTCCGGTGTAGGCCCTGAGCAACTGTAGGCCGCACATGCGCTTGATGGGAGGGTCGGTAGACTGGTGAAAGCCCTTCTCCAAGCCGGATAAAGCCTCTCCGTATCGGCCAAGTTCGGAGAGTGATATTGCCAGCAGTGCAGCAGTCTTCGTTAAAGCCGGCTTAAGTTTCAAGGCCTGGCGCAGGGCGGGAACGGCTTGCTCAAATTTCCTTTCCTGGAAATAGATGACCCCCAGGTTGGCATGTACTTCTGCCACGCCCGGTTCCAGTTCCCTGAGCCTTTCGAAGGTCGCCTCGGCGTCAGCATACCTGCCCTGTGCAAGCGCCTTCTGTCCCTTATCGGAGTACTCGGCAATCGCCTCCGCCGTCTGCGCAGGGGCGTGCACCGCGCAACCGCAAAGGAGCGCCAGCGAACTGAGGCAACGAAGTCTGGCGGACAGCATCATCAAGGGCGAGTGTACCTCAAAAAAAATCCGCCAGGCCGGACACGCCTGGCGGATCTCAAAGACAGATTACTCGGTTAGAACACGATCTTGCCTCCGAGCTGGATGATACGGCCGGGGTGCGCGGCGATGACCTTGCCGTACGCCGTGTCATTGGGATTGTTGTCCACCGGCGCGCCAATGCTCGTAGCGGTGTTGGGGTCGTATCCATATTGAGCGTGGTTGAATACGTTGAACGCCTCAGCCCGGAACTGGAAGGCAACCCTCTCCGTAAACTTGAAGTCCTTGCCGATCCCCATATCCCAGTTGTTGATACCCGGTCCGCGTAGGATGTCGCGTCCGCTGCTACCGAACTGGCCCGCCAGAGGCTGAGCGAAGCATGCAGTGTTGAAAAATTCGTTGATGCTCTTGTGGAATCCACTGTCAGGGTTGCAACCGGGGACCAAGTTAGCCCTCTGGGTAAAGGTTGTGAGAAGACCGAAATTGTCGTTAGCGAGTATGGAGTACGGGAATCCTTTCTGGAAAGTGGTAATGCCCGTGATTTGCCATCCGCCAATCGCCAAATCGACCGCCCGATTCATATTTCCGCCGAAGCGTTTGCCTCTACCCAGCGGCAACTGGTAGACAACACTGGTTACGAAACGGTGGTTGACATCAAAATCAGAACGCCCATAGTCGCGCGCCTGATTGTGCTCATCCATGTGACCCGCGAAGGCGTTGGTAGAGCCCACACCAGCGGCTGCGGACTTGTCATCCAGACTTTTCGCCCAGGTATAAACGGCAACCAGCGCGATAGAAGTGGAACGACGCTCAAGCTTGACGTTGCCTGCGTTGTAGCTGGAATATCCATTCCACTGGCTGTCCAGAAAACCCAAAGAAGAAGTGATGTTCGTGAATGGCCTCCGCGTAGCTGCCGGGCACTGGGCTGCGACATTCGTCGGGTCGCCGCCGGTCCTCGGGTCGCACAGCGTAGGGTCCGCCGGTGGCAGACCCTGACCGATGTTGGTTCGGTTGAGCAGATGCGTTCCCTTATTGCCGACGTAATTGACTTCCAGAGTGGTATTCTTCGCCAACTCGCGTTGCACCGACAGAGACCACTGCTGGACGTAAGGGTTGTGCGGAAATTCCGAGATGATGACCGCGAAGAACTGGCTGCCATCCAATGCCGGGGTCACCTGGTGAAGTGGGACTGCAGGAAACATATTGTCAGTTAACTTCGGTAAAGCGTCATTCACATTCGGATTGGTGGAGGCGCGTACCACAAACGGATAGATGTCGCCGGAGTCGTCGATTTCACGAGTCTCAGCAGAATCGAAGAAGAGCCCGTAGCCACCGCGAACCACGGTCTTGTCACCCAGTCGATAGGCGAAGCCAACCCTCGGAGCAAACGGCTTTTTCGAGGCAGCGGCGGGATTGTTGCGGCCGCAAAACCGATAGAAGCCGTTGCCGTCGGGCGCGATTGGACCACCCAGTCCGGTGACGTCCGCAGTGCCCAGTGCTTTGTCGGCGTAACACAGTCCCCCTCCTGGATTGGCTCGATCAAACCAGAACATCTTGTTGTCCTGTTCGAAGGGTACGGTGCGGTAGTCCCAGCGCAGTCCAAGATTCATGGTGAGGCGGCTGCTGACCTTCCAATCGTCCTGAATGTACGGAGCAAAGTACTGGAAGTGGTACTGGTTCAAATTGCCGGCCACCCCCGCCGGACTAAACGGCCCGGGCTGGAACGTCGACGCGTCGTGATAGTAGCCGAGCAGAAAGTCGGCCACGGAATTGCCGGTGCCGCAGTCACCCGATGCGTTGGGGCAACCGCCACCATTTGAGGTGATGGTGTCGTTATTGAAATTAAACTGACCGAGGAAGTCATTGGAAAGGTCTCGCTTCTGCACCCAGCGGCGATAGTCGAAGCCCACTGCGATGGTGTGTCTGCCATGAGTCATCGAAAGCGAATCGGAAAATTCCCAGGTCGGAATGTCACTCGTGGTGACGTCATTGCCCTGGCTGCCGAAGGCGGTGCCGTTGATCCCCTGAAATGAGATCCCTGGATACGTACGAGCATAGCTGGGCAGGCTCTGGAACACACCGGTGAGTCCGAGAGCGGTGACGTCTGAATCAGGTGCTGGGATTCCGCCTTGTATCGAGATCGGCTCCAGGCGCCCGAAGCGGAAATTATTCACCAAATTGTGGGTGAGCGGAATGGTGTGCGAAATCATCCAGCTCTCGGATTTCTCATTGAAGGTGCCAATTCCGAACGGCAGCGAAACTGCACCGTTAATGTTCTGGTTTTCGTATTTCGCGGTTGTGTAGCGAAAGAACATCGAGCCAAAACGGCCCAGTTGTTGGTCGAGCTTGTAAGTCTGCTGGTCAACCGTGTTGGGCAACGCGGTGGTCAGGCGATAGTTCCCGTGACAGCCACTGGTCAAGCAATTCGGCGCGGGGAAAAGCCCGGCCCCGATTGCCACTTGTGCCAGGCGTGAAAAACTGCTGCTCGGGATGATGTTGCCCGGAAAAGGAGCGCCCGTCGTCGGGTCAACAGGCATACAGAACGTGGTCGCACTCGGGATACAACCGGCGGTGACCGGCGTCAGTCCTGACGCCGAAAAATCGCCTCCAAGCTGCGCAGGATCGGGAACGTTAAAAGTGTCCTGATTGATGCCGTTGCGGATGCGCCAGCCTTCGTAATTCACCAGGAAAAAAGTCTTGTTGCGCCCGTCATACACCTTCGGAATGTAGATCGGACCGCCCACCACGAAGCCAAATTGATTTTGCCGGAGCTCAGGAATAGCCGACTGAAACGGAGCTTTGGCGTCAAAGGCATCGTTACGGAGAAATTCGAACGCGGTGCCGTGCAGTTGGTTGCTGCCACTCTTGCTCACGATGTTGACCTGATTGGCACTGAATCCGTATTCGGCAGAGTAGGTTTCACTCTGCACCTTGAATTCCTGGATAGCGTCCTGCGACAGAATAACTGCCGGGGTATTCAAGGCAGTGTCGGTGTTAACCAGTCCGTCCAAGGTGTAATTGTTCGACGTGGGACGTCCGCCATTGATGCTGATAGCGTTTCCTTCTCCCTGCCTCATCTGGCCCTGTTCGCCGGTGGTCTGCACGGCGCCAGCACCAATGAATAGCAAGTTCAGGAAGTTACGGCCATTGAGGGGCAGTTGCTCCACTTGCTTCTGGCTGACCAGTTGTGCGACCGCCGCGCTGTCGGTATCGAGAGAAACCGAAGTGGCCTCCACTTGCACGGTTTCCGAGACTTGGCCGGGCTTCATCGTGACATTCACTCGGGCCTGCTGCGCGACCGCCAGAGTGATGTTGTCCGCTACGGCTTTTTGGAAACCCTGGGCCTGGACGGTAACGTTATAGATTCCGGGCGCGAGATATGGCGAGGTGAAATCTCCGTTGGCGCTGGTACTGGTATGGCTCACCACGCCTGTGGCAACGTTGGTGACATCGACTTGCGCGCTGCCTACGACTGCGCCAGAACTATCCGTGACGGTTCCCAGAATAGTGCCGTTCGCACCGCCCTGGCCATACAGCAGACCTGCCGAAACGATGAAGAACAGACATACAGCGAAAACGAAGTGGTGGACTTTCATGGTCGCATTTCCTCCTGTGTCGCTTGGACACTGAGCGGTCGACATGGACCGGGCAGACAGATTTCCGTTTGAGCTTTTCCCATCCCTCGAACTGGCCGCACTTTAGCCAGCGTCGATAAACGTTGTCAAGAAAATAGTGAATTTATTTCCCTATTGAATTACGATAGGCTCCACTCTCGAACAATCATCCTGTTTGACAGTGTAGGTTGTGCTGGTGTGTAAGAAATTTTCTCGGACGCCATCGCGGCCCTGCCACAACCCGGTTCTATAGGCGAAAAGCAGGGGGCCAAGTTATAGTCTTTAGGCAGTCATCACCGTCCCTTAAAGGCAGACGCGAATTGACACGTTCAGCTCCCAGGCGGCTTTACTTGATCCCCGTGCTCTCGAAGGCGCTCGACATCCTCGAGCTCCTGCAGAACGAGAAGAGCCCTCTCGCGCTCGAGTCCATCTATCAGCGGACGAGTATTTCCAAGACCACGGTTTATCGCATTCTGAAGACTTTTGTGCATCGCGGCTATCTGGCCCAGTCGCAGGACGGACTCTATCGACTGGTGGCACGCCCCAAGAAGGCGCGGTTCGGTTTTGGCAGTGAATCCGCGGAAATGCCTTTTTCGGAAGCAGTGACCGACAGCCTGAAGGCAGCCTCCTCTGCTGCCGGCATTGACCTGATCGTGCTCGACAATCGTTACGACGGCCCCACCGCCTTACAGAACGCGGATGAATTCGTGCGTAACCGGGTGGATCTGGTGATCGAATTTCAGATCGATCAGCATGTAGCGCCAGTGCTTGCCGATAAGATCGATGCCGCTGGGATCCCCTTGATTGCTGTAGATATACCGCATCCTCACGCGACTTTCTTTGGCGTAAATAATTACCGCGTAGGCTTCGAGGCGGGCGAATGCCTAGCACAATATGCCAAGAAAACATGGGACGGCAAAGTGCGCTGGGCCTTAGGGCTGGATATTGACGAAGCCGGTCCGCTGGTCCAAAGCCGGGTGACCGGCGCATTCGAGGCCATTCGCTCGCGACTGCCGGGAATTCCGTCCGACTTTCTGGTCCGCATGGATGCCCGCGGATTACGTGATAAAAGTTGTCAGCTCGTCCTCGATTTCCTGCGACGTCACCCCAAAGATCGGGGAATCCTGATTGCCGCCGCAACCGACACTAGCGCCTTAGGCGCGGTGCAGGCGGTGCGAGAGTTAAGGCGCGAGAAATATGTGGCCATCGTCGGACAAGATTGTATTCCGGAGGCTCTGGAAGAGATTTCGCGTATCGATAGCCCCCTGATCGGCTCGGTTTCTCACGAAGCCCAGAGTTACGGACCAAGGCTGATTCATCTCGGGCTGTCCATTCTCAGCGGCCACCGCATCGCACCCTACAACTATGTTGAACACAAATTGGTGACCGGGTCCTGGGCGTCCCAAGGCGGCAAACTGGCGTAGTCGTCGACCACCCCTCTGTACCGAAATCGCTGCCGTGAAGTTCTCTGACAGAAATTGTTGCCCTATTGCATCAGTGGAGTATGATAGCTCGGACTTCAGAGGCGCGGCGGCCGTTTTGGGTAAGATTGGAGGCCACCGGGTTCCGACATATTTTTCCGCTGAGAGCTCTCCATGCAACTCAAGACCAGTTTGCGTTATTTGGAAGATCGTTGGGATGATCAGGTCGCCCGCGGCCTGGACCAACCTGAATTGCTTCGCTACCGATCGAATCTGCTGGGCTCCGACCTTCGCATCACCAACTTCGGGGGCGGCAACACCAGTTCGAAGATCCAGCAAACTGATCCCTTAAGCGGCAAACAAGAAGAAGTTTTATGGATCAAGGGCAGCGGCGGCGATCTGGGGAGTATCAAGCTGACCGGACTGGCAGCCCTATACTCAGAAAAGCTGCACGGACTGGAACACAAATATCGCGGCGCTGAATTCGAAGATGAAATGGTGGAAATGTATCCACTATGCGCCTTCGGCAAAAGCACCGTCGCTGCCTCGATCGACACCCCGCTTCATGGCTTTTTGCCTTTTCCTCACATCGACCACTTGCACCCGGACTGGGGTATCGCCCTGGCGGCCTCGGCCAATGGTCGCGAAAAGATGGAAGAGTTCAATCGTCTGTATGACCACCATCTGATTTGGGTGCCATGGCAACGCCCGGGCTTTGAGTTGGCCATGATGCTGCGTTGCGCCGTGCAGAAGAGTCCGAACTGTGACGGCGTTGTGCTGGGCGGTCACGGCCTGTTCACCTGGGGAAATACCCAGCAAGAATGCTACGAGAACACGATCTCCATCATCGATCAGCTCGGACAATTTGTGGTAGACCACGTCGACAAAAAAAGCGCGGCGTTGTTCGGCGGCCCGCGATACCAGCCTCTGGACAATCGGCGCGATCTCGCGCTCGACATTTTTCCTTTCCTGCGGGGAAGAGTCTCCGGCGCCCGACGCTTGATTGGCAACTTCAGCGATCTGCCGGAAGTCCTGCGCTTCGTAAATTCAGCGGACGCCGAACGGTTGGCACATCTGGGCACCAGTTGTCCCGACCACTTTATCCGCACCAAAGTCCGGCCTTTGTTTGTTCCCTGGCAGCCGGTCGAGAGTGTGCAGGGACTACGCGAACAAATCGAATCCTCGCTGAAGAAGTACCGCAAGGAATACGCGGAATATTACAACTCGTTCGCGCAACCTGATTCCCCCGCCATGCGCGATGCCAATCCGACGGTAGTTCTTATTCCTGGCATCGGTATGTTCAGTTTCGGAAAAAGCAAAACCGAAGCCCGGCTTACCGGCGAGTTCTACGTGAATGCCATCCATGTGATGGAAGGCGCAACCTCGATGGACACGGGAAAAACGCTTGCGACGCTGCCCCAGGCCGGGGCTGCGGCGGCGACCAGCGCATTCACGGTCCATGCCAACTACGTAGCCCTGCCTCCCCCGGAAGCATTTCGCATTGAATACTGGGCATTGGAAGAAGCCAAGATTCGGCGCCAGCCTCCGGAAAAGGAATTGAGCCGCAACGTGGTGCTGATTGTCGGCGGCGGCAGTGGAATTGGTCGCGAAGCTGCCTTACTAGCGGCAGAACGCGGAGCACACGTCGTCGTCGCTGACCGCGATCATGAAGCCGCAAAGAACGTAGCAGAAGAGGCCAAGGGGATCGCCGGAAAAGAGGGCGGTCTTTCCGTCGCCGTGGATATTCGTCGTCGCGACGTGATCCGGCAGAGCTTGCGCGAGTTGGTTGCGGCTTATGGCGGGTTGGACGTGCTGATCAACACAGCCGCGCTCTTTCCCTCGTCGAAAGATGGACAAATCAGCGACGAGCAGTGGGGAATTACGCTCGACATCAACGTTACGGCAAACTATCTTCTGGTGGATGAAGCCGCGCGCATCTTGAAGGATCAAAATCTCACCGCCTCAATCGTACTCACCAGCTCCGCGAACGCGGTTGTGCCCAAGCGCGGCAGCGAAGCCTACGACGTGAGTAAGGCAGCACTCAGTCATCTGGTGCGGGAGCTAGCAATTTCGCTTTCCCCAAAAATTCGAGTGAACGGTATCAGCCCGGCTACCGTGATCAAAGGGTCGACCATGTTTCCTCGCGATCGCGTGATTATGGCTCTGAAGAAATATGAGATCGCTTACAGTGATGAGGCCAGCGACGAAGAATTGAGGACCCTGCTCGGCGAGTTTTACGCCCGACGCACCCTCACTCATCGCCCTATCGATCCGAAAGATTGTGCCGAAGCAATCCTGTTCCTGGCGGGACCAAAATCCCCTTGTACCACTGGCCACATCGTTCCGGTGGACGGGGGTTTGACCGAGGCTTTCCTGCGATGAATGAGGTTTCGCGCGACCGGGATCACGCATTTGGCGACAAGCTCGCGGCGAAAGTCAGAAAGAAGCCGGTGCTGGTGGCCGTGGACCTGGGCGCAGAAAGCTGTCGTGTTTCCCTGCTGCGCTGGATCGAAGGTCAACCGGAAATTTGCCTCATCCATCGCTTCGCCAACTCAGCCCGCGACCAGGGGAACGGCCTCCGTTGGGACATTGCTGCGATCGAGGCAGGCGTGGAAGAGGGCTTGCGCGCCTGCGCGCAACTTGCGCCCGAAGGGATCGCTGCGATCGGAGTGGACGGTTGGGCCGTGGATTATGTGCGCCTGGGCCCGGGAGGACATCCCGTCGCCAACCCTTTTTGCTATCGCGACGAACGTAACGTGGAGTCGCAAAACCTGGTGCACGGCAAGATTTCTGCGCAGCGCCTCTACGAGTTGACCGGAGTTCAGATCCTGACCTTGAACACCCTGTACCAGTTGCGCGCCGATGGCGACGCCGAACAAAATCTACCGTGGATCAATTTGCCCGAGTTTCTGCTGCATCGTTTGGGCGGACGGCGAGTTTCCGAATACACCAATGCGACCCATACGCAGCTTCTGGGTGTAGGAGACCATGCCTGGAGTCCTGAAATTTTCAGGGCCGCCGGACTCGATCTGAATGCGGCATCGCCGTTGGTGAATCCGGGAACCGACATTGGTCAACTCCAGGGCCCTCTGGCTTCCCTGCCGGCGTTCCACAACACCCGGCTGATCGCTCCCGCCTGTCACGACACAGCATCGGCCATCGCGGGAATCCCGGCGCAGGGGGACGACTGGGCCTTTATCAGCTCCGGCACCTGGTCGCTGGTGGGTTGCGTGCTCGATTCCGCGTGCATCAGCGAGGCGGCGAGGCAGAAAAACTTCAGCAACGAAGGCGGCGTTGGCGGCAGAATCTATTTTCTGAAGAATGTAAACGGTATGTGGCTGCTGCGGCAATGTATCGAACAGTGGCGATCGCAAGGTCAGACGTGGACGGTTGAGCAACTGGTGGATGCCTCCGCAAACGTGGATGCGCCCGAGGGACTGCTCGACGTGGACGATCCCGATCTGCTGTTGCCAGGGGACATGCCGGCACGTATCAATGCGCAACTGAAGCACTCCGACCAAGCCGCAATTCCCGAAGGCGTGGGCATGGCGCCCAAAATGACCAGCCTGATTCTTCACAGTCTGGCCGCCCGTTACGCGGCGGTTCTGCAGAACGCGACCAGCATCTCGGGAAAAACCTTTAAGCGCCTTTACATTGTCGGCGGCGGAAGCAAGAACGGCGTGCTCAACCAACTTACAGCCAGAGCCACCGGGCTTCAGGTCCTGACCGGCTCCACCGAAAGTGCGACAGTCGGCAATTTCGCGATCCAGCTGGCCGCGCTTGAAGGAAGATACACGAACGACGTTGGGGTGGCGGCGAACGCCGTAGCCGAGTGGGCTGCCATTTTGGCCAATCAGCCTGGCGATGCCCAGGCCCTCGGAGACACCATCCCTGTTCACAGAGTCCAAGAGATTCAACGGCCCAACGGAAAGGCACTCGCATGAAGGAGAAACCAGAAGTCCTGATACATCGTGCACTCGACAATTTTAATATCGAACTGCCGTCCTGGGGTTTTGCCAACACTGGAACCCGCTTCGGAAAATTCATCCAGCTCGCGGCTGCGGTCTCGCTGGAGGACAAGTTCAGCGACTCGGGACAAGTGCACGCCTTGACCGGCGCCTGCCCGACCGTAGCGCTGCACGTTCAATGGGACCTTCCCAACGGCTTGAAGGATGTTGCCCAGGTGAAACGACTGGCCGAGAAATACGGGGTGCAACCAGGTTCAATTAACCCCAACCTCTTTCAGGACCAGGAGTACAAGTATGGCTCGGTGGGCAACCCGGATTCTGCGATTCGCAAGCGTTCCACGGATCACATGCTGGATTGTGTAGCCATCGCCAACGCTTTGGAGTGTCGCGACGTTTCACCCTGGTTTGCCGACGGCTCGAACTATCCCGGCACGCAGAGCATGCGAAATAGAATTGGATGGTTCGAGGAAGCCCTGAAAAAGGTCCACGCCGGACTGAACCCCAAACAGCGTCTCCTGATCGAGTACAAACCGTTCGAGCCCGCGTTCTACCACACTGACGTTGCCGACTGGGGAATGGCGTTCTTGCTGGCACGCGCGGCCGGTCCACAAGCTTACGTCCTGGTGGACACCGGTCATCACTATCAGGCCCAAAATATCGAGCAGATCGTCGCCTGGCTGCTCCATCACGGGATGATCGGCGGCTTCCATTTTAACGACCGCAGATACGCCGATGACGACCTGACGCTCGGCTCTATCGATCCCTACCAGATCTTCCGCATCTTCCATGAGATTCACACCTACGCCTGGGAAACCGGCGCATTCGCCGATGTGGCGTACATGGTCGACCAGAGTCACAATCTGAAAGGAAAGATGGAAGCCATGATCCAGACGGTCTGCACGGCGCAGGAACTTTACGCCAAAGCCGCCATCGTGGACCACGCGCGCCTGGCGCCTCTACAACAGAGCTGCTCACTGGTCGAAGCCGAGGAGACCCTGCGCGGCGCGTTCTGGTATGACCTGCGGCCGGTTCTGCGAGATTGGCGCCGGAGCCACGGTTTGCCGGAAGATCCCATGCAGGCATTCCGCGAGAGCGGATACCTCGAGCGAATCACGGCCGAGCGTCGCGAACGAAATGCGGTTTCCGTAACCAGCTACGCCTAGCCGCCAAGCATTTGGCGAGTCCCTGGTTTTTGAAGTCAGGGAAACTCACAGGATTGCGCCTTGTGAACGAATGATTTGGGTGTAGCGCGCCGCCGAATCCTTCAGTGTCCGTTTCTGGGTCTTGTAGTCCACGTAGATCAGTCCAAAGCGCTGGTTGAAGCCCTCGGTCCACTCGAAGTTATCCAGCAGCGACCAGTGAAAATACCCCTTCAGGGGCACGCCCTCTCGGGATGCCCGACGGAGTGAGGAGAGATAAGCATCCAGAAATGCCGTGCGTTCTGGGTCATGCACCTTGCCGTCGCTCGCTGGCTTGTCATCGTTGGACAATCCGTTCTCGGTAATGGCAATCGGTTTCTGGTAGCGCTCAAAGAGGAACTTTGGTGCCCAATATAAAACGTCCGGTGTAACCCCCATCCATAATGCGAACGCGGAGTGTTGGGAGGATCAGGAACAGACTCCGGCTGTCCGTCCGCGCCCGCTTTGACCGTCGGGGCGGAGTAGAGATTTACGCCGCAGAAGTCCAACGGCTGATTGATCGTCTTCATGTCCTCCGGCTTTACCAATTTGTCTGCATCCGGGAACAGTTTGAGACCATCCTCCGGATACCGTCCCAGATAGACGGGATCGAGCCACCAGCCTGTGCTGAGCATCGTCATCGGCGGAAACTTCGGAATTTTGGTCTTCTTCACTCTAAGCGACGCCGTACGAGCAGCGGCAACATCAGCTGGGCCGTCGCTCGCGGGCAAACTGAATAAGCCGGCGAAGGCCAGAGAAACCTCCACTGGGCGTTTGGCGCCGGCGCGAATGGCTTGAACCGACTTGCCGTGTCCGAGCAGGATGTTGTGGGCCCCAAGCACGAGTTCGGCGTTGGCCAGCTTCTGCTGTGGCGGCATCGTGCCGGCTTCGCTGCCGAATCCCCACAAGATATTCGGCTCGTTGATGGTCAGCCAGTGGGCCACGCGGTCTGACAAGTGAGTCGAAAGCATGTGCGCGTAGTCGGCCAGCCACTGTGAGCTGTCGGGATTCAGCCATCCTCCCTGCTTTTGCAGAGCCTCGGGATAGTCGAAATGATAAGCCGTAAGGAAGGGTGTGATTTTCGCCGCGAGCAGCGCGTCGATCAGGCGATCGTAATAGTCGAGTCCTTTTGCATTGACTCGTCCCGCTCCCTCCGGCAGCACCCGCGGCCACGACACAGAAAATCGGTACGCGTTAAGGCCGATTTGCTGCATGAGCTTCAGATCTTCGGGCCAGCGGTGATACTCGTCGTCGGCCAGGAGATTGTTGCTGCGGTCAGCCGTGGCCTTGGGCGTGCGCAGAAACACATCCCAAATACTTTCGCCGCCACCATCGGCCAAAGGCGAGCCTTCCGACTGCGCTGCGGCGGTCGACGCTCCCCAGAAGAAACCCGCCGGAAAACTACTTCCACCCGGCGCGGCAAACGGCAGTGACAAACCATACTTCGGCAGGGCGGCAGCCAGCGCTGCGATTCCCGCACGGCGCAGAAATTGGCGTCGATCAAGAAGGCTCATTCGGAGTCCTATTGCGCGGTTTCCTTCTCCAGCTTTACCGGTCCGAGCAGTCCAGAAGGAAGTAATGGCGAATTTGCCTTGTACGGCTTCACGTCCGCGAAGGTATATTTCGTTGTCGCGTCGGCTTGTTGATCGCCGATCAACCGGTTGACCCACGCATTGGTGACCTTGATCATCACTTCGTTCGCACCTGACTTCAGCGCACTGGTCACATCCACCCGGTAGGGTGCATGCCAAACGACGCCCAGCGACTTTCCATTCACAGTCACCTCCGCCAGGTTCTTGACCTCACCCAGATCAATCCAGAGCCTGGCGCCTGGCTCGAACCAGTCCGCTGACGCGTGAACGGTCTTGCTGTACGTGCCCGCCCCGGAAAAGTACTTCACACCCTTGTCCTGGCTGTCGCTCCACGAACTAAGCGTGTCCAGGGTGACGGATGCCGGCGCACCGCGCCCCGGTTGGAAGCTGACATTCCACGAGCCATCCACCACCGCCAGTTCCGTCTTTACGGCCGTCGGCAAGGTGAGGGATGTGGCTTTGGAGGGCTTGCGGAACACTACAAACACAGTACCCCAAGGTTCAAGATGGAGGGGCACAGTGGTGCGGCCCGCGGCGATTTCGTAAGAAGCAGGTTGCGCCTTGCCCGTTTCCGCGTGCCACAGCTCCGGTGCCTTGCCGGTCACACGGAAGCTCGCGTCCACTGTCTCGTCACGATCGTTGCGGTTGTCCAGAAAGTAGATGTCAATATTAGCCAATTTGCGGTGCACAAACAGGATCCGCGTATCACTGTGCGGCTTGGTGTGGTCGAAGTCCGGCGGCACACTCAACGCCTTCAACGTGGCTTCGGCGTTCTGTCCCGCATAAACCCTACCCTTGCCAACTGCGTGCACACCGCTTCCGTCTCCGAAGAGTTCATCGTTGAGTTTTTTGAATTCGGCCGCATCGTCAGCCAGGCTCGGCGTATCGGTTGGCTTCTTACCGGCAACGACCGCGCCCTGCTCCACCAGTTTGTGAATGCCTCGCAGCACGGGTAGGGACATGTGCTTGCTGTACGGATCGAGCGCCAGAACGCGATAGTTCATCCCACTCCTGGTTGTGATCCGTCCATCTGCGACGCTCAATTCATGGATCAAGCCGTCGGCGTTGACGTAGTCGAAGCCATAGCCTGCCGGCACTTCGGGAGCCTTATCGTCGAAGATCGCCGTGATATTGGAATCCTCTCCGTAGAAGTAAATCACGTCGGCGGCAAAGCGCCCTTGCTGTAGCAGGTACGAACTGCGTGCCAGGTAGTCCGTCCACGCCCCGGCCTGCTCAGCCCAGGTTTCGTTGCGATTGAACCATTGTCCGAAGGGCCCAAGCGTGAGCCCCGGCGCCTTGTCGATGAGAGGCTGGTGCGCCGATTCGTGAATCACAAAACGGTTGATTCCGTTCAATAACTCCTGGTCTGCCGTCGGCTTCAGAGTTTCCGGTGACCATGCCCAGGGTGCAGCTCCTGCGGTCAACGACTCTGCCGCCACAAGATTCTGACCGTAAATATGCGCCACCGACGCCGATTCGCGATCATCCGCGTTGTATCCGAATTGTTCTTTGTTCACTCCCGGGACCTGCGTCCACATCGCACTCATCGGGACATCAGCCAGTTTTTTCACTTCCATACCATCGGCGACGAACGCGCGTCCGCTCTCGTGCGATTCCGAATAGTGACCGATACCCCGCTCCTTCAGCGACGCCTGCACTTGACCGTAGTGCTCGTCCGCGATCAGATCACCAATAGTCTTGCGGAAATCCCACAGGAACTGATCGCTGGCTTCGGCGCTTTCGACCACCTGCCCGGTGAGGACGGGCATCCAGGGCGCCGGATCATAGCCCCGCCGTTTCTTGAACTGAGACACCATGTCGTCGGTCCAGTTCTGCGAACCAGCCTCCCAGCTATCGGTAATGACGTAGCGGACACCGCGCTTGCCCATGTAATCCGCGCCCACCGCCTCCTTGTAGCTATCGAGATAGTGGTCCATGTAATTCTTCACGTAGCCGTGATTCAGCTTGTCAACCTCGAGGCCGGTGGCTTCGGCAGTCGCAGGATGGTTCGTGATGCCCAACAATGAAAAACCAAAACGGAGCACGACCCAGTTACCGGTCGGAGGTGTCCAGTCGAGCGTGCCGTCGGGGCGCATTTTTGAAGTCAGGTCAACTACATCTGATTTTGAAACGACTTCCGCCGCCGGCACCTGAGGCGTAGCGAATCCATAGACGTCGGGCACCGGAGTGAAGGCAGCTTTTTCCTCGAAACGGTTGACTCGTGCTCCTGGGTGCAAGACCAACTCGGCAATCTCGTAGTCAGTTGGAGGCGGACCGATCTTGATCCCCAGGGATTCGGGGTCGATGCCGCTGGCCCACGCCGGCACGGGAGGTGGGGGCGTGCGCTCGAACCTGACCCGGAAAAACTTCGCGGTCACGGGCGGAAATGAAAGCGTATGCGAGGGCGCGCCGCCCTCGGGCACCTTC
>Ga0207100_1037_pt1 | contig 35027 bp, 26 predicted proteins | sample Alteio_BWMinHeat_82_FD_153520 | JGI IMG/M metagenome (GOLD analysis project Ga0207100, IMG submission 153520) | Enriched cells from forest soil in Barre Woods Harvard Forest LTER site, Petersham, Massachusetts, United States -... | ecosystem: Environmental > Terrestrial > Soil > Temperate forest >...
GGACGGGCCGGTGGGTGAGCTGGCCGGCTATCTCGATCACTATCCCTTCAGCAAGGGCATGACGCACTGGCTGACCAAACACAATTCCTACAGTTCGCTGGAAGCGCAGCAAATCAAAGAGAATCGCTCGGCCAACCGACGCTTCAGGCTGTGGCAGGCATTCCTGGCCAAGGACCCCAACCAGCGCCGCTTCCATCAGAAGGAACTCTTTTACCGGATACCGGTCCGCCCCTTGCTTAAATTTCTGTTGCTGTATGTGGGTAAACGCGGATTTCTCGATGGCAGCGCGGGTTTTACGTACGCTATGCTCCAATCTTTTTATGAATTCATGATCGTACTCAAGAGCAAAGAACTGACCGGGAAGTCAGCTTTCTCCACGCGGGCCATGGAAGCTCCAGCAACAGTCGTACTCAACCCAGGCGCTGCGCGCCAAACCCTGGAAGGCTTCCATGCGAATTCTGGTTCTAGCGATTAATTACTGGCCCGAACAGACCGGCATCGGCGCTGTGCTGACCCGGCGCTGCGAGTACCTGGCTTCGGTTGGGCATGAAGTTACGGTCTGCACCGGGATGCCGTACTACCCGGAGTGGCGCATTCACCCTGGCTACACGGGGAAGCTGCTGTCCCGCGAAGAGCATAACGGAGTGACGATCCTGCGTTCCTGGATATGGGTTCCCCGAAAAGTGACATCGGTCAAGCGGGTGCTTTTCGAGGCGTCGTTCCTGGCTAGTTCGCTGTTACGGGCGATGTGCAGCCACAAGCCAGAGTTACTGCTGGTGGTCTCGCCACCACTCGGACTGGCGATTTCAGGAGTGTTGCTGAGCCGCTGGACGAAAGCGCCTTACGTCTTTGATGTGCAAGATCTGCAGCCGGACTCCGCCGCCGATCTGGGAATGCTTCCCGGGCCGGTGTTGCCGGTGCTTTACCGTCTGGAGAAGGTGGCATATCGCCACGCTAGTCTGATCTCCACCATCACGGAAGGAATGCGGCAGAAGATTGTGGCCAAAGGGGTGCCTCCTGGGAGGGTTGTGGTAGTCCCGTTTCCGGCCGACAGTAGTCTTTTCGCTGTTGGAAGTTCGGTAAAGGGCTTACGTTTTCGCAGCCAGTACGGTCTGGACGGCAAATTTGTCGTCGCGCATTCAGGCAACATGGGGGTCAAGCAGGGGCTGGGTGTCGTGTTGGACACTGCGGAGCTGATGAGAGAGCAGCGCGATGTTACGTTTCTTCTGACCGGCGACGGCGCGATGAAACCGCAGCTGGAGAACAAGGCAAAGGCACTCAAACTGAATAACGTCCGTTTTCTTCCCTTGCAGGAGCAGGCAGAGTTTCTGCAAATGCTGGCCGCGATCGATGTTGCTCTCATCGTGCAGCAGTCGTCGGTTTCAGATATTGCCTTCCCCTCAAAGACCATAACTTTATTGTCAGCGGCGCGGCCGGTGGCGGCCGCGGTCCACGACAGCAGCGAGATTGGGCGCGTCATTCGCCACTCGAATGGTGGAGTGGTAGTTGAGCCAGAAAATGCAGAAGCATTGGCGACGACCTTGCAAGAACTGTTCCGTGATCCTGTAAGGCGCACAGCAATGGGCGAGTTCGGCCGACGATATGCGCTGCAACACTGGGACGCAGCCCGGATCCTGCCAAATTTTGAATCGCACCTTCTGGAAGCAAGCGGCATGTACGAACCAACTCTGAGCGAAGAGCCCGCTGCCTGATCGAGCCGAACTGATTCCACAAAATGAAAATCAGTGCATTCATAGCGATTTCTTGGGCCGTACTGATCTTGTCCCGCGGCGCGCCGGCTCAGGAAAGTAATGGCGAAATGGTTTCAGTAGATGCCTCCGTTTACGCAAACGTCGAGGAGCGGCCACGCAAGGTTGAGCTTTCTCAAGGCGCCGCCAAGCGCCCGTCGGCATTCAGCAGCTTGTCTTCCCAGCCGGCAAAGCAACTCGGAACAACTGCAGGGTGGTCCGCACCGGCGACGGCACCAAACGCCGCCGGACCGGGTATGGCAAGGAAGTCGCCGTTCAGCAGCTTCCAACCCGGGACGCAGACCCATGTTGCAGTCCCGCCTCCACAAGCAAGTGGCTCCGCGCCTTACAGCGCGGCGGGATCTGCTGGCAAGCTGCGCAAGCCAACAAAGACTGGAGGTACTTTGTTCGGTGAACAGGTTCGCCAAAGTTCGATGTTTCCGGAGCCTCGGGCGCCCGCTCGGCCGGGTGCCGTTCAATTTGAAATCCAGGAATTCCCCAGTCCGTTTAAGAATAGGAAGTCAGGGCTGACCGATAATTTTTCCCAGGCCGATCCCTTCCCGGGTCAAGGTTTGAAGGCAAAACAACGCAAGCCTCACCCGCCGAGGACGACGGATGTCGGTGCAGCAGAGTCACTGAGATCCGCGGCTGATGGTAAGCACTAGGTAACATTCAGTTTCACAAACCCATTCACCCAGTTGGCGGCATTTCAAGAGGAGGCAGACTTGTCTAAGCGCGCATTGATAACGGGCATCACCGGCCAGGACGGCTCTTATCTAACTGAACTGTTGTTGGGCCAAGGCTATGAAGTTCATGGCATCATCCGCCGGGCCAGCACATTCAACACTGACAGGATTGATCACATCTATGAGGACCCGCACGGCAGCCAGCGCCGGCTGTTCCTTCATTATGGCGATCTTTCGACCGGAGAGCAGCTCAGCAACCTGATTTATAACATGCAACCGGAAGAGATCTATCACTTGGGGGCGCAAAGCCATGTCCGGGTGAGCTTCGATGCGCCCGAGTTCACCGGTGACATTACGGCGCTGGGGACAACGCGAATACTAGAGGCGGTACGTAACAGCGGCATCCGCTGCCGCTTCTATCAGGCGGGTTCTTCGGAAATGTTTGGGTCGACGCCACCTCCACAAAACGAAGGAACGCCGTTCCATCCGCGAAGTCCGTATGGCGCTGCCAAGGTGTACGGCCACTGGATGACAGTGAACTACCGGGAAGCGTACGGAATGTTTGCGGCGAATGGAATTCTCTTTAACCATGAGAGCCCGCGACGTGGAGAGACCTTTGTCACCCGCAAAATCACTCGTGCGGTCGCCAGGATTCAGTCCGGTAAACAATCCAAACTCTATCTGGGAAATCTGGATGCTCGCCGCGATTGGGGATACGCCCCCGAGTTTGTCGAAGGCATGTGGCGCATTCTGCAGCAGGAAGCTCCCTCCGATTACGTTCTGGGGACGGGCGAGTCCCACACGATTCGCGAGTTCCTGGACGAGGCATTCGGTTACGTCGATCTGGACTGGAGGGACTACGTCGAACTCGACCCTCGATACCTGCGCCCATCGGAAGTGGAGTACCTGCTAGCTGATCCCGCGAGGGCTGAAAGAGAGTTGGGCTGGGAGCCGAAAATCAAGTTCAAAGAACTAGTTCGCATCATGGTGGATGCCGATGTGGAAGCTATCGGGGTCACTCCAAAGGGCGACGGCCGACTGATCCTCAAGGAAAAATTTGGGGATTGGCACCAGTGGGCAGGATCGGTCTCCAAGTGTCTGGAAGCCGTTGCTGGAAGCGCACTCGGGGACTAACCTAATGCCAACAGACGGGCATTGCACGATGAATCGCGAAGCGAAAATATACGTTGCAGGTCATCGCGGGTTGGTGGGCTCTGCTATCGTCCGGGCCCTGGGCCGAGGTGGCTACACCAACCTTCTGCTACGGTCGCATGCTGAGTTGGATCTCACCGATGAGACGGCGGTCGGAAGATTCTTTGCTGACGAACGCCCCCAATATGTTTTCCTTGCCGCAGCCAAAGTCGGAGGCATTCTGGCCAACAGCAAGTATCCCGCAGAGTTCATCTTTCAGAATCTCCAGATGCAATCGAATGTAGTGGAGAATGCGTACAGGGTGGGCGTTGAACGATTGCTTTTCCTTGGATCGAGCTGTATCTACCCGAAATTTGCGGCCCAACCGATGCGGGAAGACTTTCTCCTGTCCGGTGCGCTCGAACCCACGAATCAACCTTACGCCGTGGCGAAGATCGCGGGAATCGAGATGTGCTGGGCGTACAACCGCCAGTATGGCACGCGGTATTTGGCGGCCATGCCGACCAATCTCTACGGTCCTGGCGATAACTACGACTTGGAAACATCACATGTCATTCCAGCGCTCATCCGAAAGATGCATGAGGCCAAAATCAACGATGACAGGGAAGTTGTGCTCTGGGGAAGCGGAACTCCTCGACGGGAATTTTTGTATAGCGATGACTTGGCGGATGCGTGCTTATTCCTTATGAACCTCAACCCACGAGACTTTGACTTTCTCGTTCGCAGCGAAGGCGTTGCTCCACTAATCAACGTAGGCAGCGGCCAGGATCAAACCATTCGGGAGCTCGGGGAGTTGATCGCCGACATCGTAGGCTTCGAAGGCATATTGAGGTTCGATCCCAGTAAGCCGGACGGCACTCCGCGTAAACTGCTCGATGTCTCCAAACTTTCAGATCTTGGGTGGGCGGCCACCACCAGCCTAAAAGAAGGACTTGCACTTGCGTGCCAGCATTTTCTAGGTTCTCTCGAACCTATACAGCCCGGCGAAAAGCCAACTTCAGTGCTGTACGGATAATCACATGTTGAAAGAAATGGTTCGATCTCTTGTTCATCTGAGCGGGTACGAGATCATGTCGCTCAGCCGTGCTCAGGCAGATCGGCGCTGTGTCGCCGCCATCCTACAGGAACAACAAGTTAATGTTGTCCTCGACGTTGGCGCTAACATCGGCCAATTTGCGCGATGGATACGTGATGCCGGATATGCAGGTAAGATTGTTTCATTTGAACCTCTTAGCGATGCCCATCAGAAGTTAAGCCAAATGGCAAACCGAGATTCTCGGTGGATCGTGGCACCACGGATGGCTCTAGGTTCAGTGCCGGGAAGGATCGACATTCACGTGGCCAGAAATGGCGTGTCGAGTTCTATCCTCCCTATGCTCGCAGCGCATAAGGACGCAGCGCCTGACTCAACCTATGTCGAGGCACAGAGTGTGGTTCTCAATAGACTCGACGATGTTTACTCAGTCTCGCAGGAGGACCGTTTGCTGTTGAAAGTTGATGTCCAAGGATACGAGAGAGCTGTTCTCGACGGTGCCGCTTGTTTACTAAGGAACTGCCGAGCGGTCATTATCGAGATGTCGCTAGTGCCCCTGTACGAGGGGCAATCTCTCGCAATGGAGCTCTGGGCGCATCTTATGAGTGTTGGTTTTCAGGCTTGCTATTTCAACCCCGGATTTCGAGACCCCCAATCCGGGAGGATGCTTCAGATGGACGGTGTGTTCGTTCGACAGTAAGACAACCTGGTGAACTTGCGAAACCGAATGACGAATTCGACCACTCTCGCTGAACCGCCCCTTCTCGCAATAACCGTAGGGAAATCATCCAAGCTTAAACGATCTCTACTCGTATTGCTGTTTCTGGCAACGGCTGTTGGTCTATCCGAGCTATTCTGTGGATATGTGCTTGACCTTGGAAACCCCCCGCTCTATCAAATGGATTCAGGGATGGAGTTCCACCTGCAGCCTTCGAAAGCCTACTCCCGTTTTCACAATCGCTTTTATGTGAATCGATACGCGATGCGGGCTGATGACTTTCCGCCCCAAAAATCAAGCAGCAACGAATTGCGAGTGCTGGTTATTGGAGACAGCATCTTGTATGGAGGGGTAAGGATTGATCAAGCAGAAATAGGTACGGAGCTGTTGAAACGAAACCTGCGACGGGAGTTAGGACGCCCCGTTGTCGTTGGCAATGCCTCTGCAAAAGGTTGGGGACCGCCGGACGAGTTGGGATATCTAAAGCGATACGGCACATTGGACGCAGACGTGGTCATTCTGGAACTTTCCTCTCATGATTATGAAGATGTGCCCCGGTTCGTCCCGCTTGTAGGCATTTCACCGGCCTACCCGGACAAAAAGCCCGTCGGGGCTTTAGCGGATCTCTTCACGACCTACGTCCTTCCACGTCTACGACAAGGGTCGGCTTCCGCAGGTGTGGATATGAGGCTTCCCAACACGAATGCGGTCCCGTCACAGCGGAACATTGCCGAATGCAGCAAGGCAGAGCGTGATCTGTTTTTCCTGGCGCGGAACAATCACGCTAAAGTTGTGTTGGTCCAGCACTTGTCGGCTCCCGAACTGACCGGGCAATATCAACCGGGGTACTATGTAAACCAGGCGATCGCCAAAGAGAGTGGCGTTCCCTACCTGGATGATGCAGACGAACTCCGCACCCAGACGAGATCGGGGGAGAGTCCTTTTTATGACGGTGATCTGCTGCATCTGAATCGCTCAGGTCAAGAGCCGCTTGCACATACGTTGCAGAAAGCTGTACATCTGGCCCTCGAGAGCAAATGAGCACCGAGTCGCTGAGGCCCTTTCTGCGGGCGCCACATGGAGTAAGTGAGCTGCGAAGCACCGATCAACTACTCAATCGAACTGTTCTGCACTTCCCGCATACCTCCACCCGTCGCTACAAGATGGGTCGGACGGCCTCCCTGATTGCCGGATTATCGTTACTGTCTCTATTTATCCCTCCACTTCAGGCGCAGTCGAGCGACACTCCCCTGGAACGGTCCCACCCAATAGGCGAGGGCGTTCTTGATGCTGCGCACTTTCCCGGACCAGACTGGTTGGCGAAGGTGAACGTCGCCGCGGCGACTCTCTCCAAATCCAGGGGAGGGACGATCCAGATTCCTGATTCCATTTCAGGTACCGCAGCGACCTCGGGCACAATTCCGAGCAATGTGACTCTGGAGTTCACGGGCAGCGGGACTTTCGGCTTCTGCCAGATCGAGGTAGGACAGTTCACAAAGATCTATAACAAGGATGCGCTCTTGCAGATCTCCAGATCGGACTGCATAGGGATCAATCAAACAACTAGTGCACCTCTTCAGAAAACTGACAAATTCATTCTTGATGGCGTTCGATTGGATTGCAACAAGCAACCCAACTCGACCGGGATATTCGTGGGCGCTAACCACGCCCAGACTGCGATGCACAATGTGACCGTGGTGAACTGTACAACCGCGGGCTTGCGGCTGGATGGTGCGCAGTTTGGAGAGTACTCAAACGTATCTCTCTACAACAATTTTGTCGGACTCAAGGTCTACACGACATTGACGGGTGGTGGAGGAAACTCGAATACCTTCTACGGCCTTAAGGCGGTTGGTAATACGGTAGGAGTGCTTATCGCGGAGACTTCTAAGTTCGGCATGGGTGCTGATTACTTCGTTAACCCCAGTCTCCTTAGCAATTCCGTGGCTGCCATGGCAGTGTTCGGAAATGTTTGGGAAAATGACGTTCACTGGTACGGCGGCGCCCCAGAGGACAACGGTGGTGGGCCGAGTACGATCACCATCGACGGCCATCTGGTGAAACAATCAACTATCTACGCGAACCATGCCCGAATCTTGCTCACCGAAACAAGTATCGCAGAAGCAAAAATCAACCCTTTCATCCGCGCGGAGAACTCCTCGGCTGTGGTGTTAAACAATGTATCGGGCTACGGGAAGTGGGATGGGACGCTGGTCAGCACCGACTCAGGCAGCACCACCACCCTCGAGGGTCACTTGTCGACCTTGGGCACGATCCAAAATGTCATCAGCTATCCTCCGATACTGAGAACCAGCGGCTACGTCAGGATGTTCGGGGCCCCGGTTGTTTCGTCAAATCCTCTCATTCCAAATCACTTTTCCGGCAATTCGATTGCGCCTCCGATTGCCGACCGCAAAGGGACCCTATCGTCGACGACAGTGACGGACCGGCAGATGGGACCGGTTACTGCGGTCGTGCACACCAAGCGCCGCGGCAGTCAGGAAGATAACCAGGTAAGCTTTGGGAATGTGGTTTCCTCGCCATCCAGCCAATCCAGCACTATTTTGGTAAGCGTGTTGGTGAAAGCATCGGTCAATTGCACCTATGTGATAGGGGGGTATGCTGACGGCTATTCCGTGGCACCCGTTCCATTGGCGGCGGAAAAATGGACGCGTGTCGTCATTCTGAAAGGGAAGGCGGCTGCGGGAACTGGATTTACGCTTGTGGGATGGCCCGATGATTCGACAGGGCCGACAATCAGCTTTGCACGGCTCGAAGTGCTCAGCACGCCGACGGACTCTCCCGAATCGGCAGGGTTCATCGGGACGGTTCTAGCGACAGGAGCTGTGAATCCCAACGGATTTGATCGGCCGGGTCGCTGAAACTTCGCCTATTGATGAACGATCCAAAGAGAGACTGCTGACTGGCCCAGCTGCCTCGCCGGCAAGATCAGTGCGCCGTTCGTAGAAGTCATTGTGAAAGTTTCAACTCGCTGCAATTGTGTGGCCTGTACCGAAGGCGGAGTTTTGCCTTCCGCTATCCAATGGTCAAGATTGCTGGTTTGGGCATCGATCAAGTAGAGCTCCACTGTCACGGGGCCACTGAACGGCAGGTTCTGGAAAGCGACGGTCACCGCTTCACTCGATGTTCGATCCGAAAAGGTTTTGTGCGCATAGTCAAAATCGTAATTGTAGTTGGCGACGACGAGACTTGCTGAGTGGGAGTCGGAGGACGCTAAACCAAGGAGGTTAGGTTTGGCTGCGGCTGTGGTTGCCAATTTTCTCGTGCCTTTCAGACGATCAACCATCGTGAATGCATTCGAAATTGCCTTGGGATATTCGACACTATCCTCAACGTGATTCCAAGAGGCCCCGTGCATATTGGAATTAGTCCCGGCTGTGTCATGCCCCTGATTGTCTCGTACCTCAAGGAAGGCCCCTCCTGTTACGGTTCCCTTTAAAGCTTGAAGAAGAAAGCTGATCGCCCAGGCCGCACCTTCATGAGATCCATTGATCGCCCCGAAATAACTGTCTCCCAGATCGCTGGCTCCCCATTCGGTTACCCAAATCTCAGCCTTCGGGTTCCCACTCTCGATCAAGGTCTTGCGAATGCTTTGGGCATATTTGGCCAGATCGTTAACCTCGCCTCCATAAATATGGAGAGAGACGACGTCCAGCCTTATTCCCAAGGCGGCGTATTTCTTGATGACCTGGTTTTGCCAGAGCTGTCCGGATCCGTAGTATGCAGTCCAGAATCCTGTGGCTGGCGCGGCTATCCGGACCTTTTTGCCAGGATTTCGCTGAGCCACCAGACTTACAGCGTGCGCCCAATGGGCGTAGACCGTATCAAACTGCGCAAAGCGACTTGGGTCACCCTGAGGGACGTGTGATGTCGGCGTAAGCCACAGGTCCTGGGGATTCTGTGTCGTATCCAATTCGTTTGCGACTTCGAACAACGTGTCGTTAAAACCGGAGCCTCCGTACTGAGTTACCACGTAGTTTATGATCGAGTAACAAAGAGCATCATATTGTGCCCACTGACTGGCGCCCCACTGCAGGGGACTCCCGCCGATCGATGACGGGGCCCATTGTCCGACAACGATATGTGGAGTGAGGTTCTTGGATTGTATATTTTGAAGATCGTTCTTAAGACGGCTGCACCCCGTGAGGTTCCCACTAACGTCAAGGCCACAATCTCCCAGCCCATTGATGTTTCTCATCCTGCGCATGGGAAATTGCGCTGAGATCAGACTCCAGTCCGTAGAAAGACCGCCGTCCGACTCCGGTGCGGAAGCGCTGGAATAAATATTCTTCGCTGCTGAAAGGTCGTCGAAGCCAGTTTCGCTGAGTGTCTTGCTTCCGTCCACGATCACATCGGCCTGCGAAACGTCGGGTGTCGGAGCCTGCGCAGGGCTAGTCACCTTCACGCTCGCAGTTGCGCCTGAGCTGGCCGATCCAGGATCCGGATTTGATAACGAGACTTGCGCGTTGCCGGGCTGCGTGGCAATACCAGTCGCCGTCAGTTGAGAAGGCGAGACCAAAGTGGTCTGCAGGGCTATCCCTGCAAAGTGGACCTGGGCGCCTCTAACGAATTTGTTGCCTTTGATGGTCAGGGTGAACGCCCCAACCGGGACAACCTGCGGCGATACCGAAGTGAGGATTGGAATCGGATTGTAAAGGGTAACGGCAGCCGATTTCGACATCGAGGGACTCGCAGTCCTGATCGCCATTACTCTCACCAGGTTGGGACTTGGCGGGGCTGGGGGCGCAGTATAAAGGCCTTTCGAGTCAATCGTGCCTAAGGTTGCATTGCCGCCAGGGATGCCGTTGACTAACCAAGTCACGCCGGAACGCGACCGACGGTCTGTCATCACAAACACTTGTGTGTCTCCGGCACGGATCTGAGCGGTCGCCGGCGTTATTGCAATCGAGGAAGGCTGCGCGGCAGGTGAGCCTCCTCCATGGACGGCGTCACACCCGGAAATGAAGCAAAGGGTGCACAGGAGTGCAAGATAGCTCACAGACGGGTGGGAGAAACTGCTTACCGTCCTTATCACCATACCTCGCTTAAATCTTTCCAGAATGATCGTGCAGATTCTTAAGCGTAGAGCGCCAAGGGATATGGAGCTAGGTCACGGATGGTCATGGGAGGGGTGAAATTGGGACAACAGCCCTACGAGCGATGCCCCAGCTTGGTTTTTGGACTTGTCTGTTTCCCAGCATGAGAGCTGGCGTGAATGTCCACGCGGGTTCGCTGCCGGCAAGAAAGGTTCGCCAAATTTGAGCTTATTCGATTGGGAGTGATGTCATGCCTGCAGACAATTGCCCCAAGGCCTCTGAAGTGTCTGGGAAGAGTTGATGGGTTGGAGGAACGGTTTTGTGCCTTACTCCGTGGGCAGCGATTTAATACTGGGGCGGTATTCGACCTGTCAGACGGTCGAGCGCCTGATACAGGCTCCTGGCCTCGGACGTATGGCTAATTTGCAGACTACAGTGTGGCCGCCAATGTCGGCGTCGCTCTTTTAGCTCAAGGGGCTGTGTAGGCATCCCGGCTCAACTGGGTCCACTGTTACGATTAGCCAGTGTTTCTTTTTTGCGTTTCTTCCCTCGCTCAATGTGTGTTGTCGTATTGAATGCCCGCCTCGACCTCCGTAATGGCTTGATTGATGAGCTGCAGCGCCGTCTCCCGGTGGCCGCCCTTGTTGTGCGCAGCTGACTCGAGATTCCTCTGTGCTTCACGGAGGTGCTGGATGGCCTCAGTCATCTCGGGTTGTGTTTCATGGCCGCCGCCTTCCCATCCGCCATTCCAGCCACCGTTGCCCCAGTCGCCGCGACCCCAGCTGCGGAACTGTGAGCCGTCAATCATGCTGCCTTCGCGATACTCGAACATGCGCTCTTGCCCATTTGGCCCACGGGCGTAGATGCGGAGCGTCTTGTCCTGCCCTTGGTCGGGGTCGACGCCAAACGTGCTGTTGCCCATGCGGAAGATGCGGTCTTGGCGGGCAAGCTCCTTCAGGCGGTTGGTGACGTCCACGTGCCGGCGGGCCGTGCCGTATTGAGCGCTCAGGATGACGTACTGTCCGGAGTCCCCGTCGTTGCCGCCGCCGTAACCGCCACCTTCCCATACCCCATTCCAGCCACCGTTGCCCCAGTCGCCGCCACCCCAGCTGCGGAACTGTGAGCCGTCAATCGTACTGCCTTCGCGATACTCGAACATGCGCTCCTGCCCATTTGGTCCACGGGCGTAGATGCGGAGCGTCTTGTCCTGCCCCTGGTCGGGGTCGACGCCAAACGTGCTGTTGCCCATGCGGAAGATGCGGTCTTGGCGGGCAAGCTCTTTCAGACGGTTGGTCACGTCCACGTGTCGCCGGGCGGTGCCGTATTGAGCGCTGAGGATGACGTACTGGCCGGAGTCGTTGGAAGACAGTTGGGCTGCTAGCGTTTCTGGCAGAAATGCGACTGCCAGTAACAAACCGATGACGAGCCGGATTCTGAACATGGGAGTCTCCTATATCAGTTCGGGCGGTCCTCCAGAGCGCAAGTTTCGGGATTTCGGGAATGCGAACACGCTCTCCTTGGCCGCTGCAATCCTGCCGAACCGCTTTTTCAATACGAACTATACGCTCACGATGGCGGTGAGCTGTTCAGAATTGCTCATGTTCGACGATCCAGAATGCAACGTCTTCTAGCAGCCTCACAGAAGGGACCTAATAAGTAGCCGGCACGGTTTCGAACGCTAGTGCTCCAACCACAGATGTTCAACACGACGGTGCAGCGCTTTGTGGCAGTCGGCGCACAGGGTGATAAGGTTCAATTCGTCGTCGTCGCCCTGCTGGCTCCGCAGTTGCTTATGGTGGACATGTAGATTCTGCCTGGAGCCACAGAGTTGGCGCCTCCAGCTATCGCGCCGCAGAATTTGTTTTCTAATTGATCGTATGGTTCCGGCCCAAGCCGCAAACGGCCGCCTGGGTCGAATTTGCTTCAGGAAGCTTTCCCGGTCAGTCTCCCACGGTTCCGAATCCCCGTCCCGTCAGTTCCTTCTCCACCTCCCGCTTGATCCAAGCGCGCCTTGTTCAGCCAGGTTGCACAATCGAACTCCGTGCCATCCTCACTGGGCACTTTCGCCAACTCAAGTCCTTTCGTCCACTTCAATTCCTTTCTCGCCTGTGGTGGCAGGTGCTCATGGATCGACATGGAATAGCAAGCCTTCCGCCTGTATTCTGGGAAGCGCCTCGCCAGAAACTCGCCAAGAGACTTCAGTGTTTCAGCCGCCGCTATTGTCCTGCCCGTACTTCGCACGGGTATCGTCCAAGACTGACGACGGGTGTCACGCTCGGCCTCGACCGTTGTTCCAAGGCGGGGATCTCGTCGATTTTGGCCAGGACGAACACGGCCCGTTCGCGATTAGGCTTACCGAACATGGGTGGAAACCCTGCGACGTAAACGCGTTAGCGCCGGCAAAGACGTTCGGGTGGTCAGTCTGGTTCATTGCGAAGGGTGCGTGGAAACCACGCACGTTGTTTCGGAGAAAGGGATTACAGACCTTAGATTGCTATCCGCCAGGAAGGTGGGTCTACCCGACGCTTTATGAATTCGACGGGCCGCTGGCTTTTCAAGAGCTTATTGTTTTTCACCGCGAGGGCGACATCGTGCTCCAAGTTCTCAAGTTCGTCGGTTTTCACGGTACCTCTGAGTTTGCTCGACGAGGGCGTGACTCCGGTGCCCGAGTTCGGAGGAATTTTCCTCTGCTACCCTGAGCCAATAGTAGGCAGAAAGGCCGGCCGCGAACCGCTATGGAAAACCCGCGGTCCTTTCTTTCCGCTCAGGGGACCGCTCGGGTTGTGGATTGCTAGTTACTGCCTTGGGAAACCTGGACGGGCCGCGTCGGCGCAATCCAACGGGTCGAGGGCGGCGCACTGTTGTCGGAAACAGCCTCATCATCTGATAGAAGAGGAGCTACTAGGCGTAAAGCCTCTACCTCTCTTTCGACCTTCGACAACTCGATCTCTTTCATCCTGAGAATTTCGTAAGCGTCCTTCATGCGCACCTCCAATGAAAAATCCAGAAATCTAGAGCACCCACGCCAACTCTATTAGTTGTTCTCACTTTACCAACCACCTTAATCTTACCCTCCGCAGCGGCCGCGAATCCGCACTCCCTGATGAATTCCGCGCTGCAACGAACATGCTCCTGAATGAGGAAGCTCGATTGCCATGATCGAAGAGGACGCATATACACCCCAGGCACAGAAAGCTAAGCGCAATGAGTGGCACCGTGCGACAGCGGAGACTACGCGACCAACGTAACCGGTGACGTAACAAGTCGCGAGCAATTGACTCGTACCCTATGTCTGTGCAATTAAGAGGATCCGCCTTAATTCGCAAGGCGGCAGCTAGATGCGAGTTTAGGACGCCACTTCGGCTTTATTGCTTCCGGAAAGCCCCCGTGCCACTGCTCGGAGTGCGGACTTCGGGCTCGCCTTGATGAATTCAGCGGGACGTTTGCTTGTCCACAGCTTATTCTCCTGTACCGCGACCGAAATACTATGTTCGGTCGCCTCAATTTCGGCCGTTTTCAAAGTGCTGCGGAGTATTTCGAGTAGATCGCGGCTTCGTTGCCCGATCGATGCCGAATTTTTTTCCGCCATCCTTAGCCAGTAGTATGCCGAGCGCTCATTCCTTTCTACGCAATAGCCCTCGAGATGCGCCAGCCCAACAATAAATTGAGCTGCAACGACACCCTCTTCCGCGGCCTTGATGTAGGCTTCTATGGGATGGCCAATCTCAGCTCCGAATTTTATCCCCCCCCGACCTGTTCCTTGTGTGTTGCATTCCTTGAACAATAAGAAAAGCAGTTCAACTCGATTTGACACCTCGAGCTTTTCGAAGATACGAAACAGGTAGTTCTTGATGGTGTGTTCGCTAAGGCCGAGTCGGTCGGCGATCAGCTTGTTGCTATGGCCTTGCGCGGCACACTCCGCTACCTGAAGTTCTCGATGCGAAAGCAGGCCGATCCGGCCTGTCTCAATGGCTTCGCACGATGGAATGCTACTCAAGGCCTCAAGCAAGTATCGGGAATGGCTGCGACTCGCCCAAATCTCTCCTCGACTCACACGCTCGATACAAGTGTGCAGCTGAGATAGGGGCTCAGTTCGGCAGAAAACGCCCATGGCGCCGCAGCGGAAGGAAGCCATGACCGACTCCCGCGAGTCCACGTCCAGCAGTACCACGATACGAACTTCCGGATAGCGCCCGCTGAGGGAACGAGCGACCTGCAACCCTTTCTTGGTTCCAACAAAGTCAACGCCGATCACCGCCACATCGATTTTGTGCACGGGATCAAGGGGCAAGATTTTTTCTGGGATAACAATGCCAGCGATCCCGAATCCTGGATGAAGTCCAAGCGCATGAGCCAGAAGCTGGCTGTCTAACGGGTTATGATCGGCCACCAGAATCCGGATTTGTTTCGCTGAGTCGGAAATCGGCGCGGAATGCGATCGAGTCATGGCCCATCTCGGAGGCGAACTTGATATTTTGCCGGGGCCTGTTAAGACGAAGCACCAAGGATCTGTGCAGGCGAGGATTGTCGCACAAGGGGCAGGGTCAGAACAAGCTCCAGTAGGGGGATCTCAGGGAAATGCAGAGAGCCGAAAGAATGGCCCACCTCAGCGCGGTTCAGGGAGGACGAGATTGACGGATTGAACCATTGTCGGTGCGTTTACAAGCGACGCCTTGTAGGGCGCTCTTCTCTCCGCCCGGTACGAAAGTCTCACACAACGGTGAGTACTGCGAACCCGTCAGAGAATTCCGGTGTAGGGCGCGCTCCCCCTCGGCCAGATACGAAAGTCTCACACAACGCTGAGTAAACGCGAACTCATCAAGAGAATTCCGGTCGTAAGCCGAGGGTTCTAATTGCCTCGGATCGGTGTGGTGCGTTGGCTGCGCCTCCAGGGACTATTGCCCACTTGTTCCGCACTCATAGGCTCGATATGGTTGCCCGTCACTAAAAAGGAAGCGCAGTGAAGGGCGTGCCGCAGCCAATTGAGCGAAGGACCTCTCGCCGTTTTTCTTTAGCTTTGCCGGTCCTCTTTCGCTGGACCGACAGCACAGAACACTACGACGTTGGCGACTGCGCTAATGCAGGGCTAAACGGCATGTTTATCCTCTCTGCGAGCTGCCCGCCTATCGGCACGCAGGTAGAGATCGAGATGAACATTCCGGCATTCGATCTGGTCCCTCGGCAGTGTCAACTGCGTTGCACCGGGCGAGTTATGAGGATTGAAGGTTGCGATCAACTCCGTGGGTTCGCAGTAGTTGGCCGAATAGAAGACGGCGCACACCGGGACAACGCCATAGAAGAAGTCGCAGTCGCGTTGCGCGCCAAGCAGCAATAAGGGTCGTCGGCTTCGAAACCATCGTACTCCCGATTGGGAGTGAGAGGGCGAAGCTGCATCAGGGTCGCATTGTTCCTCGCGACAATTTATTACTCCTATCCGAGTTGTAAACCGGTTTGTAGACGCCGGAACAGCAATCACCGAAAACGTGAGCCGATGAGGGAAGAAAGCAGCCGATGTGCGCTCCAGCGAACATTCTAGTGGTCGACGACGAGCCGGGCATGTTGCACTACATGAGAGACGTGCTCGAGCTGGAAGGTTATCTCGTGTCAACGGCGGTCAGCGGCAACGATGCCCTAAAGCAAATCCACTACGGTCTAAAGCCCGATCTGGTTTTTCTCGATATGGCTATGCCAGGTCTCGATGGGATACAAGTCCTCGAGCAGCTACGGCTTATCGATCCTCATCTGAAAGTTGTTTTCCTGTCGTGTGTGACTGATGCCCACAGAGTAGCTCAGGCCATCCGTCTGGGTGCACAAGATTATCTGACCAAGCCTGTCCTCTGGCAGGAGATGAATGCCGTCATGCGAAGGTGTTTCTCGTCGAATCGGGCGGAGGTTAAGGAGAGTCCCGCAAGCTGCGTCGAGGATCTCGGCAATGGCGATTTTTTCCTGGCGGTCAGCCCAGCTTTGTGCAAGATCCGGTCTCAAGTCGACCTCTTGGCGAAGGTCCCGGCCGCTGTGCTCCTGCTCGGCGAGACTGGAACGGGGAAGGAAGTCGTCGCTCGTCTCATTCACAAGGTTTCGCCGCGAGCGAATCGGCCTTTTCTAAAGGTGAACTGCGCAGCCGTGCCGGCTGAATTACTGGAGAGCGAATTGTTTGGTTACGAGCCCGGTGCTTTTACCGGAGCGCTACATGCAAAGCCTGGCAAGTTTGAATTGTGCGACAAGGGTACGATTTTCCTCGACGAAATCGGGGAAATGCCACCATCCATCCAGGCGAAACTGTTGCAAGTTATTGAAGACCAGAGGTTTTGCAGGCTGGGAAGTAACTCGATTATTCAGGTGGACGTTCGCATTCTGGCGGCCACGAACATGGATATTCAGGGGGCAATGACGGACCATAGCTTCCGCCGAGATTTGTACTATCGCCTAAACGCCTTCATCCTCCGTATTCCTCCTCTGAGGGAACGTAAAGAAGAAATTCCCTTTCTTCTAAAGCACCTAATGGACATCCATTCGGAACGCTACGTTCGTACTCCTCTGCCCTTCGGCGAGCAGCTCATGCAAGCGTGCGTGAATTATTCCTGGCCCGGCAACGTGCGCGAGCTGGAGAACTTCGTAAAGCGGTATTTGGTCCTTAGAGACGAAAGTTTAGCAACAGCAGAATTGAGAGCCGCTACAGCAGACGGCGCATTCGGACCAGGGAATCACCTGTCCCAGCGTGCCGCCGGCCGAACCGGCGAGTCGGTCAGTAAGAAAGCACCGAATGGGCTGAAGTCGCTGGCGAATAGTGCAATAGAAAAAGCTGAGGCGGAAGCCATTGCTACCATCCTCCTGCAAACGAACTGGAATCGGACACAGGCGGCCGCTGCCCTTGAGATTAGCTACAGATCTTTGCTGTACAAAATCCGGCGCTATGACATTCAGCAGCCACGCAACTACGCATAGGCACTAATTTTTCTGAAGGTCACAATTTTGAGTCATTCCCAGCAACCTCGCCCATCAGCGATCAGCGACCAGGAAATGAGTTTAGCTGCAAGCTTCTACACTCCCTTATGGCCGGCTGGAGACGCCGAAGCGCAGAAAAATCCACCGGCCTCGATTGATTTTCAGGAGAAACTCCTCCCGATAAAGCAAAGGTGCGACTTGGTGGATGGCCTGAGTGTGGATCTGGAGGACTACTACCACGTCGAGGCATTTGCCGAGCAGATTTCTCGTGCCCGTTGGTCAGGGTTGCCTTCCCGAATACGAAAGAATACGGAGCGCACGCTCGCATTGCTGGAACGGACTCACTGCCGGGCGACTTTTTTCGTTCTCGGCTGGGTCGCGGAGCGCGAACCCGGGCTGGTTCGCGAGTTAGCTCAGGCGGGCCATGAATTAGCCTGTCACAGCCATCTCCACCGACAATTACATAGGCTGACGCCGTCCCAGTTCCGCGATGACATAGTACGTTCACGATACGCGATTGAAAACGCTGCCGGGATGAAGGTAGTCGGCTTCCGTGCGCCCAGCTTTTCCGTTACGCGCAACACATTATGGGCGCTTGAAATTCTGGCCGAGGAGCGTTTCGAATATGATTCCAGTATTTTCCCTATCCATCATGACCTCTATGGAATCCCGGATGCTCCGCGCTGGGTTCACCAGAGACGACTCCCGTCGGGACGAGCCATCTGGGAGGTTCCGCCCTCGACCCTGCGGGTCGGCAAGGTTAATGTCCCTGTCGGTGGTGGCGGCTATCTGAGACTGTTCCCGCTGTGGTTTACTCGTTGGTCCATCAAGACCATCCACCATCAGGATGGGCAACCAATCATTGTTTACTTCCACCCCTGGGAGCTTGATCCCGAGCAGCCACGCCTTGAAGGAAGTTGGAAGTCGCGCTTCCGGCACTACAATGGCTTGGCAAAGACCGAAGGACGGCTGCAAGAAATCCTGTCGCAGGGCACCTTTGACCCCTTGATCAACCTGGTGAGGCGGCTCGAAGCATCTTCCCCGGCGCAACCGTTGAACCGCGATGATCGCGCGTCAACTAAAGAACTGGATAGAGCAGTGTCGTAAGGTTTGAATGTCCTGTGTAAGCACGGCTGCAGAAACGGCGAGGAATTGCCAAGCAAACTTGGGCATCTAAAAAAATTCATTGAGGAAGGCACGATGCTTTCCGCGCCTCTGACACGCCCACTCCCCCAGTGGTTCTTGTCGCAACGGAAGGTTGCGCGGGAGTCGGCTATGGAAAAAATAACTTGTCCACTGTGTGGGAACGACCGGCTGATCAAACTGCAAGTGAAACCCGTGACCCGAACAGGCAAAGGACTGGCTGTTTATTGCTGCGCCTCAGATGCGCATATGTTTTTGCCTGAAATCGAACTCAAGGATCTCTCCGCAGAGTCACGCGGCACCAAGGCTCGCCGCAGCGGTAAGCGGCGCGCCCAGAGAGAGTCCGTCGTACAACGTGGACAAGAGCAAGAGTGAGAGTCGCCTCTGCCCAACTTCCCAAAACCAGAGATGAAGCAAGAGTTCCAGTGACGGATTTGCAGTGGCGTCAGAAGGCGGATAGCTCAGCCCGGAAGAGCGCCCCGAAGGCTAACAACGGGGAGGTCGCAGGTTCGACTCCTGCTCCGCCTACCAGACTTTCTTTCTGACCTCCGCTTGTAACCCAAAGAACCATGAGATCTCGCGGCCCGGATATCTTCGCAATGCACTCCACTCGAAAAAAAGCCGTTCTGCCGCGCAGCGTGCGTGAATGGGAAACGCCGGCTAGTCAAGTTGCCGCTCTAGATTGCGATTTACCCGAGAAACTGCGGGTGTATACTTTGGTGACTTACGATGTAACGGAACAGGTTAGCAGTCCGGTTTCTTCCCCCGATGTAGGTGAAGACGTGGATGGGTCCAAATTCCCGCGGGATCGCCGCGATTTGCGTCGCGACCCCGGGCTCCCCGGCACTCGTACTCCCGTAGAGGGCGAAAGCTCGTCCAGTGGCGGTCCGATCCCGGACGCCAGGCTCGTTGAGCACCCCGTAAGACCTGATGATCCTGAGGCCAAGATGGTGGAGGTGGACGCCACCATGGTGGATGCCGTCAAGCCGCCGTCCAGCGCGAGGGTGAGGTCTTCGGGTCTGTTTGCCGTCGCGGCCGTGCTGAAACCGGGTGATGTCGTGGGAGGACGCTACGAGATTCAACAGTTGCTCGGCGAAGGTGGGATGGGGGCGGTCTACAAGGCCAAAGATCGGGAGCTTGGCCGTTTCGTCGCGTTGAAAGTCATTCGCCCGGCCCTGGCCGCCAGTCCCGCGATTCTGGCGCGGTTCAAACAGGAACTGCTGCTTGCTCACAGAGTGACCCACAAGAATGTGATTCGCATTTACGACCTTTCTGAGGCCGACGGCGTCAAGTTCATCACGATGGAGTTTGTCGAGGGTGAGGACCTGCGCGGCCTCATGCAGAAGAAAGAGAAACTCTCGCGGGAGGAAGTGGTTGAAATCATCCAGCAAACCTGCCGAGCGCTGGAAGCCGCGCACAGCGCAGGCATCATTCATCGCGACCTGAAGCCGCAAAACATTATGCGCGACAAGGCCGGCCGGATTCTGGTGATGGATTTCGGTCTGGCCCGCACCTTGGAAGGCGAAGGTATGACCCAGACCGGCGCTCTGGTCGGCACGATGGACTACATGTCGCCGGAGCAGGCCATGGGTAAGGATCTGGACCAGCGCTCCGATTTGTTCGCGCTGGGGCTGATCTTTTATGAATTGCTGACCGGAAAGATGCCATACAAGGCCGACAGTGCGGTGGCCAGCCTGATCAAGCGCACAAAGGAAAGGGCCGCCCCGGTTTCGAGCCATGACGCCGCGATCCCGCGCCCACTCAGCAATATCGTCGGCAAGTGCATGGAGCCCGACGCCAAGCTTCGTTATCAGAGCGCGGGCGAGATTCTGGCCGACCTGGAAGTCTGGCAGGGCGGCCGTGCGGCAGCGACGTTGCACTTCCCCAGCGGCGCCCGGCCCTGGGGACAAACCATTCCATGGCAATGGGTCGGAGCCGTCGCAGCAGTAATGGTGCTGGCCAGTGTCGGTTTCTTGCTGCGCGACAAGCTGTTTCCGCGGACCGCGTCCCAGCAGCAGGCTGAGGTTAAGCCCGATGTCTCCCTGGCGATTTTGCCGTTCCGCAACGCTTCCGGAGACCCGTCGCTCGACTGGCTCGGCTCCAGCCTGGCGGAAATGCTGACCACCGACGTGGGGCAGTCCGCGCACCTACGAACCGTATCGCTCAACCGGCTGCAGCAGAACCTTCGCGACTTGCACATTGCGCCGGAGGCGCCCGTCGATCCGACCATGCTCGAGCGCATCGCGAAGTCCACTAGCGCGGATACGGTGGTCTGGGGACAATTCGTCCGGGACGGTGACCAGATCCGCATCGATGCTACCCTTCGGGATCTGAAGCACGAGCGCACTGCGTCGCTGAAGTCTCAGGCCACCGTGCCAAGCGCCGTTGACGGCCTCGCCAAGTCCATCCGACAAAACCTGACACTAGAGCCGAGTGCGGTAAAAGAGCTCCAGTCGCGGGCCTTCAAGCCCACATCGGCCTCTCTCGACGCCTTGCGGGAGTACAACCAGGGGCTGGAGCTAATGCGACAGGGAAACAGCTTGGAAGCGGTGAAGCGTTTCCAGGCCGCCACCAGCGCGGATTCGCAGTTTGCTTGGGCTTACTCGCGGCTGGGTGAGGAGCTTTTGGCGCTGGGTCACGAAGCTGAAGCCGAAAAGGCATCGCGCCACGCCGTGGAACTCAGTCAAAACCTTTCCCTCTTCGAGCGATACTTTATCGAGGCCAGCTGTGCGCGCGTGGTACACGATAAGCGCAAAGCGATGGAGGCATATGAGAGTCTCGCCAAAAGCTTCCCTGACGATCTCGGCGTTGAGTTTGCGCTGGGTGGCTTGTACGAAGATAACGCGGACTTCGATAAGGCTCGAACTTACTACAAGAAGGTCCTGAATACCGATCCGAAAAACCTGGTTGCGCTGTTATACATGGGGAGTGTGGAAATTGGGGCAGGCGATCCGGAACGCGCGCTCACCTCCCTTGGGCAAGCGATTAGCCTGGCCAAACAAGTGGACAATAAACAAGAGGAGGCGCTGATTCTGCAGGCGACCGGCATCGCTTACGGGATGATGAACAAGCCGGACGAAGCCCTGCGCAACTACCAGCAGTCGCTGGAAATCAACCGCAAGCTGGGTGAGAAGCGGGGTGTAGCCGCCAGCCTAGTTCAGATTGGCGTTATCCAGGAGGCGCGGGGGCAGCCGAAGGCCGCACTGTCCAGCCTTAGCGAGGCACTGAACATTCGGCGCGAAATCGGCGCCAAAAAGCAAGCTGGCGACACGCTGGTCGAACTGGGCAGTCTCTACCTGGATGGCGGCCAATACGATAGGGCGTTGCAGATGTATAAGGAGTCGCTCCAGATCCAGCGCGATGCCGGCGACGAGACCAACCAGGCGGTGTGCTTGCATAACATCGGCAGCGCCAAACTGCTGACGCGCGAGTACCCGGACGCGATCACCTACTTTCAGGAGGCTTTGCAACTCCGGCAGAAACTGAACGTCCCCCAGGATATTGCCGAAACCGTCCAAAACCTGGCCGCGGCTTACAGCGACATGGGCCAGTACGACGAGGCGATATCTTACTACATGCGGGCTCTGGATTTGAATCGCAAGGCAGGTGATAACCGAGCGGCAGCAATCCAGTCCGCCGACATCGCCGAGATTTTGGACACTCAGGGCCGGTACGGCGCGGCCGTGAACGCGATGCAGGAGGTGGTCAACACCCTCCACCAGACTGGCGATCGAGGCGGCGATGTACTGCAGATTCTTTCCGCGTACGCCCTCGCGTTGGCACACGCAGGCCGGGAAACGGAGGCTCAGAAACAGCTACAGGAAGCGCAGGCGATCGCACGTGAACTGAAGAACGAGTCCGCTGCCGCACAACTGCTCAACGTTGAGGGCGACATACTCTTCTTCCGCAGCGATTTCAAACAAGCCGGGTCTCTTTATCGGCAGGCTGCCCAGCTGGCCTTGCGCCGCAAGGACCGCGAGCAAGAGATTATTGCCCGGCTCAACTTGGACAAAGTGGCTATCGCGGAGGGTAGCCCGCGCGCTGCCATCAATGATCTGAACGCCTTGGCGCAGCAGGCCGACTCTTTGAGATTGAAGTATTTGTCGGTCTCCTCGGTTGTCTACCGAGCCGAGGCCCTGGTCGATGCCAAGGACTTTGCCCGTGCCGGAGCGGAGTTGCAGAAGGCGTTAGGGCAAGCAGAGAAGCTGGGGCTGCGGATGGAGATGGCGAAGATCCATTATTTGATGGGCACATCGCTTCGGATGACCGGCCATGCCGCTGAGGCTGCGGGTCCATACCGCGAGACCCTGCGCCTATTGGACGACATGCAGAAGGAGCCGGGTGCGCAAGACCTCATGCACCGTTCAGATCTGCATGCCATTTATACGGATGTAACGCAATTCCAGCAGTCCGCAACCAAGGTGCAGTGAGCCAGCCCTTTTGGGATCAGGGCTCGGCCCGCCTTGACCCTTCCCTTGACAACAGTGTGGGCCAAGGCCAAAATACGATCTCCAAATAGGGTCCCTGATCTCCAACTGGTCGTCAACGTGCAGGCGTTTTCCCAATAGGCCTTCTAGCACGCGTCATTGCACCGTGAGTTGGTCGGATTCGCACACAACCCTCGAGAGTGCGACTTCAAAGTTGTTTGACGCGAAAAGAACAGGAGAATCCAATGAAGGTAACAATGAGTGCGCCATGCCTCAAGAGCTGGCTATTGCTGGCCTCGCTGATCGTAACGATTAGCGTTCCCCGCCTCGGGCAAGCGCAAGCAAGTACGGGCAGCATAGAAGTTTGCTACGACTGCGCTAAATTTTTTGGCGACTTTGGTAACTTTCTTGACGGTCCGATTTTCCTTATTCACAACAGCAGCAGCAGTAGCAGCATAACCAATGGGGTCCTTACGATAGGACCTGGCGGCGGGCTCACCGACTCCTTTAATGTCCCCACAATACCACCCCTAGGCACTGCACAGGTGGCGCCCGGGATTTCTAACGATGGAGGTACGGGGCACACATTTTTCGCATTAGGAACAGATTGCTCGGGGAGGTCTTGCATCCGCGACACCAGCGACCTGAACAACCCAGAAATCGGGCCGAACGGTATCGGGCCGAACGGTAATGACACGCAGTTCGAGTTTACCGGTCGCCAGGGTTCGAAAGCAGTGGATTCTGGTGTGTTCACGCCGGCAGCGACCCAAGGACCTTCGCTGGATGGAACTGTATCCAATATCAACTTCCTCGGCGGTCCTGCGAATAATGATGGTCCCTGCGGACCACAGGAGGAAGGACCTCAGGGGTGCTTTGACAAGACAGTCGCTACTCTGAGTATTCCCTCCACGTTTTCGAAAACGCTCACGCAACCACTGTCGCAAACAATTACGACCTTCAACCTCAATGGTACCGGGCCGGTTCTCAAGTTTACGGTGGATATGAGTCCTAGCGGCGCGACGTTTAGTAACGTCACCATGCGGGTCAAGGATTTCTGGATTACCGACTCGCCGTCACCGAGCTTTGGCAATCAGTATGACAGCCTCGTGGTGGGCACCCCGTTCCAAGGAACAAAGTGCCTGCACCAAGAAATCACCGCTGGCACTTTCGCCTGCGTTGTCACCCTCGTCCAGTGCTCGGTCAATGGTGGCCCGTTTTCGGGAGCAAACTGCCCAGACGCGGGTCCGGGAGTGGACCAATTCATCGAGGCCAAGTTCGAGTTCTTGAACGACCTGTCGTCGATCAACGGGCCTGGCCTTATCGAAGGTACGGACAACGCCCTGACCTGCACGACCCCGGGGGGGAGGCCAGCTTGCGAAAATCTACGAAATGTCTTTTTCTCAATCGGTTCCGGTAGCACTATTATTGTCGGCCACGTAAAACCCGGTCTTCACTCAATCTTCGTCCCTTTCTATACCCCCTAGCCCTGATTTCTATACCCCCTAGCCCTGAGAGGTGATCATCGGTGCGGCTCGCGGGAGGATGCGTAACTACAAGAAAACCGATGCTGAATTCCGGGTAAGAAATCGCCTCTTGTCGGAATGATTGGGACTCAAAAGTCTGGCATTTGCCTAAACCTACTTGCGCTTACCAATGGTTAGGCCGGAAAACCTTTGCATTAATGCAAGAAGTTGCCGCTTCTGCCTGTGGAAAACTGCCATCGGCCTGATTGTTCCTGTGCACCGAAACTGGCAGGAAAATTGCGCGAGAAAACCAGCCCCCTGTTTGCGCCGGGCTCCTTTGTCTCATTTGGTGGGAGGACTTCTGGCCCGTTGGCGAGAATCCAAGTCGTCCACGGCTCTAAAAGCTTGTTAGGAGTTAGACCATGAGAAAAATGCTTTTGATGGTTGCTGCCCTAATTGGGATTGGGGCATTGCCAGCAGCAGCGATTCCCATAACCATCCTCAACGAAACTGGCATTGGCGCCACCACGTGCAACACCTCCACAGGTTGCACGTATGCATTATCTTTTACTCCAACCGACGGTCAATTATTGCTCTTTGATCGAAGTGTTGGCCTCGTGCTTGACTACATCACTTTTGACAGCGCGACAAAGACGGCCACCTTCGCCTCAGACCCTCTTGACGGGTTCGACGACCCGGCAGATGTGAATGCGCCTCCCCCGCTGCAAGCGAACACCATTATTCTCGCCGAGCCTTTTCCAGTAGAGACGCTATTTTATACGCCGAAACTTGGACAACCGGGATTTTCTACAGACCCGTTATTTTTTGGGTACAGCGTCACGAGTGATACCGTACCTAATGACAGCGTACCTGAGCCGTCCTCGATGCTCCTGCTTGGTGCTGGACTGCTGGGTATCGTGGGGGTCATGCGCAGTAGAGCACAGGCCGATGAGTTAAAAGCTTTGAGAGAAGTCCGGTAACTCCCCGAAGGAGATTGAAATGAAGGAAAATAGGCTCGTCACCATCCTCTTTGTTTTGGCTCTAGTACAGATCCCAGCATCAGCAACATCGATCCTGGATCTGCATGTTGGTACTGGTGGCGGCATCAGTTACTGGCGCTCGGGCCCTAGTACCGCGCTGTGGGGACAGTCAATCAAGATTACCGAGGTGACTTACGGAAGCGAGTCTCTCCCGCTGATTGGCCGAATGTTTTTTTCAACCGGCAATCTCACGAGTTTCAACAGCACTGAGTGGTTTTTCGGCAGCGGCGGCAAAATTAGTGTGAGGGGTTGTTTCGACCGGGATCTCGATCACGATACCAAATGCGGCGACAAGGGCGACTTCAGAGGCACCCTGCTGACGGGAACCTTTCTGAATGCTCAGGTAGCCAATGAGAATGGAACGAAGGTCATGGATGCTCAGTTCCTAGATCAAATCAGTCCAGAGTTCGCAGCGTTTTTAGGAATGCCCGTCACGAACAAACTCTACCATGGAGAATTGGAGTTAGCATTCAGCGGGCGGGGGACTCCGCCTCGCTCGATTTTTCACAGTCAGATTTATGGCGGCTACATAAAACCGCTGGCAGTCCCGGAGCCAGCCTCGATCTTTTTGTTAGGGGCCGGCATGGCCGGCTTGGGGGCAATGCGCCTCAAATTCATGCGCGCATTGTGCTAAAGACCTCGCTTCGCTGCCTTCGACTATCAAAACGAATCCTTTGCACTAGAGAGCCTCGGTGTAACCTTCCTCGCGCAACCCGCCATGGCGGATCAAGGAACTCCGGCAAGTTGAAAGCTCAGCATTGTCCAGACTTTGAGTTTTCGCACCGCGAAACCCGGGGTCGCACCAGGAAACAGAGATCATTAGCCAATGACCGTGGAACATGGCTCGTGTTGATCGTGACCGCCCGCGCGATCCTAGAACTTTCCACGCTACTGACCGCGATTTGAAAGTCGTCTGCCGATCGTAATCACGAATAATGCCATGAGGATACTTGTCGTTTGTCATCGTTTCCCATTTCCACCGAATCGAGGAGGGAAAATTCGGCCCTTCCACATGATCAAACATTTGGGAGTGAAACACTCGGTGGTTGTGGCAACGTTAGCTCACACAGAAGCTGAAATCCAGCAGGGCGCAAGATTGCGCGAGTACTGCGATGAAATTATTGCCGAAGTTGAGCCGAGTCCCGTCAGGTGGCGCAATGCTTTCCTTGCGTTGCCAACGTCCCAGCCCTCTTCCGCGAAATATTTTTCGTCGCGCCGGCTTCAACAGAGAATCCGGCAGGCCTTTGATGCTGCTCCATTTGACCGGATCCTGGTTCACTGCGCATTTATGGCACAGTACGTGGCTCATTTGCCGTGCGCTTTGAAGATTCTCGACTACGGGGATATGGATTCAGCAAAATGGCGGGAATATCAGGAATACCGCACCTTTCCCCTTTCTCTCGGTTATGCCCTAGAGGCCTGGAAACTTCGCCGATACGAAAAAAGGATGGCGCGTTGTTTCCCCCAGTGTACTGTAACCACCCGAGCGGAACTCTCAGAGTTCGAGACGCTGGGAGTGTCGGTTCCTTGTAGGGTGATCCCCAACGGTGTCGATGCGGAGTATTTCAAAGGAGCACCATGCCTTCGCAAGGACGCGCGGGTGATTGCGTTTCTGGGGCGAATGGATTATTTCCCCAACGTGGATGGGATATTGTATTTTGCGAATGAAATCTTCCCCCTCGTGCGCGAAAGAGTGCCAGACGCCGAACTGCGCATTATTGGTTCTGAGCCCGGTAGAGCGATTCTTAACCTCAACCAAATCCCGGGCATCAAAGTGACGGGATATGTCCCGGATGTCCGGCTGCATCTCCTGGATGCGGCTGTGGCAGTTGCCCCCTTAAGAATTGCACGGGGTACTCAGAACAAGATTCTCGAAATGATGGCATTCGGGGTTCCCGTGGTGGCAACCTCGCAGGCCGCCAGGGGAATTCAAGCAGTGCCAGGCAAGCATCTCGTGGTAGCCGATCAGATCCGGGACTTTGCTGAGCGAGTCGTCGAATTTCTCCAGGATCAAAACTTACGCGGAAAGTTTGCCGCGGCTGCACGAGAGCAAGTTGAAAGGGTCCACAGTTGGCCCGCCTCAATGAGCATATTCGATGACGTTCTGCAGCTTTCCAAAGAGCGGCCGAAAGCCAGCTCCACGGAAAACTTGAATTTCAACACTGTGCAAGACCTGGCATCTTGACGAAGACAAGTGTCTGAGGGGGCATGGACATGCCGTCAATAAGCATTTTCGGGCTAGGATATGTCGGTTCGGTAACGGCCGCGTGTTTGACTCATCAAGGCCATCGTGTAATCGGGGTGGATCTTAATCCCCTCAAAGTTAATTTGTTGCGTTCTGGCCGCAGCCCCGTCCTGGAGATGGGCCTCGAGGATTTAATCAGTGAAGGGCAGCGGTCATCCTTGCTTGAGGCCACCAGTGATTCTAAGAGGGCGGTACTCGAGTCAGACTTTTCCTTCATCTCGGTGGGAACTCCTAGTTTGGCGAATGGCAAACTGAATCTGCAAAGTGTTCAAGATGTCTGCAGGGAAATCGGCAAGAGCCTGCGGCTGAAGAGTAGCTTTCACTGGATTGTGTTGCGCAGTACGGTCCTGCCGGGAACTACCGACTCTGTTGTAATTCCCATACTCGAGTGCGCCAGCGGGAAACGTGCGGGGATGGATTTCGGAGTTTGCTTTAATCCCGAATTTCTGCGCGAGGGCAGCGCGATTTCAGACTTCCTTCAACCGCCCTTTACGATTCTCGGCGCTGCGAAAGGAACCCACTTTGGTGCCTTGAGAAGTCTCTATTCTTCGGTGCCCGGGCGGACCTACGAAACCACCACAACCACAGCCGAAATGGTCAAGTACGTTTGCAATGCCTTTCACGCGATGAAGGTGAGTTTCGCGAATGAAACGGGAACTCTTTGCAACCGGCTCGGTGCAGATGTCGACATGGTGGTTGAGATATTTACCTCGGACAAGAAACTCAACGTTTCTCCCGCATACTTGAGACCCGGATTCGCCTTCGGTGGATCTTGCCTGCCAAAAGACCTGCGAGCACTGACCTACCGGGCACGAGAGCTTGATCTAAAACTTCCGCTTTTAGAATCTATTCTGCCCAGCAATGTCGAACATATCGATAGAGCACTGGAAGAAATACTGCAAACTAACAAGAGAAAGATTGGAATCTTGGGCTTAAGCTTCAAGTCGGGTACGGATGACTTGCGTGACAGTCCCATGGTGTACCTCGTTAAACGGTTAGTTGGGGAAGGTTGTCAATGTCGAATTTGGGATCGCAACGTCGTGTTAGGACAACTGATTGGGTCTAACAGGCAGTTTATTGAGAACACAATCCCACACATCGGAGCCCTCCTGTGTGACGACCTGGACGACGTGCTGAGGTCCGCGGAAGTCATTTTGTTGGGGACTAGAGAGCTAGAACGGGAAGATCTTCTCGCCCAACTTCAATCAGAGCAGGTCCTTATTGATCTTGTCGGCCTACAGAGACCGCAAGCGGGTCAACATGACCTCACGTCTGTCACTTTGACTGTACCGATGCGGGAATAATCAGTTGCGCTGAGGTCAAGTCGGTAGAAATCTACAACTCCACGCATCGGCGATAAGATCACATGTGAAAAAGTTTGCGTTCGTGAGGGACAGCCTTTTATCCGGACAGTCGGCTTCTTCGGAGGACCTCGCCTGATCTCTGGGCCTTAGTATGTTACTTATCATTAACTTAGCTTCTACCCTCCTGGGGTACTGTGCAGGCGAGTATCGGAGCTAGTATTTCGCACAGGTCTTTGGAAGAGAAAATGCCTTGATCTACCTAAACAGATAGAAGCCACTTCGTTCCGTCGAGCTTTGACGGACTTAACAGTGGAGTTCCAATAACCCGCCTCAAGGATGGGTAGCATTCGAGCGCGGGGCCAAAGTACGCGTGCTGGCGATTAATTGCCAGTTTCTTGGAGTGTTTCCTACCTTTTGCAGTGCTGCCATGCGCGGGAGTGTCATGCTAACCAAAAAATGGTTTTCAGGTCCGGCATTAATCGCCTTGCTGTTGAGTGTTGCAGTTGTCCAGAGCTATCCCGAGAGTTCCGAACGAAAGGGACCACCCGTCGGGCCTGCAGGTCAGGGAAAGCCCCGACCGGGAGTACCCGCTAAGTGGTCGGGAGTCACTCTCAGAAAACTCAAGGTCTTGACGGAACAAGATGGCGTTACAACAGTGGAGATAACGGCTACCCGACCGGTTACTCCGACTATGACAACGCTGACTTCTCCCGACAGGCTTGTACTGGATTTCCCCAATACCCTGTCGGCTAGCCAGCAGAACGTCGTAGCTGTGAACGATGGTGGTGTGAAGTCGGTGCGCATCGGTGTTCAGCTCTCGGATCCTCCGATGACCCGCCTGGTGGTGGACCTTTTGCAGCCCCGAACATCCGAGTTGGTGGCTATAGGCGACACGACTGTTTTGACGTTGCGCTCTGTAGGCGATGAGCAGGAGAAGAGAGAAATTGGTTCCGTTGTAGAAGCGGCTGCCATATCGGATCCACCGTTCCCGCAGAGCGGAGTGGATTCGAGTCCGCCTTTCTTGGCAGGGGTCACTTTTAAGCCCAAAGAAAGTCAGGACCATGGGGGCCAACTGCCTGCCAACAGTCAGGAATCTGCTGTCCTTCCGCAGGCACAGGACTCCAGTAAGAGCTCCACCGCCACCGAAGGTTCCCCCACAATCCCCAGCTCTGGTCAAGAAGTCGGCAAGCAAACGCCTGCGGCAGACGGGCCGGCGACATCGGACAACGGAAACCCAGGGCACCAACAGCCCGTGAATGAGGTTTTGTCTGCCACAGTGCAAGGAACCGAACCAGCGACTCCAGCAAACAGCTCGAGCGGGACCGTTCCCAGCCCTGACGTAGGTGGCGATGCGAAGGCGCTTCCGACGAAACTGCCCCTTCCGAATACAAATACGGGATATCCCGGAGTTCAGGAACCTGCCGAGCCTCCCAAGCAGACAAAGGACTCCGGTGGAAACTCATCCGCCACCGGAGGTTCCGGTACTGCAGCCAGGTCTGGGCAAGAAGGCGGCCTGCAGATGCCAGCAGTCCGACCGCCAACACCGAACAACGAAAAACCAGAATCCCAACAAACCGTTAATCAGGTTTTGCCTGCCACGGGGCAAGGTGCCGGATCAGCGGCCTCATCAAATGGCTCGAATGGGACGGTTTCCAGCCCCGCCGCGGCTGACGAAACGAAAGCAGTTTCGACGCCCCCCCCTCTTTCGAATACGACTGCGTCCCCTGGAGTTCAGGAAACTCCCGACCCTCCTACGCAGTCAGACGGCAATGCCGATACGCAGTGGCAACTAGGGCTAGGCTCTCTCAACGGAATCGGAGTGCCACAAGATGAACGCAAGGCAGCGGAATGGTTCAAAACAGCTGCAAACCAAGGCGATATCCGAGCACAGAGCGCGCTTAGTGACCTGTACTTCAACGGCCGCGGTGTTCCCAGAGACTACGTACGCGCGTATACGTGGGCCAGCATTGCTGCCGGATCGCGAGGTACCGACAACGATCGACTGAAGGCTATACGATCACGAATGACAGCAGTCCAGATCGATGATGCTCATCGGCGCATATCCGTTTGGTGGGAGCGCCACAAGCTGAAAGGTGAGGCACCAGCCAGTACTGACCTTGTCCAGGAACCGATTCACGCATCAACTCTCGGTGGCGGGTCCGGTTCTGAACCTGCCAATCCTGTGAATGCCAAGGATACAAAGACCATAACTTCGCAAAACGCGCCGGCCCCGCCGCCTCAGGCTGCACCTCAGGCGCAGCCACAGGAGCAGCAAACGGCCACGCGCGGGAACCAGTCTACCCAAACCGAAACACCAACAGCGAGCAGCGAACAGATTGCCGCGCCAGCCATCCAGCAGCCTGCTAACATGCCTGCCCAGCCCAATGACGAGCCGGAACTGGCTAAGCCATCAACCCCGGATAGAAAGATCACATTTTCGCAAAACGACCCGGTCCCCCCGTCTCAGCCTTTGCCTCAGCCACAGGAACACGAGCAGCAACAAGCCACGCCTGGGAACCAGTTCATCCAGACCGATACACCTAGAGCGACCAGCGAACAGAACGCCGCTGCAACTGTCCAGCTGCCTACTAACGCGCCTGCCCACCCCAAAGACAAGCCGGAACTGGTTAAGCCACTAACCTCACCTTCACTAAACGCCCCGGTCACTCCGCCTCAAATTGCGCCTCAGGCGCAGCAACTGGAGCAGCAACAGGCCACCCCCGGCAGCCAGTCCAGCCAGACCCATACACCGAAAGCAACCAGCGAACAGAACGCCGCAGCAACTGCCCAGCTGCCTACTAACGTCCCTGCCCAGCCCAACGATAAGCCGGAACTGGCTAAGCCATTAACCTCACCTTCGCAAAACGCCCCGGTGATCCCGCCTCAGGCACAGCAACTGGAGCAGCATCAGGGGACGCCCGGGAGCCAGTCCGGCCAGGCCAATACACCCACAGCGACCGGCGGACAGAACGCCGCAGCAACTATCCAGCAGTCTACTAACGCGCTTGCCCAGCCCAGCGTCGAACCGGGACCGGCTAAGCCATCGACATTGAGTGGCGGGCCTGTCTCTGCCGTTGCGAATGCGTCACTGGCACAACCGATGGTAGCACCACCGCTCAATGCTGCAGATGTGGCGGGGACGGTAGACCGCGCCAAGCAGCAACCAAGTCCAGATGAGTACGTGATCGGCGAGCAGGACGTTCTTACCATCACGATATGGAGGGAGCGAGAGCTCTCAGGCAGTGTGGTGGTTCGTCCGGACGGAAAGATCACGCTCCCTCTAGTCGATGACATCCAAGTGGTCGGATTGACACCTGCTCAGTTACGAGCCGTCCTCGTCGAAAAACTGAAGCCCTTCGTCACGATACCTCAAGTGACCGTAGCTGTGAGCCAGATCAACAGTCGCAAGGTGTACCTCATCGGAGAGGTGGGGAGGACCGGGACGTTTCCGATCAACAGCGCTACCACAGTGTTGCAGATTCTCTCCCAAGCTGGCGGTGTAAAAGATTTCGCCAAGCGCAAGGATATCTACGTTCTGCGTAACGAGCAGGGAAAGCAAGTAAGGCATCGGTTTAACTATGACGAGGTAATTCGCGGAAAGAATAGCGAGCAGAATATTCTCTTGCAACCCGCAGATACGATCGTGGTGCCATAGATTCTACACGGAGTTTGCGATGGTAAATACCAAACAGTCAAATCGGCAACGAGTGGGTCCGTGGATCGTACTTGGGATCTTGGTTGTCCTGGTGCTGTTTTCCAACCGTCTTTACGCCCAGGCTGACGATGCGGCTTCGCAACAACCGCAATCGGCAGACACGGCCAGTCCGGACGCGGGTCTAGAACAACAGCAGCCGACATTAGGGTCGCAGCCACCGACTGAAACGCAGCAACCAACAGAGCCACCACAGGGAACGAATAGTTCGCCGGACAACGGTGCGTCCCAGCAACCTGCAGTCAGGAGTATCGAAACGGGCTTGCCGCTGCACAGCGTCGTATCTCCGCTGCGCTGGGGTCATTTGTCCCTGCTTTCGTTTACTGCGCTTAGAGCCTATGACACCAACTACCAACCTCAGGGAGTACAGCAGCCACAAGTAGGATCTGCGTTGACCGCACTGCAAGCTCTGCTGATCTACTCAATCCAGCGAAGCCGATGGAGTTTGGACTTCCAATATCGCCCATATGCCTGGTTCTCGGGCCATACCTCACATACAAATTTTACAGCACACGCCGTCGACTTTCATACTGGACACAATTTCGGTCGCGAGTGGCGTCTGAATGTAACTGACAGTTACGCGTACTCTCCGGCACCAGTGAATCTACTGGGGTCCCCTTTTAGCGCAGATTTCTTCAACAACACTACAAGCAGCACCTCATTTCTTTCCACAGGTCGCAAGTCATTGATCAACAGCGCTGATCTGGCCATGGAGCGCGTATTTAATGAACGCTCGAAGTTAAGCTTCAGTTTCACGGACATCTTCATAGACCTATCAGAAAACTCGACGAATCCGGCGGGACCGACGGCGTCCCGGACCCCGACGATGCGGCACACTTACGGACCCGGCGCGACTTGGTCGCGGCAATGGAGTCGTCGTAATACGATCAGCTTAAGTTACAGCTACCGACATCAGACGTATCCGGGTTCCATTGGAAGTACAGATTTTCAACACGTTGGGGTGGGCTACACCCGTATCCTGAGACCCAGCCTTACTGCAACGCTCGAAATCGGTCCAGGATGGTCTTCGGCGTCCACAGGGCGCACAAGCAACCCATACCGTCGGACAACTCTGCAAGGCTCAGCGGAACTATTCAAGCGATTCAAAAAGGCCGGAGTCGCTTTGTCGTTTTATCGCAACAGCGACTTTAGCGGTGTGATCAGCAACAGCTATAGCAACCGCTACAACTTGGCCATTACTCGGCACTTCTACACACGGTGGGATGCCGACCTTAGCGGAAGCTACGTGCAACAAGAGTTTGTGGGCCGACGCACAATTACGGGAGAAATGGGTTTTGCTCAGCTCGCCTACCTACTTAGTCGAAACTGGTCCTTGTTTACCAGCTATCGCTACTTTAACACGAGTCGTTCAAGTGTGAATGACACACTGCTCGGGCCACAACAAATTGTGTCAGTAGGCATCCGCTGGGCTTGGAAGCCTGAGACAACAACAGGCAACTGAATGTTACGAGTTTTTGGACAATACGTTCCCGTTAAGAGCCTGATCCTGGTGGCAACGGAAGGTGTAATGATTGTTGCCAGCATTTGGATCGCGGGGTGGATCCGTCTGGGTGATGTGGATGGCCTAACCTATGATCTGGAGATCGGCTATAGCTTGCCTATACGGTTGGGGGCTGTAGTCTTAGTATGCTTGATTTGTTTCTATTACAATGACCTATATGATCTGCAAATAGTTTCCCGCAGGGCAGAATTGCTGCTCCGCCTGATACATTCCTTAGGTGTAGCGACCCTAATTCTTGCGCTCCTGTATTACCTCCTCCCAGGTCTGATGTTCGGTCGAGGCATATCTGCTCTGGCGGCGTTGCTCACCTGGATTCTATTGGTGGGTTGGCGGCTTATAGTCGATGCAGCGGGAAGTGTTTTCCGTCCAGACCAACGCCTGTTGGTGGCCGGGACCGGGCAAAGTGGCATCCGCTTAGTGCAAGAGCTGCTGCAGCACCCGGAGCTTAATTTTAAGGTGTTAGGCTTCCTCGACGAGCACGGAGAAAATCTGGGAAAGCGTTTGGTGAACCCCGGCATCATCGGGGGGATTACGGACCTCGAACAATTGGTCCGGAGCGAGCACGTGGACCGGGTCGTGCTGTCCTTCGCAGAGCGCCGCGGACAGATGCCGGTGCAGAACTTGCTGCGCGTTAAATTTTCCGGTACCAAGGTCGAAGATGCACACTCGCTTTATGAAAAACTAACGGGAAGGATTATGCTGGAACGGCTAACGCCCAGTTGGCTGATCCTTTCGGACGGCTTCCGGAAGAGTTCGCTCCAATTCTTCGTCAAGCGCGTGTTAGACGTTGTGGTTTCCTCGATTGGGCTGGTGTTGACCCTGCCTCTGTCTC
>Ga0207100_1039_pt1 | contig 34216 bp, 32 predicted proteins | sample Alteio_BWMinHeat_82_FD_153520 | JGI IMG/M metagenome (GOLD analysis project Ga0207100, IMG submission 153520) | Enriched cells from forest soil in Barre Woods Harvard Forest LTER site, Petersham, Massachusetts, United States -... | ecosystem: Environmental > Terrestrial > Soil > Temperate forest >...
CCATTGCTTTCCGCCAAGGCTGCCTCGATCAGCTCCTTCTCCTGGGAAGCGAGTCTCTCGGAAAGTGGTTGTGCCAGCGAATCGGCGGGCAGTGCGCGTCGGCCGAGCCAAGTCTCATCGACCGAAAGGTTCTCCGAATCACAGATGATAACGGACCGTTCGATCACATTCTGCAGCTCTCGAATATTGCCCGGCCAAGCATAAGACTGAAGGAGTTCCAGACTTCTTTTATTGATGCCGGTTATCTTCTTTCCAGCCTTGCTCGCATAGCGATCGATGAAGTATTCCACCAGCAGCGGGATGTCTTCCGTTCGTTGGCGCAAGGGAGGGACTTCGATCGGGAATACGTTCAGTCGATAGAACAAATCGTCGCGAAATTCGCCATCAGCGATAGCAGCCTCCAAGTTGCGATTAGTGGCAGCGACCACTCGGACATCAATCTGAAAAGACTCATTGCCACCTACACGCTGAAATTCGCGTTCTTGGAGTACTCGCAAGAGAGAGATCTGCGTTTCTGCCGGTAGCTCGCCTACCTCGTCCAGGAAGATCGTGCCACCTTCGGCCGACTCGAAGCGGCCCAATCGTCGCTGAGTCGCGCCCGTGAAGGCGCCCTTTTCATGGCCGAAGAGTTCCGAGGCAATCAAGTCGCGCGGAATGGCGGCGCAATTGACACTCACGAATGCCCGCGAGGACCGCTGCGACCGCTTGTGAATCGCACGAGCAATGAGCTCTTTTCCCGTGCCCGTTTCTCCAGTGATCAAAACCGTCGAGTCGGTGGGTGCGACTCTCGCCACTTGCGAGAGCACGGTTTGGAGGGCAGGAGATGAACCTACAATCTCTTCGAACATCCTGGTGATGTCGATTTCTTCGCGAAGAGCGAGGTTCTCTTTGTACAACTGGTCTCTCAATATTTGGATCTCCTCAAACGCATTCTTCATCGCGGTAATGTCCATCACCGCTCCAACAAAAGAGGATTTGCCCGTTTCCTGATTTATAGCGCGACCTAGAACGTGGACTCTCTTGATGGAACCGTCTGGCATCACCAATCGGTGCTCCAAATCCAGATCTCTCCCGTGAGACACACCGTCGAGCGCTTCCTGGAGAAGGTGAACGTCCTCCGGATGGACTCGTTCAAGCGCCCGTGGCACGGTGGGTTTCAGCGTTCGCTCGTATCCGAAAATCCGAAAGCTTTCCTCTGACCAGAAAAGTTCTCCGGTGGAAACTTTCCAGCCGAAACTGCCCGTGTGACTTAGGGTCTGCGCTTCGGCCAGATACGCTTCGCTGGTACCGAGCGCGTCGTTGGTTTTCTTCAGCTCTTGAACTGTTTCGTTCAGGTCGTCACGGGTCCGTCGAAGCGATTCGGTGGTTCTCCGTTGCGCAACACTCAGGGAGCCAACAAATACCGCTGACACGATAAAGACAAGGAATCGTGGTATCTGGCTGGGTTTTGCAACGAATGAATCAAGAGGAGGCAGGAAGCTATAGTAGAACCCGAGGGCAGAAAGCACAGCAGCCAGGAATCCCGGACCTGCGCCACCGAACCACGCGCTGAACATCACGGCACAAAGAAACAGGGACACCGGAGCAGATTCCAAGTGGAGGAACCGCCAATGTGAAAGCAACAGTGCTCCCAAAACGGAGAGAAGAGCGACTCCGTAGCCGCGAATCACTTGCCATTCTCGTCCCAGATGAGGATTGGAACTCGACACTGAGGTACTCCGGTTAGAGGCCGACAGAAGAAATCTTAGCACCAGCAATAGGCTCCAATCCGACGCCAAAACGTTGCCGGCCAAGTCTCAGGACTGCATGCAGCGGAATCAAAACTCGGTCTGGCAGATCCCGAGATTTCGGGAATTTCCGGATTCCCGACCGGGCGCGACTTACGAAGAAGATCGACGCCTTCATGCGGCTGATTCGCGCAATCTGATCGTCAAGTGAGACGAAGAAGGAAAGAATCCAGTCCAAGTTGAACCATTGACCACCTTGGCGCGGTTCGGATTCTCCTGCTTAATGTTTGCTGCTTCTTCACTTCGTCTCAAAATCGGTGGAGACGCTGAGTTTCTTCCAAATTCGTGCTTCCTCTAATCGCGCAAGATCATTCTTCTCCGCGGCGGCGTACGCATCGCTGCCCAGCAAGAGTCGCAACGGAGGGTTCCGTTCTTGCGTCAACTGGACGATCGCCTGAGCTGCCTTTTTGGGGTCACCAGGCTGCTTGCCGTTGTAGTTCCGCTGAAATCTTGCGGTAGCTCCAACCGTCGAATCGTATTCAGGATGACCTTCGCTGAGTTCGGTGGAACTGCCCGCGAAGTCTGTGCGAAAGCCACCGGGTTCAACGATGGTGACCTTGATGCCGAGCGGTGCCACTTCGCGCGAAAGCACCTCGGAGAAGCCTTCGACACCCCACTTCGCCGCCGAATAAGGCCCGCGTCCCGGAGGGCCAATCCTTCCGCCCACCGATGAAAACTGAATGAACTGGCCAGCTTTCTTTTCGCGAAAATACCTAAGAGCTGCCTTCGTCACAATAATTGTTCCAAAGAGGTTCGTTTTCGATCTGTGCCCGGAATTCCGATAGGGGCGTGTCTTCGACGGACGAAAGATTGCCATATCCCGCATTGTTAACGACCACATCCAGCGAGCCAAATACATCGACCGCCGCCATTACCGCGTTTGCTGCTGCGGCTTCGTCGGTCACATCCATTGCGAAGAGCTTGACCTGATCTCCATATCGTTCCGACAGATCAGTCAGCGACTTGATGTCCCGGGCTGTCGCCAACACTTTATTGCCCGCAGCGAGGCCCGCTTCAACAATAGCGTGACCCAGACCACGAGAGCTGCCGGTGACTAACCATACCTGCGCCATTCATCCTCCTCTATCAAGCCACCCCCCCCAAATATTCTGGAGAAGCTTATCAAACTCAGAATTGGATGCGCGATGGATATACGAAAGGAGTTGTTAGTTAGGGAGGAAATCGCAGAATCTTCAGACCTCAGGGCTGCTCCCTTTGAGTTCGAGAGTAAGTGACTGTCTTGCCACACCGTTGGATTTTGCGAGCTCCTGGAAATCTAAGAGCGCGGCTCGGCGCATTGTTAAAGATAAGGGCTCCGGACTCATCAAACCCATCGAAACCCACCGAAAAAGAACTGACCAATGCAAAGAAATTGGAAGGATTCTGATGCAGCGAAACAGCGATCGCCCGGCCTGTGTCGCGACAAGGCAGAGGCAAGACGCCGAAATCATCTCTCCTAGACGATGATACCTCCTGCTACTGGTTGTTCTCCGCTCTGCTATTGTGAGGCGCCGAAAAGAATCGGGCTCACCATAGTTTCAATCCTGGCTGCCATCTCCTCGGCGGGGACACGGTTCGGAGACTGAAACCAGCGGCGCGCTGCTCCAAAGACGGCCCAGGCCGCGGTGGTCGCCGGTAGTGACGCGTCCGCATCGGGGCTTATCCCATGATGGGCAAGTCCTTCCTTGAACATATCCTCAACGATAGGAATGATCGAGCCTTCGAGCGCCATCCGCGACAACTGAGTGGGACAGCTTGTGCTCTCCGCAAGATAGTCGCAGACGCCGAGTGCAATGGCGCGCAATGCTCCGTTGCAGTCGGTAAACGTTATGGCCCGGCGCTCGATCAGATCGCGGAAACGGGATTCCGTCATGGCATGTAACAACGCGTTTTTGTCCGCATAGTGCAGGTAAAAGGTGGCCCGGTTCAAGGTGGCTTCGTCAGCGATCTCCTGCACTGAGACGTCTTCGAAGTCCTTTTTCATCAACAACCTGGCTAGTGCGTCCATCAGCATGCGGCGGCTGCGCAGAATGCGCGGATCCGTCGTTTCGGTCTCAGGTTGGAGAAGCTGGGCCATTTCTATATTGATGAAAGCATACCTGTTTATAGACCAAAGCGACAGTTGTTTATTTTCTTTGAATCGACGTATGTCGTCTAATAATCATATGTCGTGCAGGAGGAATTCTCAATGTCGACGCTGCTTCATATTGATTCCAGCCCACTTTACGGCCGGTCAGTCTCCCGCGAACTAACCGCTGCATTCGTCACTCAATGGAAGGCTGCGCACCCGGACGGAAAGGTCATTGACCGAGACCTCAACGCAACGGCCATGGCGCCAATCAATGCGGAATGGGTCGGTGCCGTCTACACGCCGGAAGCGGCGCGCACCCCGCAGCAGAAGGAATTGCTCTCGCTCTCCGACTCGCTGCTCGCTGAATTGGAGCAGGCGGATGAGTACGTCATCGGAGTGCCAATGCATAACTTTGGCGTGCCTTCGGTTCTCAAGCTCTGGATTGACCAGATCGCGCGCGTGGGCAGGACCTTTTCCTACAGTGAGAAAGGGCCGAAGGGCCTGATCACCGGCAAGAAGGCAACCTTCATCATCGCAACGGGTGGGATCTACGACGCCCAGACGCGGATGGCCTCGTTCAATTTCGTGGAGCCGTATCTGCGGTCCGTATTTGGTTTTCTTGGCGTGACAGACGCGACCTTCCTCACCGCAGGTGGGACCAGCGCGCTGAACCAGGGGAAGGACCGGAGCACATTTCTCGCACCCCACCTTCAAGCCGTGCAGACGCACGCCCAGACCTTCTAAGAGAGGACACTCATGAAAACTACTTCAATTGTTGCTCGCTATTTACTGGGCCTGATGTTTACGGTCTTTGGGTTGAACGGATTTCTCAACTTTATCCACCAGCCGCCGCCTACGAATCCGCTGGCGTTACAGTTTTTTGGCGCCATCGTCGCATCGCACTTTGCGGCGTTCTTCTTCGCGGGGCAGGTGTTTGGTGGGCTGTTGCTGCTCTTCGGCCGATTCGTGCCACTTGCGCTGACACTGCTGGCTGCGGAGCTCTACAACATCCTGGCGTTTCACCTGACGATGTCGCCGGGCACCATCGCGCCGGCGCTGGTCGCTTGCGTGTTGTGGATTCTTGTTTTCCGGCAGTACCGCGAAAGCTTCAAGGGCATCTTCACCGCAAGGGCTGCGACGCAGGCATAAACCGCGTCGCAGTATATGAAAGGCACGGGGCCTCCCCGCTAAGTGCATGATCGGCGATGGGGCACTCCGTTCAGCAAGCGTTTTGAGTGACGGGAATTGATTTCAGAAGGAGAAAGACATGTCGCAAGAACGCGGTATCAGTCGCGTAGTCAACGTTCCTCCACCGGCACCTGGATTTGTCGGACCGGGACATCTAGCGGCACCTGTCGTGTCTCCGGAGAACTTCGAGATGACCGACCCCTTCATCCTGTTGATGGACGATCATTTTGAAATTGGCAATCGGCCAGTTGGTGGTCCTCACCCGCATGCAGGTTTTGAAACTGTGACGCTTATTCTCGACGGCGCGATCTTTGACCGCGATGAGGGCGGCACACTCAACGCTGGCGAAGTCCAGTGGATGACCGCAGGCAGCGGCATTATTCACAGCGAAGACGTCAGGACCCAAAGGAAAGGTCCGCCTGCTTCAGCTGTGGCTTACCTTACCTAAGAACAAACGCTGGACTGCCCCCGGTTTTCAAACGATTAACGTCGATGAGGTTCCGGTGCACCACGAAAAAGGCGCTGAGATCCGAGTTTATAGCGGTTCCTCGGCCGGCCTTCAGTCAGGCACGCGAAACCATGTACCGGTCACGATGGTCGAGATCAATTTAGATCCACACGCCTCGGCCGAGTTGGACATAGCTGCATCCTACAACGGCTTCGCATTTGTCATTGATGGTTCGGTTCGAATCGGCGACACTGAGCTGAACACTGGGCAGGTCGGTTGGCTCGATCGGCTGACTGACAGCGGTACGAGCGTGTTGCGTGTGCTCGCCAGCGAATCCGGAGCGCGGCTGGTGTTATATGCGGGACAACCCCAGGGAGACCTAATCGTATCCTATGGCCCATTTATAGGAGACTCGAAGCAGGACATTGCCAGGCTCTTTACTGAGTATCAGTCGGGAAGATTTCCCCGCCTTAGCGAATTGAAAAATCAGCAGGTCTGACTTTTTGGGATTCCTCTGCTTCGCCAGCTTTATGGAGTAAGCCAGTTCACTTTGATAACTTTTCTGGGTTGCCGGCGCCTCGGGCATTCGGACATGCCGGTAGGCGCGTGAGTAGCTTAATCGTGCCCTCGCTCGGCAGGAGAAGGAAATCATCGAAACCGCACTAGAGGAATGTTATGGACAGGTCTCGGGCCCATCCGGCGCCGCCACGAACTCGGGCTGCCCGCGCGAACGCTCGATTCGAAAATCAAGCGTTTCAAAATAACAAATATCGGTTCAAGGTTCCAAGGCCAGCTGATCCTTTCCCTATTGAAAGAAAAACCACCTGACGGATGGTCGTCGCTTTTACCATCGACGGTCCTTCCCCCATCGAAACCGCGCCTCATCCTCGCCTGTATAGTCAGGATCAAGATAGATGTGCAGGCTCGTTATTCGACCATCTCGAAACTTGAAGACATTGCAGAAACGACCGCCAGGAGTTCTACTTCCTGCCCACGACTTACCAGACATTCTGCCTTGTGAAGTTCCTTCAACGACGAGATAGTCGGCTGAAGGAATGAAAGTCAAAAGGTCGTAATCGTGTCGAATGGATTCCAAGGTTCCTTCGAATCCCTTAACCATTTCAAGAAACGAATTCCTTCCGAATCCAAATCCGAATTTCGGGAAATAGACTTCGGCATCTTCGTGGAACAGTTCAAGGACGTCTGGACTTCCCTGGTCAGCTCTTATGAAATATTCGCGAGCGATCTTTATCTTCTCTTGATCATTCGGTCCCATTCGTCGTCCCTTCCTTAAACTCCGAGTCCACTCAGGGTAACGTGTCGCAAAAAGAGGCAACCGATGACGTTTTGTTACTGCTCCCTTAACTTTCGAAACCCGGAACGCATTTCCTCGACAAAAATGTCCGGCTGCTCGAAGGCGGCGAAATGACCGCCGTGTTCGGCCTCGTTCCAGTAAATGAGATTCGAATAGGTCTGCTCGGCCCAGCTTTTTGGAGCACGATATATCTCTCGCGGGAAGACGGTTGCGGCCACAGGCAACGTGAGCTTCCCTCCTGAAAATGAGCCGCCCTTATTCTCCCAGTAGATCCGTGCCGACGATGCCGCGGTGTTTGTGAACCAGTAGAGTGAAATGTCGTCGAGCATTTGATCCCGTGACAGCGCGTCTTCGGGAGAGCCGTTGTTGTCAGTCCAACTGTAAAACTTTTCGTAGATCCACATCGCCTGGCCCGATGGTGAATCCGACAGCGCATATCCGATCGTCTGCGGCCGAGTCGCTTGTTGGCGCCAGTAGCCGTTGCCGTCGCCAAGGAAGAGTTTGGCACCATCGACCGCTCGCTGCTCTTCGAAACTGAGATGCTCTGGCATTTCGGTAGGAAACACGAATTGCCAATTGAGATGTATTCCAGCGAGTCCAGGGGGAGCAAGATGCCCCAGGGCGGTCGTTACTCCCGCGCCCCAGTCTCCCCCCTGGGCGACCCACCGCCTGTAGCCAAGCCGCTGCATCAGCAGACTCCATGCGGAAGCGATCCGGGGGAGGTTCCATCCGGTTTGGGTTGGCTTGTCAGAAAATCCAAATCCCGGAAGAGACGGAACGACTACATGGAACGCATCCTGTGCGCGACCACCATGCTCTGTCGGGTTCGTAAGGGGCCGAATGATCTTTATGAACTCCACAATCGATCCAGGCCAACCGTGAGTCAGAATGATTGGTAGCGCATCGGGATGTGGTGAGCGTACGTGGATGAAATGAATACCCAGTCCATCGATGGATGTTCGAAAGTTTGGAAACGAGTTCAGCTCTGTCTCGAAGCGTCGCCAGTCATAACGAGATTCCCAATACTCGATGAGCGATTTTGCATGAGCGAAGGGAACTCCCTGAGACCAGTCCTTGACTGGCTGTTGGTTGGGAAATCGGGTAGCTCGCAAGCGCGCGCGAAGATCGTCAATGGCTTCCTGCGGAACCGAAATATGAAATAGACGTACCTGTTCGGTAGCCTCGGGTAACCCTAACCCTAGTGTTTTCGGCATAACTGTATTTCCTTTCAAAACGCTCCCCGGCCTCAAGACTGCTTAAGACCCGTCAGGTTGGTGCCCCATTCGAGGATCGGCAAGTTCCACTCAACGTCTACCTTGTCGAGAAATTTCTTAGTGTTCTCGATATAGGCCTTTCGGTAAGGCTTCGTCCCCTGGGTCGCGTCGAACTCCGCGCGTGTTCCTTTCCATAGCTCGTAGAGCACGAACTGATTCGGCCGTTCTGGAGTCTCGTGAAGAATGCCCATGATGAATTCGGGTTCCTTTGCACAACGTTCAAGCATGCCTTTTATCTCGACAAGAAGCCCCTCTTTCTGACTGGGTTTGACCTGGTAATGGAGGCTCAGAGAGGTCGTTGCTCTTTGTGTCATCGCGCTTCCTTCCGAAATGTTGTACCCATGAAACTTCCCTTCTCTAGCACCACAGGTCGACGGCAGACGAGGTTAGCCTCGTCTGTCAGGAAGCTTCTAGGCGCCCTTAACTTGCGCGGCACCCAGCAACTGGGTCTCCCACAGAAATACAGAACCTGTAGCGCCGGCATGGTCGACAAAAAGCTGAGCGACTTCTCCAAGGCGCTCGGTGCGCGCCCAATCACGCTGAAGTTCTCCCGCCAAGCCAAGCCAGGAAATGGGTTGAGCTCCCGCAGTCACCATGCGGCGGATTGCCATATCGTGCGCCTCAGGAGAAACGCCGCCCGAGGCGTCGGTGACGACGTACACGTCGTAGCCGTCTCCCATCGCATGGATAGCGGGCATTGCAAGACACATCTCCGTCCAGAGCGCGGCCATGACCAGCTTCTTCCGGCGCGTCTTCTTCACCGCCTCGACGAACCGTCGGTCCTCCCAACAGTTGATGAAAGTGCGGTTAATCGTCTTCTGGTCCGGAAAAACTGCCTGGACCTGTTTGAAAATTAGTCCCCCGCGTTCCTCATTGACTGTGGTGAGAATCGTCGGAATACCATATGCCTTTGCGGTTTTGGCGAGAGCTGTGACGTTGTTGATCACGATTGTGGGGTCGTGACTGTTTACGTTTGCCAACTGGAGAGGTTCGTGGTCAATGAGGAGTAAGGCACAATTCTCCGGCGTCAAAAGAGCGTCGAGACCGACTTTTGGAAATTGTTGCATCAGGTGTGTTCCTTTCTCTGAATCGGGGTTAGCTACTCAAATTCGTGCGGCTATCTGGTCACTCGTTTCCGCAATCACCGCATCTGTGAAAAACACTTACGCAATTCGGCAACGAACAGCTCGGGCTGCTCAAGCGCGGCGAAGTGACCGCCCTTCGGAACCTCGTTCCAATAGAAGAGCTTCGAATAGGTCTCCTCGCCCCACACCTTCGGCGGTGTGAAAAAGTCGCCTTTGAAGATGCTGACTGCAACCGGCAAATCGAGGGGCATTCGAGAGAAATCTTTCGCCCAACTCTCGTGATAGAGACGCGCAGAGGATGCAGCCGTGTCGGTCAGCCAGTAAAGCGTGATGTCATCCAACATGTGATCGAGAGAGATGGCCTCCGCAGGATCACCCTTGTTGTCGCTCCACGCTTGAAACTTCTCGTAGATCCACATTGCTTGCCCATGCGGTGAGTCGGCAAGACCGTACCCGAGTGTTTGGGGACGAGTTCCCTGGAGCAAGCCATAAGCGGACCCGTCGCTCGCATACTTGCCGAGTTGAGCAAGTGCCGGCTGTTCGGCGGCCGTATAGCCGCCGGGTGGCGGTGGTGGAGGCGGAAAGAGAATCGGAAGATTCAGATGAATGGCGGCAAGCCCCGCGGGCCGCTGCTTGGCCATCCAGCTCGTTACGCCAGCGCCCCAATCGCCGCCTTGTGCGACGTAGTGGCTATAACCTAGGCGCGCCATCAGCGCTGCCCAGGCGTTCGCAATGCGCGGAAGACGCCACCCCGGTTCTGTCGGTTTGTCCGAAAAGCCAAAGCCGGGGAGGGAGGGGATTACGACGTGAAAGGCTTCATCGGCTTTACCACCGTGGGCCGTCGGGTCCACCAGAGGACCAACGACCTGAATAAACTCGATGATCGACCCAGGCCAGCCATGCGTCAGTATGATTGGCAGGGCCTTCTCGTGCTTCGATCGAACGTGAATGAAGTAAATCCCGAGACCGTCAATCTGTGTCCGAAACTGTGGCAGCCCATTCAGTGTTTTCTCAACACGACGCCAATCGTATTGCGAGCGCCAGTATTCAACGAGGGCCTGTGCTTTGGCCAGCGGCACACCCTGGGACCAGTCCGTTACCGGTTCCTTGTCCGGCCAGCGAGCATTGGCAAGTCTCTTTTTAAGATCGTCCAGTGCTGCCTGTGGTACGTGGACCTTGAATGGAGTGACATCATTTGTCGCCGGGGGAATCACGAACTCCGCAGCCTTGTCGAATCTCGCGTGGGCACTCATTGGGCCCAGACCGGCGGACAATATACCGGCCCCACCGGTTGCGGCAGCCGCAAGTATGAACTTACGGCGCGAGATAGGGTGCGCCGGTACTCCCGTTCTTTTTTCTAAGTCGTTTTGCATGAGTTGCTCCGGAATGTGTTCGTCCATTGAAATCCACTACTTCGCTAGACCGTCAGAATCGCTTTCAGCGTCTTGATAAGTCCCCCATGGCGTTAGCGAAGTTTGAACACCAAGATGGTGCCTCCCTGAGGCACGTTGTACTTCGTCCCCTGAATCTTGTCGATGCCGTTTTGAAGGCCTCGAGCGTCAAGGTCCCAGCCTGTAGTGACTGCGATATATTGTTCCCCATCGACCTCAAATGACGTTGGAACGCCGATTGCCCCAGAGGGCAGCGGGAAGCTCCACAATTGGTCACCAGTGCGGGCGTTAAACGCTCTGAACAAGCGATCCGGAGTCCCGCCTGCGAAGAGGATGTCCCCGCCCGTGACCAGAAGGGGCGACCAGAGGATCGTCTTGAAATTGCGCTGCCAAACTCGCTTGCCGGTGTTTAGGTCCCAGGCCTGAAGTTCTCCCAGGTGATCGGAGGCGCCAGCGCCGGTGCGGACCGATCCGAAGATGCTGTCGACGTCGTACCCCACATAAAACCCCTTGGACTCAGCCTCTGGGACCTCACCTTTTGGGAGATACGCGCAGACGTTGTTGTTCGCCGGGATGTAGAGGAGTTTCGTCTGCGGGCTCCAAGCCTCGGGCGGCCAGTCTTTGCCGCCACCAATGCTCGGGCAGAACTCGGACCCCTGGTGCGCCCCCGGTCGCTTGGACTCGTCGACCGTGGGACGACCGGTCTTCGGGTCAATCGACGTAAAGACGTTGTTGTTGGCGAACGGGAAAGCGTGCAGGAACTTGAGGCCATCGCGATCCAAGATCCAAAGGTAGCCGTTCCGACCCGCGTGTGTGGCCGTCTTGGTGAGCTTCCCGTCGACCTCCGTGTCGATCAGGAGAGGCGCCGAGACTTCATCCCAGTCAAACGAATCATGCGGCGTGTACTGGTGATAGCTCTTGATCTTGCCGGTGTCGGCGTCGAGAGCGAGCGTCGAGTCCGTGTAGAGGTTGTCGCCGGGCCGTTCGTCAGCGACCCAGGGGCCCGGGTTCCCCGTACCCCAGTAGGTCGTGTTCGAGGCAGGATCATAGACCCCGGTAATCCAGGTCGATCCGCCGCCCCGTTTGTAGGTCTCGCCTTTCCAGGTGTTGCCACCCGGTTCGTTGAGCGCAGGCACGGTGTAGGTTTTCCAGATGCGCTTTCCCGTGCGCGCGTCGAAGGCGCTCACTGAGCCCCGAACGCCGAGCTCGCCACCCGAGTAGCCGGCGATGATTTTGCCGCGCACCGCAAGCGGCGCCAGGGTCGAGTAGCAACCCGTCTTGTAGTCATCGAGCGGGACGTTCCAGACCTCCTTGCCCGTCGCGGCGTCGAGAGCCACGAGGGCGCAATCGGTCGTCGCCATGTAGACGTAGTCACCGTAGAGCGCGACGCCGCGGTTTGTTGGATGGAGCTGGAACAGGCCGTCCGGGTACTTCCTGGCATAGCGCCACAGTTGGGCTCCGGTCTTGGCGTCCAGCGCGATGATGTTGTTCTGAGGCGTCGTTATGAACATACGTCCGTGATTGACGATCGCCGTCGTTTCGTGAGCGCCAAGTAGGTCAGTGCTCATCGACCAAGCCAGCGATAGCTTTTGAATGTTGCTCGACGTGATCTCCTTCAGCGGGCTGAAACCCCAGCCGTCATACGTTCGCCGATACATCAGCCAATCGCCCGCATCCGGATGCTGGAGTCGTTCGTCCGTCACTGATGGGTAAGCCGTCGATTCAACATCTACACTTTGCGCATGCACGCCATGTGCGGCGAAGAGTGCAATGGGCAGGCTTAGCCAAAACCTCAGATACGACGCGCGTTGAAACTTCATTTACTGTCTTCCTTTCGCAATGGAACGGCGTAGATTCGAAAAGGTAAGGAAGGCGATGAGTTCTTCTTCGAAGGATCGAAGAAAAAGGACAGCTGGCCCTCACTGACCCACGCTGTCGTGCCAATCCGGGCAACCGACGTCGGAGTAACGAAACCGTCATGAATCGCCGTGACGGCGAAAGCGTCGCCTCTAATCACGACGCGATCTAATCTTCCTGAACCCTCGATCAACAGGAAACTATTGTCTCCGAGACTTCGGAGAGCATCGGGAAATTGCAGGTGATGGTTACCGGAGAGTTTCGTGACGCGCCGGGCCCTTCCATCCTTGACTTCCACACGCAAAAGTTCGCCGGCCGTGTACGTCGTCACGTAAAGGTTGCCATCGCTGCCGAAAGCGGTCCCGTCGAGCCCGGCACCACCGCTTTGAGCCGGAGAAAACGCAGAATCCTGCGCGAACACGTCAAAGGTTGTGCCGCCGGCAGAGAGTTTTAGGATGGTGGGATTTGCGCTGTCGGTGACGTAGACGGATCCCTTCCCGTCCACAGTGATGTCATTGCAAAACGCGTGTGAGCCGGGCAGCGAGAAACTGTGTTTTGCATCTCCTGTGTTAAGGTCAAAACTCTTCAATGCGCTCCATGTATCACTGCCGGTTGTGAATCCGCCCAGCGCACTCAAGTCGTTCGAGCAGACCCAGAGCGTGCTCGATGCCTCATCCGCGAAGACTCCCGAGATCGAGCGCGAGCCCGACGCGCCTGGCTGGATGAATACGGTGCTCTCGGCCGTGCGAGGTTTGACGCGCACGATTCCACCATCTCCGAGGCGCCCGACAAAGAGAACACCATTGGAAGTCGATGTGATGCTCTCTGGAAACGCTTTCGTCCCTGGAACAGGAATTGATTCGACTTGCTGGGTCGCTGCTTGAACTGTGAAACTCAGCACCAAGGCGAGGGAAGCAAGCTTAGGTAAACACCAAACCCGCCTGGACACCGTCACCCTCCCCATGCGGTTGTCCATCGAGAAAGGTGTAGGGCGCTCGGATCTTGTGACCTTCAAACAGCACGAAATCGTCGAGCGGATTTCATCCGGATAATGCAAGTCGCCGCGGTCAGTGTCTGCCTGAATCCTCATGGCGTACACATGAGGCAATTACGGGTCCAGCGTAAAATGCTGAATCGAAAAGATTCGACAGTTGTTTTACTGGCGACATCTCGCCAATGGCGGGATCCTGACAATTCAGACAAACCCAAAATGAAGTCGCCCCCGCGGGAACGCTAATGCACCGTCTTGCGCATAGCGGCGTACTCCGCTTTAGCTTCCTTATAGATGGGCAGTTCGGGATCAGCGTCTTTCCAAAGCGCTAGAAAATCTTCATACGATTTTCGCGCCGCCGTCGTGTCGTGCGCGAGGACTTGAGCACGAGCCAATTGCAGCTTGGCAAGAGCACCAGTGACGAAACCTGCCACGACGCCGGAATGATCGAGAACTTTTCGAAACTCGGCTGCTGCCAGGTTCCCTTCCTTGAGTTGGAGATAAGCAAGACCTCGAAGGTAAGCCGGAGACACACAAGCGAAATTGTCGCTGATAACCAAGTCGTATGGCGTTACCGGCCTCAGAATTTCAACTGCAGCCGCTGGGTCTTTTTCGTCGAGCTTTATCGCAGCTCGCGTCGTAGGCAAGCTGAAAGCTTTAATTGTAAAGTCGTTGGGGAAGAGCTGATTCAGCTTGTCCACCAGTTCTTGGGACTGTTTTATGTTTCCCGCGCGAGCGAATGTTAATGCGGCCAACATCAGAACATTCTTATCCTGGCTCTTCCGTAGTGCGTCTGCAACCGATGCCTGACTCTGTCGCAGATTGCCGATCTCGGCATCCCTTAAAGCATCGCTGCTCTCAAATCCGGCAGCATCCGACAACAAACCCGCTTTTGTGGAGGAATCTACATCCATTTGCGCTAAGCGATGAGCTTTACGAGAACGCCCGTAGAAGCCTTCGGCCTCCGATTCGCGATAAAGGACGAAGCGGCCTCGGAGAGGATCCTGCGATGCCCAGGTCCACTCCTTCTGCATTTCGGATTTGTCATTTTGAAGGAATGCCAGCTGCGCGTGATAACGGTGCAAGCCAGGGGAGGCCATTCCACGTGAGATGGCTTCATCGTACGTCTCTCGCGCTTCGTCGATTCGTTGAGCACACATTGCGGCAACTAGAAGCCTAATTAGAGTGGGCGCGCTTGGAAGCAGCCTCGCCGCCTCGCGGGCTTGAACCAACTGCTCATCGTGCCGTCCCAAGTTTGCGAGGCAGAAGGAGAAGTTTATTCGTGCGATAACGTCGCGTGGAAAGGCTCGCACCCATTCCTGGCCGACACGGCAGGCCTTATCCCACTCGTTTCGAGCGGATCCGTAATAGGCCGTTTCAACCCGAAAACGCGAGGGGATCGTTACCCGGTTGCGTAGCTCAAAGGCCGCAGTGTAACCGGCCAAAGCTGCCGCATCCTTATTAAGCCATTGATTCCCGCTCCCCTCGGCTGCATAAGCCAGTGCGAAGTTCTGATCCTTCTCGATGGCGCGTTCGTAGTAGACCAGGGCGCCGGGGATATCCCCGCTCAGCTGCTTCTCATAGCCTAAGGTCACGAATTGTAGAGCTTCTGGTGAGGAACTGGTCGCTTGATCAAGAGGTTGATTAAACCTGCGTAAGGAGTCTCTCGATTCACCCAAACTTGCCCGCAATTGGAAAGCGGACAAACCGAGAGTTCGAACAATGTCATCGCGGGTTTCCGCTTGATTAACCACTTGCTCCAGAGTTTTGCCCGATTGGCAGTCAATCGCGCTCAACTCGATGCGGAAACGATTTCCTATATCTTTAATTGAAGCGGAAACGGCTGCGCGACTGTTTGTTTTCCTGCAGACCTGCAGAGCGACCTGCGGGGTAACTAACGGAGTGATTTTGGTATCTTCGCTCAGCCCAAGCCGCCGAGACGTCTCGTGGAGTTTGTCACCGCCCAGGAGATTGAGATACGGAGTTTGCTCTAAAGAGACGAGCAGGGCAAAGCTCAGGCCTTCGTCTAAAGCACCATCGCTGGTTTGATTAGTCACGTCGGCAAGGACGAGGGTGTCGGACGAAGAAAACACTATCCTGCTGTGATGGCGCCAGAAGAGTGCGCCGGCGATACCTAAAAGCAACAGCGATGCGACGATAGCCAGCCAATTTCGAGGCAGCCCCCCCACGGAATGCAATTCCTTCTGGGCCCGCAGAAGGTCCTCACTGGGCCTGTCCGCCGTGCTCTCCTGCGATTCGACTGGTGCGATGAGTCTGTATCCGCGACGTGCCAGAGTTTCAATGTACTTGGGGTGGTCGGCGTCGTCTGCGAGCGCCTTGCGCAGGATCGCCATTGCAACGTTAATGCTTCTTTCGTAGTCCACGAAGGTGTCGTTCGGCCAAAGGATCTGCCGTATTTCCTGACGGGTAACCATTTGGCCTTGCCGCTCCACCAGAATTCGCAGAATGCGGAAGGGTTGCTCACGGAGCAGGACCGTTGCAGACCCAGGTTCCACAGGCTCCGTTCCGATCGAGACAAGTTCCCCGGTTCGGACATTGAGCTCAAATGTTCCAAATCGGACTCGCTCGACGAGATTGGTCGACTCCTTATTCATACGTCGGGTCTAAACTCCCTTGCCTGAGCACCTCACAACCCCCTCCAACTCATTCATCGGCAAATAGATAACGAAAATAACCGCAAAATAATGCCTAAGTGTATTTACCTCCGAAACAGGAAAGAGTCAAAGTCAGGTCAACGCGGACCACGGGAAGGAAGGCGCTGAGCCGTCAAGGTGGCGTCGATGCCCCAATCTGGCCAGTTGGATCATAGGAAAAGAGATGTTTCTGTTCGCTGCTGCAAATTCCAGGTCCGTCAGCTGAAAATTCGGAAACGTCAAAGGCGAACTCATGGCGAGCCAAAACATACTGTTCCCAGTAGGCTCTGAAAGTGTCAAGCGAAGCCTCAAATGTGGCCTGCCTGTACCTGAATTGAGTCACGCGATGCAAAGCTGGGTCGGCGTCAATCTCGACATTCAAGAACACAAATTAGCCGAGTTCTACCTTGCTGAAGAGCTCCGACAGATCTTGGACTTCGCGCCTCAACTTGTCAGTGTATACGGACCCAACCGTGAACGCCTTCATATCAACCGCGTCGGACTTGATTACCTGGGCCTTAGTCTAGAAGAGTGGCGGCAGACGCCTGAAAGCGGTGCATTCGTTCACCAGGATGACCGAGGCCAGGAGCAAGAACATTTTGATCGTGCTGTATCTACGGGCTCGGCTTACGAGTTGGAGTTGCGGCTGCGCAAGGAAGATGGAAGTTACCGCTGGTTTCTGGCTCGTTCCAACCCAGTTCGCGATGACAAGGGACAGATCATCCGCTGGTACGTCGCCTGTACCGATATCGACGATCGCAAGACCGCCGAGGAGAGACTCCAGCAGGAAAACGTCGCCCTACGTGAGGAAGTCGACAAAGCCTCGATGTTCGAGGAGATCGTTGGCGCCTCGCCAACGTTGATGGCGGCGCTCTCTCGTGCGTGCAAGGTCGCTGTCAGCGAGTCGACGGTTCTCATCACCGGCGAGACCGGCACAGGGAAGGAACTCGTCGCGCGAGCGATTCACCGGCGATCCCGCCGTGCCTCACGAGCGTTCGTGGCCGTCAACTGCGCGGCCATTCCGCGCGACTTAATTTCTTCGGAGCTGTTCGGTCATGAGAAGGGCGCGTTTACCGGGGCCGTACAGCGGCGACTCGGTCGGTTCGAGCTGGCGAACAGCGGCACGATCTTCCTCGACGAGGTGGGCGAACTGTCGTCCGAGATTCAGGTGGCGTTACTGCGCGTCCTGCAAGAGCGGGAGTTCGAACGCGTGGGAGGGCGAGAGCGGATCCAGGTCGATGTTCGCGTAATCGCCGCAACGAATCGTGACTTGATAGCCGCGGTGGCGGACGGCACATTTCGCCAGGATCTGTTTTATCGGCTCAACGTCTTTCCCCTCGAAATGCCTCCGTTGCGGGAACGGCGAGAAGACATTCCCATGTTGGTGGAGTACTTCATCGGCGGGTACGCGCGGAGGGCCGGGAAGACATTCCGACGGGTCAGCAAGCGGACACTCGACTGTATGCAGTCCTATCCATGGCCCGGAAACGTTCGCGAGCTGCAAAACGTCATCGAGCGATCAGTGATCGTCTCGGAGACCGACGAATTCACGGTCGACGAGAGCTGGTTGTCCCAGCGGGGACGGCGATTAGGAGCTGGGGTCGGGTTGTCCAGTTCGCTCGCCGCGCACGAGAAGGCGATCGTCGAGGATGCGCTGCGCGCAACCGGCGGACGCGTATTCGGGGCCTCAGGAGCAGCGGCCCGACTGGGGATTCCACGTTCGACGCTTGAATCGAGGATTCGCGCGCTAAAGATTGATAAGAGACGTTTCCGCACGCTAGCGAGCATTTCGTAACGCTGACGCTATCCAGCTTTTCGCCATTGTCGAGATCTCGTCCGTCGGGCATGAACTGACATCCTTCAGATTCAGTCGCTTTCCATTGGACCGGCAATTGCGTTCCGAACCACCGTGCCCTTGCTGAAGATTCAACCTAACTACCGGGCAGCACCAATACTCCGGCGGTGCTGTCGCTCGACTCGTGATTGAAGCGCTAAATGTGTAGCGGCCAAAAAATGCGAGCCATTCTGAGGGACGGGTGAGAGCCGAGTGCAAACAGTGTTCAGGATCTCGCAGGCGCTGGTATTGCTAGTGGTCGTTGCAGGGGCGAATCGAATGATAGGACAAGAAAAACCGGGTTCGCTTCCGCACCCCTTATATCCCCTTCCTCGTTATGAAGAGGATTGGACCTTGCTGTCCGATCCGGCGAAACGCGACGATTTTGGGGATCCGATCAAATTCATCCCGCTTGGTGAGGATAGAAACGTTTTCCTGTCGCTCGGCGGTGAGATCCGCGAGACCTACGAGCGCTTTCACAATACGAATTTTGGGCTTAGCCCCGATGACCCGGACGGGTATCTTCTGCAGCGCTATTTGTTTCACTTCGACCTCCACGCGGGACAGCGATTTCGATTTTTCGGAGAACTCAACAGCTCAGTCGAAGACGGGCGAACCGGAGGGCCGCGCCTTCTAGACGAAGACAAACTCGACGTGCATCAGGGTTTCGTCGACTTTGTACTAGTAAAGCCACGCGAGAATTCCTCACTGACCCTGCGCATTGGGCGACAGGAGATGGCCTTTGGCTCCGGTCGAATGATCGATTTGCGGGAAGGGCCTAATGTGCCACTCAGTTTCGACGGCTTTCGGCTGTCTTGGAAATCTCCAGGGTGGCAGGTTGACGGATTCGCAACCCGGCCGGTTCAAAACGAGCCTGGATTCTTCGACGATCCTCCGCAGCACGACTTCGCTTTTTGGGGCTTTTATGCAACTCATCCCCTGCACCAAACGCTAAGAAAGGGGCTCGATTTCTACTATCTTGGTTCGGACCAAAAACGCGCGGTATTCAACCAGGGGGCAGGACATGAGAAGCGGCACACTCTGGGTGCGCGTGTTTGGGGAGAGCGTGGACCGTGGGCTTACGACGCCGAAACGATGTATCAGTTCGGTAGTTTTGGCGTCGGCACAATCAACTCGTGGCGTGTCGCGGCCGATAATTGGTACTCCTTCTCATCCGTCCGTTGGCGTCCACGCATCGGATTGGCAACCGATTTCGCGAGCGGGGATAAGAATCCAGCAAACCCCGATCTCCAGACATTCAATTCGCTGTTCCAGAGCGGCACATACTCTGGACGCGCGAATGTCCTAGGGCCAGACAACGCCATCCGCCTGGAACCTTCAGTTGGTCTCTTCTTTTCTAAGCATCTGACGCTCTCGGCGGGCTGGGGATTCTTTTGGCGTGAAAGTTCAAAGGACGGACTGTATGGAATCCCAGGCAACCTCATCGTCCCCAGCAATGCCGTGAAGTCGCGATACGAAGGCAGCCGTCCCATCGTGCAGCTGGATTGGCAGATGACTCGTCATCTTTCCACTCACATGAACTACATCTACGTTTTCAATGCTTCATTTGAAGAACAGTCCATCCACGCGACAACCAGCATGAGCTACATATCGCCGTGGGTAACATATCGCTTTTGACTTTGAGGTGATAACTGGATGTGATCCAGATCGCAGTGCCATTGAACGATTGGACCTAGCATGAGCAGCGGGCTGGACCTTTGCCGCGACAAGGCAGACGCCCGGAGAAATAGACCTCACTCCTGCAATCCCCAACCTTATTAATGCTAATGGCAGACGTCAAGCCCCTCTGGTCTGCTCTCTACCACTCGTTGACCCTAACGAACACAGAGGATTATGAATATCGAAGATAATCGATTTACAAGAAATATCAGCGCGATGTATCGGATCAAGAATGATGGGTAAATCATTGAAGGTGAATGATTTTGGTGGCCAGGGACGGAGTTGAACCGCCGCCAGCCTTTTCAGCTGCGCTCTTTAAGCCTAACCACATTTTCAATCAATAACTTAACTCGTCAAGATGGCCGATTTATTGTGACCATTCTGTGACCAGCGCCGATGTTCGCCTAAGGATGAGGCTCATGGCGTGTTCTCCCTGGTTGTTGTCATTGTCGTCCCCCGATATAGGGTTTTCTTGTGTGCTCCTCCAGGCCTCGACGCGCAAGATTTCACACAGGCGCATTGAGGGCGATTGGTTGAGGTGTGCGGAAAACTCGATAACTTGTCCTGGCGCAGAACCAATACGGGCACAGCATTGACGACGCGGCTAAACTCGTTCTCCAGGGCAATCCGATCCGCGCCCTCGCCAGAGCGGCCAAACAGCTCGTGCCCTCCGACTGTTGGATACGTCACACGGTGACTACGTCTCAAGCAGCGTACCGAGTACCTCGGGCCAGCGAGTTTCGAAGTCGCTGTCTCGTTGGAGTCCGCGTTGCAACACGTTCTGGATTCGCTGCTGGGCTTCAGGCCACGTAAGCGCGGTCTCAAAAGAAGTGATAGCGGCGAGGAGCTGATCGGCGGACGGCAACGAGACTTGGTTAATGAGATTCTTCGCCGCCGCGATAGCTCGCCGGTCGAAGGAGGCAATCCGGCGCGCGAGCGCGTCGACGAAGCCGTCCAGCTCAGCGTCTGGGAGTGCCCGGTTGACGTATCCATATCGTTCCGCGGTGTCGCCGTCGAAATCGTTTGCTCCGAGAACGATTTCGAGCGCCCGGCCCGGCCGACCAGATGTGGAAGCCGTTCCGCACCGCCGCCGCCGGGATGCAGTCCCACCCCGACTTCGGGTTGGCCGAGTCGCGTATTTTCGCGCGACGCGAAGCGCATGTCGCAGGCGAGGACGAACTCGCTGCTCACGCCCCGGACACACCCTCGGATCTTCGCGATGCTGACCACCAGGGACTTGCTGAGACGCACGAACGTATCCATCAGGATCGGGAGACCCGAAGCCCCGACAGCGGTCATGATGTTGCCTAGCTGTCCGGTCAAATCAAAGTGGGAAAGGTAAAACTTGGGGTTCGCGCTTTCGAATACGACAACCCGCAGGCTCGGGCTGGCGTCCATTCGCGCGAGCAAATCCTGTAGGGCTCCGAATATGCTGGCGTCTACAATGTTGAAAGGCGGGTAGTCGAACACAACCCTCCAGTACGCCGGCGTTTCCTCAATGACGCGCACAGGCGCCGCTGATTCAGTCATAATTCGCTCCCTGGTTCGACCACGATTGAGCACAAGGCTGAGCTCACGTTATCCTTTTTTACAGAAACACATGCGCGACCATCTCAGAAACTTGGGCATCTCAGCCTGCAGCATTTCGTAAGAGATCCCCGACTTTGCTATCCAAATCCCGGGCGACGTCTAGCGCGTCGCGATTTCCATATGGACCGAGAAGGCTCGTCATCCTGTCATATGACAAATGCACGCCATCGGCGCGCTCATCCACCAGGACTGTAACCGGCGCGTAAGAACCCGCGTCCGGAACATGCTTCGCCATTTCCTTCATGATGAGAGGGTTGCCGATAAGCAAGCGAATGATTCGAGGTGTGTCCTGACCTGTCTCTTTCCGCACAACAGCGCCTTGATCAAGTTGCATAAAAAGCATCAGTCCTACTTTGCTCAAGCCCTTCTCAACCGCGCCTTTCAACTCGGCGAAAGAGCGCGCTTCGTGTGTTGATCTCCCAAATTCAGCCATATCCGGATGACCGATGGCGGCGTTCACACCGGCTATTACTTCATCGAACGCCTTGGAAGACGTCAGACTGAACCGCTCTATCTCGATTTTTCTTATCATCTCGAGTCTCTTTTCGCGCAGCCGCCTTGATCAAACGGCATAAACAGCATGAGTCCTGCTTTGCTCAGCTAGAGCGACTACAAGTCACCGCAGTTGTTGATGTAGAAATTCGCTTGTCCGCCCGTTGGCGAGCGCTGCCGCGGCGGCATTGTAGTGTGCGCCATTATGCCGAGAGAAGGCATGATTCTGACCCGGATAGCTGTAGACCGTCGCATTTGGTTTCTTAGCAAGTGCCGCTTTGATCTAAGCTTGCGCAGGCTTGGAAATGAACTCGTCTTCTTCGGCCAGATGCATTAGAAGGGACGCGTTAAGCCCATCGACCTCTCCCAGATATTTCTCAGTATCGCCGCCGTGATAAGCGACCGCGGCGTCGACGCCGTGGCAGCGCACGGCTGTCAGGAAGACCATCAGTGCGCCAAGGCAATAGCCGAGGAGGGCGACCTTGCCGTTGCACTCCGGGAGGGTGCGTACGGCGTTGACGGTGTCCTCGACGTCCTTTGCGCCCGCGTCTCGGTCATAAGCTGCGTACAGACGAAGGCCGTGTTGCCAGTCGGCCTCGGAGGTAACGCTGAGGTCAACGCCCGGCTCCTAACGCCAGAATAGGTCTGGCGCGACCGCAAGGAAGCCTTGTTCCGCCAGTTCGTCGCAGTGGTGCGGATGTCGGCGTTGACTCCGAACAGCTCCTGCAGAACGACAATGGCCGGAGCCGGTACGGTCTTCGGCCGCGCGATTTAGGCGGCAAGCGCGCCGTCATGCCCAGCTACGGCGATGTGATCTTTCATCGTGTTCTCCTGAGACGACCACTTTCATCCGGGCCTCCGCCAATGCCATCAGGATCGGCGGAGGCCTACTTTGGAGCTGTAACTGTTCGGCCTAATCGGACGCCCTCAAGTCACGCCAAGTCATTCACACTCGACTGAACGGGCACCGAGAACTAGCGCAGCGTTGCCAAAAGGATCCGATCACCGACGCGCTTTACGCTGCTGCCGTGGCTGGCACGGAGGTGGCAGCCTCTTCGATGAGCTTGGCTGTTTCCTTCGGGCGAGACATGTAGGCAACATGGCTCGCTTTCACTTCGACCGTTTTGGCCTTGGCACGCTTCGCCATCATGCGCTCCTGATCCGGATTGATCGACCGGTCTTCGGTGGCCACCATGTACCAGGTGGACTTGTTCTTCCACGCGGGATTCGTAACCTTATGGGTGAACGAGTCGGTGGAGATCGGCACCTGCGATATAGCCATGAATGCCGCCTTCTCCGGTGGAATGTCCGCTGCGAAGTCGGCCGCGAAATGCGCCTCGTCTATCCACCAGTTGTCATTGCTGTCCGGCTTGAACGCCTTCGAAGCTTGCGGCAGGGCCTGTTCGATCGATGCACAGCTCTCACCTTCATCGAGAGCAAATGCGGCAATGTAGACAAGCGCCGCAACGTTTGGATGATTGCCGGCCTCAGTGATGATGGACCCGCCATAACTGTGGCCCACGAGAACCACCGGCCCGCCCATGGCGTCGATGGCGGCCTTCGTGTACTTTTGGTCGTCGGCGTACGAGGTCTCGGGGGGTTGCACCACTGACACCTTGTACCCATCATTCTTGAGGATGTTAGCGACGGCTTCCCAGCCGGAGCCGTCGGCGAATGCTCCATGCACCAAAACCACGTTTTTAACATGCTGATTCATGACAATTCTCCTTTTTTCCTTTCATTTCTTTTTCACGCACATCAGCTTTTGTTAGCCGACGTCGTTCGTCCGACGTAAGGCCCGTTACAATGATTCTGGATGCTCCTCCGGCCGACCTCGCTCCTGCAGCATCCATTCCCTGATGTAAGCCGAACAGTGCAGGATCGAGACTCCTGCCGACTCACACGCGTTGAGAAAACGAACTCCTTCGAGATCGATGAGATTGACTTCCTCTAAATCCAGTACGACAGGCGATTCGCAGCGGTCGATTTCGGTTTTGACTTGATCCAAGTGCCCAAATCGAAATTCGCCGCTGAGCCGAATCCGCCCTCTGAGCTGTTCAATCCGCAGCGTCACGCTCATAGCTCCGGAAGACGAAAACGAAAAAGCAAGTCACAGACCATTTGCAATGATCTGTGCCGGTTGAACTTAAGCGGTCACATCGTCCTGAGTTTTCAGGAATTCCTCTTTGATCAGGAAACGACGGCGGTCTTATAATTCCCCGATGGCTTCTATACCACGCCAGCGATCGCAAGAGTCACTCAGCAGAGCGCTGGACGAATTAAAGAACTCGGAAAGAAAACTTCGGCAGGTGATCGACACGATCCCCACACTAGCTTGGTCCATCCTGCCGGATGGCTCGAACGAGTTCCTCAACAAACGTTGGCACGAGTACACCGGCCTTTCGCCTGAAGAGTCCCAGGGTTCGGGTTGGCAAACAGCGATCCATCCCGAGGATCGAACCCCGTTGCTGGAGAAGTGGCAGGGACTTTTGGCATCAGGCGAACCCGGCGAAATGGAGGCGCGTCTCCGCCGCTATGACGGAGTGTTTCGATGGTTTCTCATGAGGGTTGAGCCACTTCGGGACGAGACTGGCAAGATTGTCAAGTGGTACGGAACATGCACTGACATCGAAACCCTAAAGGAAACGGAAGCGAGGCTTCGAGAAGATGAACGCGAACTCCGTCGTATCACCGACGTAATACCACAGGCGATTGTCGTCCAGGATCCATCGGGCGCCCCCATCTATGCCAACCAAACGACGCTCGACTACACTGGTCTGAAAGCCGAAGATGTGATTGCCCCGCTTTTTCGGGAACGAATCTTTCACCCCGATGACCTGGAGAGGTTGCGTGAAGTACGCAAGGCGGCTCTTGCTCGCGGGCTTCCGTTCGAAATTGAGCAGCGGGCGCGTCGAAATGACGGTCAATACCGTTGGTTCCTTATCCGCTACAATCCATTCCGAAACGATCAAGGGCAAGTGATTCGCTGGTACGCAACGGGAACGGACATCGATGACCGCGTCCGAGCGGAGGAAAGGACACGCAATGAGAACATGGCTCTGCGAGAACAAATCGATCGTGATTCGATGTTCGAGGACATCGTCGGCTCTTCGGACGCGCTACGGAAAGTGTTAAGCCAAATCACGAGGCTAGCTCCTTCGGATTCGACAGTGTTGATTCTTGGCGAAACCGGTACAGGAAAGGAGTTGATAGCTCGCAGCATCCACAAGCGATCCAATCGCGTGGATCGGGCATTCATCGGCGTGAATTGCGCTGCAATCCCACAGTCGCTGATTGCGTCCGAGCTTTTCGGTCACGAAAAGGGCGCTTTCACCGGTGCAACCCAACGACGCCTCGGACGGTTCGAGTCGGCAAACGGCGGGACAATTTTTCTGGACGAAGTTGGCGACCTGCCTCCCGAGATTCAAGTCGCATTGTTACGGGTGCTGCAGGAGCGTGAAATCGAACGCGTGGGTAGTAGTAAGGTCATTCCCATCGACGTCAGAATAATTGCAGCTACTCATCGTGATTTGAATGCGCTCGTAGCTGAAGGGAAATTTCGCGAGGACCTCCTATATAGGCTGAACGTAGTCCCTATCGATGTGCCGCCGTTATGCGAACGAAAAGCGGACATTCCCTTGCTGGTTGAGTATTTCATTGACCGCTTCAGCAAGAAAGCTGGAAAGAAATTCAGAACGATCGATAAGAAGAGTCTTGGTTTGCTACAGGCATATGACTGGCCTGGGAACATTCGTGAACTACAGAATGTCATTGAGCGTGCCGTCATCCTATGCGAGGGCGAAGGCTTTTCTGTGGATGAGACCTGGCTCCGGCGCGAACTCCCGGTTGCTCGTAACCGAGTGAGTACGCTTAATCGTGTGCTCGTGCGGCAGGAGAAGGAAATGATCGAAACCGCACTAAAGGAATGTTATGGACAGATCTCGGGCCCATCCGGCGCAGCGATGAAACTAGGCTTGCCGGCGCGAACGCTCGATTCTAAGATCAAGCGTTTCAAAATCAACAAATATCGGTTCAAAGTGCCACCCGCCAGTTGAGTCAGTTCCGGCGCTTTGCTGTGAAAGGTCCCGTGAAGACGGGTCGCTCTGTAATGAGACTGGACTCCGTGCTTTAGGGCAAACATGGCTTGTAGTGAAGGGAGGCTCAATTGGGCGGCTTGATTCCACTAAGCGATGCCTCGCGACGTCCGGTGCGATTGCCGGTGGTCACTGCGTTAATCATCGTGGTGAACGTCCTCGTTTTTCTGCTTGAGCTGATGCGGGGCGACGCATTCGTCATGCAGTGGTCCGCCATTCCAGCGCAGATCGCTTCCGGCCATCACTGGATCACCATCCTCACTGCGATGTTCATGCATGGCAGCTGGTCGCACATCATTGGGAACATGATTTTCCTGTGGGCCTTCGGCCCTGAGATCGAAGACGCCATGGGCCGCGGCCGATACCTCCTCTTTTATCTGGCTGGTGGTCTGCTGGCCATGCTTACCCAGATTCTCGCCAATCCTCACTCCACGGTTCCAAACCTGGGGGCGAGTGGAGCGATCGCTGCAGTGATGGGCGGGTTCATAGTGACCTATCCTCGCGATCGGATCAAGGCGGTACTGTTCATTTTTGTATTCGTCCGAATAAGGTTGATTCCGGCCGCGCTCTTAATCGGGTTTTGGTTCCTGACCCAACTTGTGCATGCAGGTGCTGTTGCGCAGTTACAAACGGGCGGTGTGGCTTATTTGGCGCATGTCGGCGGGTTTGTTTTCGGGGCCGTGACCGCACGTTTGTTCGAAGGTTCGTCTCGAATTGTTGACGAGCCGAGCGTAGATTGACTTACTCGCAAAATGCACTCGAAACTTGTGGAGCTGAAACAAGGGTTAGATGGAATCCCACGCCCTTAATGCAACTCACCAGCGTACTCAGATCTAACATGAAGTGGGAACACGTCGGAGTAGGCCGGATTCTACGCAAGCTGGACAAAGGCAAATCACGATTGCCTCATTTTGTGTTTGACGCACCAGCGCTTGTGTTTTTGTCGGCTGTCATTCGACAGGAAGGCTTCCAAACGCGTCTTTGGTGTGGCACCAAAACAAGGTCGACGAGATGCCACGGAGGCGCGTTGAGGTTGAGAGCGGCAACTCATAGTCGCCTTTGCTAATATGCATTCCCGAGTTTTAGTGGGGTCTTCTTCGAGACACGAGCCACCAATTCGTCCAACCTCGAGAGCAAAAGCTTCAGGATGGGCGACTTGTTCGACTTTCTGTAGCCGAGGACCAGATCGACGGTTGGGGTATATCCCTTCAGAGGGCGACTCGTGACAGATGAAGGGAGAAAGTTCTGTGCGTAAGCAGGTAACAGCCCTACGCCACGGGTCGACATTATCAAGGAAATTCCCATGGTGACGTGGTCCGCCTCGTGAGCGGGCCTGATATTGATTCCGGACCGCTTCAGGTAATTGTTGATGACCGCACGCAGTACAGGAGCCGTGCCCGAAACGATCACGAATGTCTCGCCTACTAGATCCCTCGGACTGACGGCTCTGAGCGCTGCGAGATGATGGTCACTAGGCAAGATCACAATCAGAGGTTCCCTCACGAGAAGACGGAACGCCAACCCTGGCGCCCCTTTTTCCCGTCGAAGAAAAGCTGCATCGATTTTACCCTTCGAAAGACCGTCCGCAAGCTGCGGGGAGTATTGACTCGATATCATCACGTCGATGTTAGGGAGTTCATCGCGCAAGATCCGCATGGCTTCGGGCATCCATGTCAATTCGTGGCCGGTCAGAAAACCCATGGTGAAGCATGGCTTGGCGGGATGAGCGGCCCGGCGTGCAGCTTCACCTGCCGCTTCAACCTGCGATAGCACCACGCGGGCGTGATCAAGGAAGGCTCGACCCGCAGGTGTCAGCTCGATGCCGCGAGCTCTTCGCGTCAGGAGTTGGGCACCCACCTCGTCCTCAAGATCTCGAATCTGCCGACTCAACGAAGGTTGCGACGTGTGCAGCATCTGCTGCGCTGCCACCGTCAGGTTTCCCGCTTCGGCAACCGCGACGAAGTAGCGAAGATGTCGTAACTCCATTCCCACTCCCATGCTCGGGAAGCATCGCTGCCAGCTTAACAAAGTATGCTTGAACCGCGCTACCGTAAGCGGCGTTCGCAATCTAATGTAGTGATCTGAGCTATACGGAACGACCTGGCGGGGCCCCGTTAGCCATGCCTACTCCATATGGCTCTGAATCAAAGGAGGTAGCGATATGAGTTCACCAGTTGTTTTGATCACCGGCGCGCTGACCGGCATCGGTCGCGCTGCCGCACTAATCTTTGCGCAAGAAGGAGCACGCGTTGTGGTTTCTGGGCGTCGAGATAAACAAGGACAAGAGTTAGTTGCCGAGCTACAAGGGCTCGGAGCAGAGGCCATTTTTGTCCGTAGTGATGTCCGCAAGGATGAGGATGTTCGCAACCTTGTGGACCAAGCGGTCAAGCGTTTCGGACGCCTGGATATTGCAGTCAATAACGCTGGGACAGAAGGCGTGCCCGGCCCTGTGACGGAGCAAACCGCCGAGAGCTTCGCAGCGACGTTCGATACGAATGTGCTCGGCGCGTTGTTAAGCATGAAGCACGAACTCCGCGTGATGCTGCCACAGGGGAGTGGAAGCATCGTCAATGTTTCGTCGGCCTATGGAAGTGTCGGCGCTGCAGGGGCGTCCGTTTATGTGGCCAGCAAACATGCGGTGGAGGGACTGACAAAATCCGCTGCCCTGGAAGTCGCTGGGACTGGAGTTCGGGTAAACGTTGTCGCTCCGGGTACTACGGATACGGGCATGCTCACACGCTTCACCAATACAGATGAAAACAAGGCGGCGCTCGTCTCGACTGTGCCGCTCAAGCGTCTGGCAACATCGGAGGAGATCGCTCATGTGATCGCTTTTGTCGCTTCGGCAAATGCGTCCTATATGACCGGCGCTTCCATACCAGTGGATGGTGGGATGATCGCGGACTAATTCTGGGGGACAGATCGGCGGGCTGGACCCGGTACATGACAGAAGAACTGTTCGTTCGAATGGGAGGTAATAGAAATGACTGGTCTTCGTAATAAAAGTGCTTTGGTGACAGGAGCGTCACGGGGAATTGGACGAGCCACCGCGTCGGCACTTGCTGAGACGGGGGCACATGTATTGGTTCACTACGGTCGCTCCGCGCAGGAGGCGGAATCTCTAGTTTCCGAGATCCAAACGAAGGGCGGAAGCGCAAATGCAATCTCGGCGGATCTGGGAACTCCGAACGGCGCTGCGCTGCTAGCCAAGCAGGTGCGTTCCATCGTCGGTGATCGATTGGATGTGCTTGTGCTCAACGCCGGAATCAGCAAGGCGGCACGCCTCGCGGATTACACGGTAGAGGATTTTGACAACCTCTTTGCCACAAACGTCCGAAGCCCGTTCTTCCTGGTGCAGCAACTGCTGCCCATTCTGGGGGACGGCTCGAACATCATCGTGATCTCTTCGATCGGGTCCCACGCCGTAGTTGGCAAGCCTGGTGTGGACAACCCCTCGATCCTTACCTACGCATCGACGAAAGGAGCGTTAGAGACTCTGGTCAAGAACTGGGCTGCCATTCTTGGGCCGCAAGGTATTCGCGTCAATGCAGTCGCGCCGGGTGTGATCGATACAGATATGTCGAACTTTACGAAGACTGAAGCAGGCCGCGAGGCCACTCTTGGGATGCAGGCACTAAAGCGAATCGGCAAGCCGGAGGACGTGGCAGATGTAGTCGCGTTCTTAGCCTCGGACAAGGCGCGCTGGATCACTGGTGCCAGTATTCCCGTCGATGGCGGCTCGAAGCTGTAGTGAAACACCTAGAGGAGCGCAATGGAGACTACGACGAGCAAAGGGAAGGAGATCAGAATTCCCGGGCCCGACCATCCCATCACGATTTCTCCTGCTGAGGGCAGGGTGCGTGTAACGGTTGCCGGCACGATAGTTGCTGAATCGACGCGAGCGCTTCGCCTGGAGGAGAAGGGATATCCGCCGGTTTACTACTTGCCACGCGACGATGCGCACATGTCGTTGCTGGTTCGGACGAAGCATTACACCTATTGTCCGTACAAGGGTGATTGTACGTACTACAGCATTGCCATCGGCGGATCGAAATCGGAATACGCCGTTTGGACGTACGAACAACCTTACGAGGCAGTCGCCAGTATCAAGGAGCACCTGGCGTTTTATCCCTCACGGGTCGATGCAATCGAGGTGATCTCGTAAGCATCCACTGATGAGTTCGGTCAACACTCCGAGTGACAGAAAGGAATCACGATGCCGAAAACTACATCCGAACAAAACAAAGCCCTTGTCTTGGAGGCGTTCGATATCCTCTTCAACAAGCGCGACTACACTGCGGCTGAACGCTATTGGTCGCCGGACTACATTCAACACAGCGCTCATATCGCACCTGGTCGTGAGGGTCTGTTCAATCTCATCAAGAGCGTCCCGCCAACGTTGAAGTACGAACCGGGAATGATTGTGGCCGAGGGAGACCTAGTGATCGTGCACGGGCGATTTTCGAACCTCGGCCTCCCTGTGAACTGGATTGCCGCAGATATCGTGCGCATTCAAAACGGAGTCCTTGTGGAGCATTGGGATGTTATCCAGGACGAAGCCACCCAAGAGCAGTCAAAGAGCGGCCGTCCCATGTTCGGAAACGAGTTCCCGAAGTGAAAACGAAACCGAACCATCGAGGAAAAACAAAATGGCGGTTCGATGGATCGAATCGAACACCCACCGTACTGCCTTAGTCGCTAGGGCGAGCGATTGTCCGGGAGCGCAGTGTTCAAGAGACACGGAACCCTGCCCGGCGCTTATCCGAGATGCATCAGCCCTCTAAGACGTTTTCGCCGGTTTGTTCAAACTGATTAACTGATCACGAGCCTGTTGGAGAATCTCTCGTGAAAGCTTTGGGTCCGACACGGCACGAGAGAGGTTGATCGCTCCTAGCATCGCGCTAATCATGAGAATGAGGATCGCAAGAACAACGAACGTATACGGGCGATTAAGAGCTAACCGGACTATCCACATAGACGTATCTCTGCTTGGCTACAGCGCTCAGCGAAAGATTCGACGCAGCCGCGCATGCCTCCAGTTTCTTCCGACGGTCTCCGAAACCTCAACGACGGTTCTTACCGTGCTGTTTCGATCCCGTTTCATGTTCAATGCACTATGAGGCCGATCGGTCTCATATATTTCTTACGCAGACCGGGTATGCATAAATAGGTTTGCAAAGCCTCGCAAGAAGCTCAGACCGCGTTCTTAGATTTGCCGAGGCTCGCTCGTGGTAGCGCCGTCCAGCCATACTTTGTTTAGCCCGCTAACGATGCTTCGCGCGCATGGCGGCGCAAAGGACAATTTATGCGACCGACCGGTCCCTTCTGTCATCAATAGTGCAAGTTGCTCGACGTCCCCATATTTTCTGGAAGCTACTGCCATTTGCGGTAATCGGCGGCGCTCCAATACGGGAGAAAGCAAGAGTGAGGCTCAGACTTCGCAGATTTCAATGAGCGACCAACGTGGTTTCATCTTAGCCGATCAGTTTCATCCCGATCCGTACACACAATCTCGGACCGCGGAGGGTACCCTAAACGCAGCCATCGTGCATGCTGAGATCGCCCGGAGCTACGAAGAATATTTGCAGATCTTCGACGCCTTTTATGCCGACGATGTCGAGGGCAGCAGCGATGCGACGAAAGAGCCGATTCGCGGAAAGGCAGGCGTCCGCTCACTTGTTTTCGGTTTCCTGCTTCCACTTCATGCAATGGCCGAGATCGGTGGTGTGTCAATATCCGTTCGACAAACGCCGATTCCTGGAGATGTCGTCGACGAGACCCATTCTGCGTGGACACTGGAGTTGGTCGGGGTGACAGGCAAGGTCTGCACAGTGAACTGGCGCACCTTCAGGAAATGGAGCGAATCGCGTGTAGTGCTGGAGCATCATTACGACCACCAGCAAAGCGGTGACCCACTGGGCGAGGGTGATTTTGGTTTGAATGTGCTTGAGCCCTCTACAGGTTTTCCCAAGTTGTCGTGAATATCCCAAGGGGTTGGCGGAACCGTGGCGCCGGGGGGTCCCCAATGGCTAATTCCGCTCACTGGCCGCATGTCAAATGCGACCCGGGACCGGTCGGTCTCATCCAACCACTTGTATCGTGCGGTCAGCGACCGTATTATCGCCAAGTTGAAATTCTAGGAGCAGAACGTGCGCAAAGGCGAGCAGACTCGGCAAGAGATCATTCGTAAGGCCGCGCCAATCTTCAATCAAAAAGGATACGGCGGCGCTGCACTTTCCGACCTTATGCGAGCCACTGGTCTCGAAAAAGGCGGGATTTACAGGCACTTTGAGAGCAAAGAAGAGCTTGCGGGAGACGCCTTCGACCACGCTTGGAAAGTTGCAATGGATGCACGCTTCGAAGGAACAGAGGAGATCCCGAATACCGTTGATCGTCTCAAACAAATCGTGCGGAACTTTCGCGACCGGCGCACCGGACTGGTGCCGGGAGGCTGCCCGTTGCTGAACACGGCCATCGATTCCGACGATGGCAATCCTCAGTTGCGAGCGAAAGCCCGCCAGGCACTCAGTTCCCTGCTTGATCGTCTGCAATCAATTGCCGAGGAGGGGCAACGACGAGGCGAGGTGCGTGCCGATGTCGATTCGGCGAGATTGGCCACCTTGATTGCAAGTACGCTTGAAGGCAGCATAATGGTAAGCCGTCTGCAGAAGAAAGAAGAGCCTCGTGACCTTGCCGTCCGCCATCTGGAGGAATACCTTGATACCAAAGTTCGTGCACGGAAATCGAAGGCCGGAGTTGGCAAGTCATGAGTACTCAAGAGATTCCCTCGCAAGCGGACTTCAGGGAACGCGCAAAGACGAACGACGTTCCTATCGCGCGGCTGATTGGATTTGAGGCGAAAGACATTGCTGACGGGCGGGCAACGGTCGTCTTGGTGGCAGGACCACAGCATGCAAATCCTATGGGAACGCTGCATGGCGGAATTCTTTGTGATATTGCTGATGCCGCGATGGGCATAGCGTTTGCAAGTACTCTCGCCCCGGATGAATCCTTTACTACCGTGGAATTGAAAATCAATTTCTTCCGACCGGTTTGGCAGGCACAACTCAAAGCGGAAGGAACGGTCGTGCGGCGGGGCCACACGATCGGCTACGTCGAGTGCGCCATCACCGACGAGGAGAACCGATTGATCGCGAAAGCGGCTTCCACGTGTATGGCACTTCGCGGCCAGAAGGCCGAAGGGCGGTAATCCTTTACTGCTTCCTTGACCTCTGCTCATAGAACCGCTCTCGCAGTCTAGCCCTCAATAATTCATATCCCTTCGTTCGAACTCGCAAATTTACCTTGCTTTCGTTGCGACCGATCGGTCTCATCCCTCATCTGATCGGGCTAAAGGACGGCAGAATTGAAGGAACGCGATATATCAAACGCTTCAAGACCAGAACGACTTTAGGACTTCGCACTTGATGAAAAGGAAGGATACCCGATGAAGAATAACGCAATGCCAATAAGCGTCAGAACACGACCCATCTACGGTGTGCTGGCGATCATCACAATCATGTTAGGTATAGGAGACAACACAATGGCACAAACAAAATCAACGGCAATTGTGAAGAACATCGTTCTCGTCCACGGTGGCTTAGTGGATGGGTCCGGTTGGGAAGCCGTCTACAACGTCTTGAAGAAGGACGGCTACACGGTCACCGTCGTCCAGAATCCGACCATCTCTCTGGCAGACGACGTGGCGTTTACCAAGCGTGCGATCGCCGTTCAGAACGGCCCCGTGATACTCGTCGGTCACTCGTATGGCGGCGCTGTCATCACCGAAGCCGGCAACGACCCGAAGGTGGCGGGGCTGGTTTATATCGCTGCTTTTGCGCTCGACAAAGGCGAATCTGTAGCCTCACTGATCAAGGACCCGCCTCCTGGCGCGCCTGTACGCCCGATTCTTCCGCCCGTGGATGGCTTTCTGCTGCTCGACAAGGGGAAATTCCCTGCATCTTTCGCCGGCGACGTGAGCCCGGAAAAGGCCGAATTCATGGCCGACTCGCAAGTCCCGTGGGGTGTGGATGCGCTGGGAGGAACCATCAGCGAAGCGGCATGGAAGGCGAAACCTACCTGGTACCTGCTAACGACCGAGGATAGGATGCTTCCGCCCGATGCGCAGCGGCTGATGTCGAAGCGCGCCGGTGCAACGGTCGTGGAGGTTAAGAGCAGCCACGCCGTGTATGTGTCGCATCCACAAGCGGTTGCTCACATCATCGAACAAGCAGCGAGAGGTGCATTGGTAGCAGCGAAAGAAGGCGCAACGAGTGCTGCTGCAGATTAGGCCTTAAGTACCACAACTGGATTCGATGAGGCGGAGATTTCGTAGCGCGTGATTCATGCAAACAGAATTCTTTGCCTCGTCGATTCCAGCCTGACACTCCAGAAAAACAATTGGACGCCGTGCCGGAGTTGCGCTGCTGTGAGTTCGACTGTGCGAGGCAGGGCATAGATGGCCT